>CAJIBF010000231.1_pt1 | contig 80551 bp, 71 predicted proteins | sample 9199291 | NCBI WGS metagenome assembly CAJIBF01 (sample SAMEA7708293, study PRJEB35096) | sediment metagenome | biome: marine neritic benthic zone biome [ENVO:01000025]; feature: sediment [ENVO:00002007]; material: shallow marine sediment [ENVO:03000034] sea grass bed [ENVO_01000059] ...
ATAATACGCCGGCGCAAGCATCAACAGGGCCACTGGTCGATGATCCGATCGCCGAACAAATCGATTTCGGTGACTTCATGAAAGTCGACCTCAGGGTCGCCAGAATTGTCGAGGCCAAACATGTTGAAGGCGCGGATAAACTGCTGCAGCTTACACTTGATGTTGGCGGAGAAACGCGCAATGTGTTCGCCGGCATCAAATCCGCCTACAAACCTGAAGAACTGGAAGGCAGACTGACCGTCGTGGTTGCCAACCTTGCTCCCCGCAAAATGCGATTCGGAATTTCCGAGGGGATGGTGCTGGCTGCCGGACCGGGGGGTGAGGATTTATTTATTTTAAATCCTGATGACGGCGCCATACCGGGTATGAAGGTCAAATAACACGTTATAATCTTTTCAAGCATTGCATTGGCACAAACTGCAGACATGAAGACATGTCGGTTAGTATCGTGTTCATGGCCTGTCCAGCCAGGCATTTCATTATCACATTAAAGTCAATTACCGATTTATAAATACGCACAGCTTGGTAAGCTATGCCAGCATGAGCGAGTTTTTCCTGATTCTCCTGAATACAGCACTGGTTAATAATCTGGTTTTGACTCATCTGCTCGGGCTGGATCTTCAGGTTGCTGCCTCACGCCGTATGCAAGTGGCATGGCTTACCGGATTGGCGACGCTGTTATGCTTAACCCTTATTACGCCGCTCGCCTGGCTCGTTAACAATACTTTATTTATATCACCACACCTGCAACAGTTTGCCATCTTTATAGATGTTGCAACTATCCTGCTTGTCATACTACTGCTGCAAAGACTTTCCCTGCGTTTGTTTCCACTACTGTTTGATAGAATTAACGCGGTCACACCCCTGATACTGACAAATTCATTATTACTTGGTGTCATTTTGCTTCAACAAAGCAAAAGCATTGGTTTCGCCGGTTCTGTTCTTTTTGGTATAGCCAATGGTCTGGGATTTCTGTTAGTGCTGTTACTGATCAGCAGCCTGCGAGAACGTATCGATAATAACAAGGTGCCCGAAGCCTTTCGCGGCATCCCCGTTCTTTTGGTAAGTCTTGGCATATTTAGCATGGCACTGATGGGACTAATCGGAATTCAATGACTTTACTGGCCATCATATTCGTTTCTCTGTTTCTGATAGCAGCTATCGGGCTATTTGCGCAGAACCCGGAAAGCATCGAGTGGAAACAGAAAACAGATTCGGATATAGATATAGTGGATAGTATGTTGCCTCAAACGCAATGTGGTGACTGTGGATTTTCAGGTTGCAGACCTTACGCTGCGGCAATCATTCAGGGCAATGCAGATATAAATCGTTGCATTCCCGGCGGCATGTCGACTGTAAATATGTTATCAGATTTGACGGGTATGGAAGTCAAACCACTTTACATTCAGCGAAATAAAAGTGCAGTGGACGCTCTGGCGGTAATCGATGAGGCAGTCTGCATTGGCTGCGTAAAATGCATCAAGGCCTGTCCGGTGGACGCCATCATCGGGGCACCAAAGGTAATGCATAGCGTGATTGATAAATACTGCACCGGTTGTGAGCTGTGTCTTCCACCTTGTCCGGTAGACTGCATCAGTATGGTGTATACGAAATCATCATGAGCATGCTGACAGACAATAGTGTGAGTTCACCACACACACATATCTCCAGAACCGTTACCGATGTTATGCAGCAGGTAGCTCTGGCGTTGATACCAGGTGTATTGGTCAGTTGCTATTTTTTTGGCATCGGCATCCTTTTCAATATCCTGCTGGCGATCGTATTTGCAGTATTCATTGAAGCGGCCGTGTTGAAGATGCGAAAAATGAGTATTGCGGCAACGCTTAAAGACGGCACAGCGATAGTGACTGCTATGTTATTTGCGCTGGCTATTTCTCCTTTTACAAGCTGGTGGGTCAGCCTTGTCGGTATTGCTTTTGCAATTATTGTTGCCAAACATCTTTATGGTGGAATAGGTGCAAACCCGTTCAATCCTGCCATGGCGGGTTACGTATTTGTATTACTCTGTTTCCCGGTCGAACTTGCTTACTGGCCGGGTTTAACAGCAAACAGCGATGCTGTTTCTTTTCTCGATAGTCTCAAAATAATCATGTCCGTGTTCCCTGAAGCAACCGATGGTCTTTCCGGTGCGACGCCGCTAAGTAACATGAAGCTGGAATTAAGTCAGATGAATATGATTTCTGAAATTATGTCCGGACCACTCTATGGCGCACTCGGCGGTGCGGCCTGGCAATGGATCGGGGTTGCCTATCTCGCCGGGGGAATATGGCTGCTACTTAACCGGATCATTCGCTGGCAAATACCCGTGGCTATACTTGGTAGCCTGTTTGTTATCAGCATGCTCTGCAATATGATCGACTCGGATATCTATCCGTCAGCGATGTTTCATCTTTTTACCGGCGGAACCATGCTATGCGCATTCTTTATCGCCACCGATCCGGCCAGTTCGTCAACCACACCCGTTGGCAAGATCATTTACGGTATCGGTATCGGTTTTTTTATTTACATTATTCGAACCTGGGGCAGCTATCCTGATGGGGTAGCTTTCGCAGTACTATTGATGAATGCAATGGTACCAATGATTGATTATTACACCCGACCAAAAGTACTTGGTGAAAAATGAATCAGAAACACAAGCGATTGTTGCTGTCTCTGTTGCCGTTACTGGCTATTGCACTGCTATGCGTGTTGTTGATCCAGGTGTTTTCCAAAGTTAACGCCGACCGTGTTTATGAAAATCGAAAACAACATCAACTTGCAGTAATTAAAGATGTGATCAGGGCCGATTATGACAATGACATATTTAATGACACACTGGATTTAGTCGTTCCTGCATCGATTAACTCCAGAGGTAAACTGTCTGTATATGTTGCCCGACTTGATGGTAAAGTTCAGGCGCTCGCCTTCCTCCCGGTCGAAACCAAAGGTTACAGTGGGACTATCAGTATGGTGGCAGGTTTAAATCGCGACGGTTCCATAAGCGGCGTAAAAATTTTAGATCATAATGAGACCGCAGGCTTTGGCGCCAATGCGCATCAGGAAAATTCCGACTGGTTAACACGATTTACTTCAGCGGCACTGGCAAATACGAAAGAAAGCGACTGGACCACAAGAAAAGAAGGTGGGAAGTTTGACCAGTTGAGCGGCGCAACCATTACATCGCGAAGCATAATTAATTCAATGCATGATCTGCTGTTATACTATGCTGAAAACCAGAAAGAATTCGGCGTTAGCCCTATTGATTGATATGCCACTCACCAACTCGCAAAAAAAATTCCTGCGCCAGGAAGCGCACCATAGAAAACCTGTTGTCTGGGCCGGACAACAGGGTGTGACCGATGCACTAATCAATGAAATAGAAGAAGCGCTTGGTCAACATGAGTTGATTAAAGTGAAATTGCGTCTTGGAGAACGAGAGGAACGCGATGCAGGCATTAACACGATAATAGAAAAAACCGGTGCCGAAAATATTCAGCGGGTTGGTAACATATTAACCCTGTACAAGTGTAATGCGGAAAAACCGGTTATCTCCCTGCCAAAGAACTAGATCCTGATTAATATTTTATCCATTAATGTGGCCGGCAGCAGCCGCTTGAATATTGCAAAAAGGTGAGACGGCACAGTGACGTGATAACGTGCCTTCGGTTTACGGGCATCTAACGCATGTATCACTTTAGCCAGGACGGCTTCGGGGCCAAGCGTAAAAGGCACTGTATAGCCATCAGCATCCATTTCCTTCTCTATCTTTGCATAGGCATCTTTAAAAACACTTTCATCCCGGTTAATAGTAGAACGATAGTGATTCAGCATGTTGCTTCTGAATTCACTTCTGATCGGCCCGGGTTGTATTAATGACACGTGGATATTAGAACCATGTAATTCATAGCGCATGGCATCGCTTAACGATTCTATCGCATGCTTGGTCGCACAATAGGCGCCCCTGAAACGCATCGAAACAAAACCGAGCATAGAGCTTATTTGAATGATCCTGCCATCATTCTGTTGCCGCATAACGGGGATAATAAGATTGGTCAGTTCCTGGGTGCCTATTACGTTGGTTTCAAACTGCCGCAGTAAATCCCGTCGATTTAAATCCTCGACTGCCCCGGCAAGCCCATAGGCTGCATTGTTGATCAAAGCATGCAGACTTCCACCGGTACTTTCGAGTACTTCAGATACCGCTGCCTGAATCGATGTTGAATCATTTAAATCAAGCAGCACAGCATCAAGACCTTGTTTCTTCAAGGCATCGAGATCCTGTTGATTTCTGACTGTCGCAAATACACGATAACCTCTGGCATGCAGGCCTTCTGCCAGACAGCGACCGATGCCGGTAGAACAACCGGTAATCAGGACATTATTCATGTCGCCAGTTTTCCTTCAATTTCCTTTTTCAACGCCCCAAGAAAGCGTGTACGCATATCGTCTGCAATCAGGTAAAAACATGGTAAGGCGAGCAATATCAACGTAGTGGCAAATACCAATCCAAAGCCAAGACTGACGGCCATAGGTGACAGGAATGCCGTTTGCCCGGTAGCAAAAAAGATCAATGGCGACACGCCCAGAAAAGTCGTGATCGTGGTCAACAGTATTGGTCGTGCACGCACCTTGCCGGCCTCGACGACCGCCGTGATCCGATCATGACCTTCACGTCGTAATCGTTTTATGAAGTCAACCATGATCAGAGAGTCATTAACGATGATGCCTGACAGCGCCAGCATGCCGACCGCCGACAAAAACTGTAAATTGTATTCAAACATTGCATGACCAATTACAACACCGATAAAACCGAACGGTATAGCAAACATCACGACCAGCGGATCGATTAACGACTTGAATAGCGCCGTCAACATAAAAAAGATAACTACCAGTGCGATCAACAAGGCTTGATTCATCCCGCTGAAAGAATCCTGAGCTCTCTTTTTTTCACCAAGAAATAATAAATTATACTCTGCATTGCTGGCTGACCTGCCGAACTTATCGTCAATCTGTCGAGTAACCTCGCTGGGCGTAGTGACATTGGAATCAACATCAGCCGTAATCTTGGCCATGCGTTGGGTATCGCGACGACGAATCTGATTCAGCCCCCGACCAATACTGATATCGGCCACATCATTTAAATAAACGGTTTGCCCGGAATCAAGAATGATAGGCAGGTCTTTCAGGCTGGTTGACTGCTCCCGCAAAGTCTTGGGGTAAATCACTCGCACCGGCAGGCGTTTTTCATTCCAGGTTACATGCACAACCTCGTTCCCCAGATAACCGCTCCGTACCGCGCTCGCCAGCTCATTTTGAGTCAGGCCCAGGCGCTTGCCGCGATCGTTCAACTGGTATTTATATTCCAGCTTGCCGGGTTCCTGGTCGTGCACAACATCATTTACACCCGGCATGCGTTTCATGTAGGCGCTGATTTCCTGTGCCTTCTTTTGCAAAAGATCCAGATCTGAGCTGACTATGCCCAGCTCGATATCGTCACCGGCCGGACCGGCATTGGGTTTTAAAATACTCAGCCTGTCGACGCCGGGCACCCGAACAAATTCACTCCTGATTTCGTTAATGATCTCATCGGCTGTGCGTTCACGCTGGCCAGCCATATTGAAGTCAAGACTAACGATTGGAGTTATCCATTTCTCTATAAAACTCTCTGGTACCGGTTTTTCCAGGTCAACGACAAACTGGATAATGTTGCTACCAGTTTTGTTTCGGTTGAAATCAATTATGCTGATACCAACATTGGTTAACAGCGTAAGCAGTTCATCCTCACTCATGATATCGTTAAGACGGTCTTCGAGCTCTGCTGCCAGTTCCAGACTGTCTTCAAGACTGTAGGTGTTCGGCGTCTCAATATTCAGGAAAAACTGACCGATCTCAACATCACCAAACAGTTGAAACGGGAAACGTGTACTGGCATAACTGAGGCTGATCAACATCACACAGATACTCAGAACAGCAAAGAAATAACGATTCAGTGCGGACCAGTGAAGTAAGCTGGCATATTTTTCCAACAGGGGCTGCCAGTTAAAACGTGTTTTCTTTTTCTCAACCCTGAGTAATTCACTGGCATGCGAAGGTAAGACAGCGAACGCCTCGATCAGTGATCCAATCAGCGCGCAGCATACAACCACCGGTATCACTTTTATAAATTCACCCAGGATACCGCCGATGGCAAACATAGGTATAAAAGCCGCTATTGTCGTTAGCGTGGAGACAACGACCGGACCAACGACCTCTCGTGCTCCCAGCGCAGCCGCTTCGGCAGGCTTCATGCCATTTTCAATATGCCGATAGATGTTTTCCGTAACGATAATAGCATCATCAACAATCATTCCCAGCACGATAAGGAATGCAAAAAGTGAGACCATATTGATCGTGTAGTCAAGGTAATAAAGCATTATGATTGCGAACAGAAATGAGACCGGTATGCCGAATGCAGTGATAGCTGCAGCACGAAAGTTTAGCAACAGGTACAGCGATAACAGCACCAGCAGCAGACCGATCAAGCCGGAAGATTTAACCAGGTTTAAACGGGTTTCGACATACACCGACATATCGGTGTGATAGCCAACATTAATGCTGTCAGGAAACTCCTGATCCAGTTCTTCGGCCAGCGACCGGATTCCTTCTGAAATTCTTATCGTCGACGCATCAGCCGTTTTGGTAACGGTAAGGTTAATCGAAGGTTTACCATTAAAGCGCGCATAGGTTTCAGGCTCTTCAAAACGTCGCACAACCGTGGCTACATCGCCAAGTCTTAATTCCCCACCATTAACATTTGTCCGCAGAACAATCTGTTCGATATTTTCAGGTTCTGGAATCACGCCCTTGCCGCGAAGACGTATATCACCTTCATTGGATTTTATTGAGCCACCAGGCTGATCGACGAGGTTATTTCGCAGCGCGGCGTTGATTTGCTTAAGAGGAATATCAAGCGCAGCCAGTTCATGCGGATCGACCTCAACCCAGATCTCCCAGTCCCGGTCACCGGCCATGCCCACGCTGGCAACGCCTTCCAATTGCTGCATTTTCCTGCGTGCCTTCTCAGCGTAATCATAAAGATCCGCTTTCGAAAGATTGCCATAAAGCGTCAGCGTAATGACCGGGAAGCGGGTTCTGATTCGGGTCATTTCCGGCTCTTTTGCGGTATCCGGCAAATCGTCGACCCGGTCAATGATGGTTCTGGTATCGCGTATGAAATCCTCTACGTTGGCGCTGGGTTTAAGCTTGATAAAAATACTGGAAAATCCTTCCTTGTTTATCGAGGACATAAAATCGATATCCTGACTGTCCTCAAACTCTTCTTCGATCGGAATCGTCACCTGCTGTTCTACCTCGGCAGGCGAAGCACCCTCAAATTCGGTGGTAATACTGACCATATCGAGATCAACAACAGGAAAGATTTCCTGTGGCAATTTTTGCCAGGCCATAACGCCCATGATCAACAACAGGATCAGGCTCAGGTTCACCAACAGCGGGTTCCTGAGTGAAAACTGAATCAAGGACATAATAGTTAGAGTAATCAGTGTACGTTAACAGCCTGCCCATCGGCGAGGCTGGAAACATCCCGGCTAACAACCATGGAGTCCGCTGCTATGCCTTCAATGATATGCATGTTGTTGTAACGTTCAATCAGCCGTACCGGAACCCGGGAAATAAGCTTGTTTTCAACCTCGAACACATAGGTCTGCCCGTCTTCATACAGAATGGCACCAAGCGGGACGACTTTGGCTTCGCGATAATAGCGGCCGGGTAGATAAGCCACGGCAAGCTCACCGGGAAACAACCCTGTTGAAGGTACTCTGATTTTTAGCGCATGCGTGTTGGTCAGGGGATCGGGGTCGACAGAAAGTGCGATTATTTCTCCTTGTCGCTCGTCGCTCGCCGTTTCAATCTTGATAGCCTGACCAAGTTCAAGCAGTGAAGCGGCCGTACCGGTTATTTCAACATTAAGATCAAGTGCATCAACCTGAACAAGCTCCACGGCTGGCTGGCCTGGAGATACGTAATCGCCAACGTCAACACTAATGGTATTAACGGTACCACTAAACGGCGAGGTCAGACGGGTTCGTTGCAGCTTACGCTCGGCCTTGTTCAACCTGGCCTGTTCAATCAACAAGCGCGAGCGTGCCGAGTCAACGCTGTGCTTGAGACGGGCCTCTTCACCCTGCTGTCTGTAGAGTTCTTGCAAGGCCTGCTCATATAGCGACTTTGAAGCCAGGGAGTTCTTACCCAGCCTTTCCAGTCGCTTGACTTCTTCCTCCTGCAGCTTGCGTTCCTGGATACGCAGTTCCAGTAAACGGGAGTCACGTTCTATGGCATCTTGTTCAGTCTTCAGCAACGCCTTCGATTCCTGAACTACGTCGATGAAATCGCCGTCCTCAATCGACAGTAAAACGCTGCCCTTTTCGACATATTCACCGGCCTCTACAAAGCGCTCATTAACCTGGCCGGATACCTGAAACTGCATGCTGGCTGAACGGGAAGGCTGTAATTTACCGGTGACGCGGGTAATTGGCTGAATATCCAGGCGGTTTACCTGCTCAACCTTCACCGTCGGCGGTGGCAGTTCCCGCAACTCGGCATAGCTTTCCGGACGGGTCCAGAGCAAAAGCGTAATGACCGCGATGGTGAGAGCTGTTGTGAGAAAAATCCGCATAAGTGGAAGAATATCCTAATTTTCGACTACTGCAGCAAAAATAAGCGCTGACTAAAGCCTATGACAATGATATTGAAGAAAAATTTGAAGATCATCGTATTCTGTGCGATTTTAGACATCCCCAGACTATTCAATAATTATAAGCTTGGACAGGAATGAAGCGTGTACTGCAAAATGTTCTGATTCCAGCCGGAATTTTGTTCTATACAACCGGCTCGGCTGCTGCAGAACTCGGCGAAGATTACACTTCTAAATTATGTCCGACCGCCCTGGATATTCCCAACAGGCCTGTCGTTGAGACAAATCTCGAACCTGGCGATACATTTATGACGGCCGACGAAGCTGACCTGATTGAGAAAGGCCTGTCAACGCTAACAGGCAACGCCGAAGTCTCGCGGGATACGCAGCAGGTACGAGCAGATGAAATTCGCTACGACGAACCCAAAGACACGGCTGACCTGGATGGAAACGTCAACTACTGGGACGAGGCGCTTTATCTGCAAAGTAACGAGGCTTACCTGCAATTCGATAGCGGCATCGGTGAATTTGATACCGCCGATTTCACCATCATTGACAGTCGCGGCAGGGGAAAAGCCGACAGATTGCTGCTGGACGTGGGTACGCGCACCGAGATGGACAATGTCCGCTACACGACCTGCGATCCGGATGATGAGTTCTGGTCATTTTCTGCCAGTAAACTGGAACTCGACCATGAAGAAAACTGGGGTAAGGCGCGTAATGTTGTTCTGAGAATCAAGGATTTCCCGGTTTTCTATACCCCTTATATGTCTTTTCCACTAAGCAATGAGCGCAAGAGCGGTTTCCTGGCACCAAGCTACGGCAGTACCAACCGTCATGGCTTTCAGTTGGAGACGCCCTACTATTGGAATATAGCGCCGCAAATGGATGCCACCTTTGCACCAAGACTCTATACAGACAGTGGTGTCATGGCTACCGGTGAATATCGCTATATGTTCAAACGCGGGGCCGGCCAAATCAACGCAGAATATCTGCCCAGCGATAACAAGCGCGATGACGATGCCCGCAACTTTTTCGCTTTTCAACATGACCAGGACTTCCTCGATACAGGAAAACTCTCCCTGACCTATACCCGTGTCTCGGATAAGTTCTATTTCGAAGACTTCGGTGGACAAATCAGCGTTACCAGCACACGCTATTTACCACGCCTTGCAGATGTGTCCTATCGCGGAAAAAACTATGGTCACAGCTGGGATATTCGAACCCGTGTCCAGGATTACCAGACCGTGGATAGAAGCATTGAAGCCACAGATCGACCTTATAAACGATTGCCACAAGTACTGTTCAATATGAGATCCCCCAGACGTTACGGAGCATTGAATTATGGCTTGAAAACAGAAACAGTATATTTCGAACGTGGTGATAATGTAGAGTTTACCGAAAGTGAAAACGTCAACGGTTTGCGTGTTCAATTAAAGCCATACATGAGCTTTCCCATGCGCACCATGGCGACTTATCTTGAACCCAAAGTCAGTCTGGACTACACACAGTATGATCTTGACAGCAATACGGCGTTCTCCGACAGTCCGAGTCGTGTGCTACCTATTGTCAGTGTCGATGCCGGAATGTTTTTAGAAAGAGAGACACGGCTTTTTAAAACTGACTTTATCCAGACCCTGGAACCCAGGATTTACTATCTATACGTGCCCGAGGAAGACCAGTCCGATCTGCCGATATTTGATAGCGGGGAATATACCTTTTCATTTAACTCTTTGTTCAGAGACAATCGCTTCAGTGGTAACGACCGTCAGGGAGATGCCAATCAGATCACCGTGGCTGTCTCGTCTCATTTGATCAACCAGAAGACGGGCAGAGACTGGGGTAATATCAGCCTGGGCCAGATCTTTTATTTTCACGACAGAGAAGTCACGCGCAATATCGATGACGCGACTCGCGATGAAGACTTCTCCGCATTTGTTGCCGAAGCCAATGCGAAGCTGATTAAAAACTGGGAATTCACCGGCAATTTAATCTGGGATCCGAATGTCAGTGATAGCACACAAATAATGTCCGTGCGTGCGAAGTACAGTCCGTCACCGGGGAAAATTTTAAATCTGTCCTATCGTGTGAACCGAGAGAGAACCGATATCGAACAGAGCGATATCTCATTTCGCTGGCCGATATCGCAAAAATTGAGTTTTGTTGGCAGGTGGAACTATGCCGTGCCTGAAGGACGATCCCTGGAGACCTTTGGAGGCATAGAATATGAGAGCTGCTGCTTTGGTATTCGGGCGGTGGCGCGTCGTTACCTTACTGACGTTGACGGTGACTTTCAAAATGGTGTCTTCGTACAAATGGAACTTAAAGGACTGGCCGGAATCGGTAAAAAGACTGTAGACTTCCTGCAACAGCAAATCCCCGGTTATAAGAGTGAATTTTAGTTTTTTCAGTACCCCACCCCGACATGCTTTGTTGGGGGGCCTATTATTATTTATTTTCCCGACCCTGAGCTACAGCTATGTACCACTGGACAGGATTATTGCGATCGTCAATGAAGACGTCATCATGCAAAGTGAGCTGGAAGAGAAAATACGCAGTGTTAGCGGACAGATGCGGCAGCAAGGAGCGCAGCTGCCTCCACCATCGATCCTTGAGAGACAGGTGCTGGATAACCTTATCCAGAATCGTATCCAGCTGCAGCTCGCAGAACGCTCCGGCATTCGTGTCGACGATGAAACATTAAATCGAACTATCAGTAATATTGCCGCTGAAAACAAGGTCAGCCTTTCCCAGTTCAGGGATATCCTGGAGAGTGATGGTTATAGTTACGATCGATTTCGTGAAGACATACGCAATGAGATCGCGTTAACCCAGCTTAGAAAAAGACAGGTAGAAAACCGTATTAATGTGACTGAGAGAGAGATCGATAACTTTCTGGCCAACCAGGAGTTTCAGGGCAATATTCAGGCTGAAGTACGGCTTGCACATATCCTGTTATCGCTTCCCGAAGGCGCAACAAAAGAGGAAATCGAACAGGTCAAACAAATGGCAAATAGTGTGCGAGAGGACATTGTTTCAGGCTCCGAGTTTAAAGAGATCGCGATGACTGTCTCTGATGGCCAGAATGCGGCTAACGGTGGTGACCTGGGCTGGCGGAAAATGAATGAAATTCCCAGTCTGTTCGTAGATTACGTACCGGATATGGCGAAAGGTGATGTCAGTGAACCGATACAAAGTCCAAGCGGTTTCCATCTTATTCAAATTTCCGACGTCAAAAGTGAAGAAAAAACAATCGTTACACAAACTCTTGCCAGACACATTCTGGTCAAACCGGATGAGTTAACTACCGAGGAACAGGCTCGCGAGAAACTGGAACAGCTCATTCTTCGCATTAACAATGGCGATGATTTCGCTATGTTGGCAAAAGGTAATTCGGATGACACGGTAAGCGCAATGAATGGTGGCGATCTGGGCTGGACCACTCCCGGTCAGCTGGTACCTGAATTCCAGAGAGAAATGGATCTGTTGCAACCCAATCAGCTAAGCCAGCCTTTCAAAAGCAATTATGGCTGGCATATCGTCCAGGTACTTGAGCGGCGTGAGCACGATAACACTGAATCAGTCAAGCGGGGCAAGGCCAGGTCTGTTATCTATAAACGTAAATTGAATGAAGCCATGCAAAACTGGGCCAGGGAACTGCGTGATGAGGCCTATGTAGAATACCGTTTGGATGACATCTAATACCGTACGACCGCGCATCCTGATCAGCTCTGGCGAACCTGCCGGTATTGGTCCTGATCTTATAATAAAATTACTGCAGCAAGAGACAGACATGTCTCATGTCACTGTTATGATCGATCCGGATTTACTGCAGCAACGTGCTGATTTGCTTGGCCTGTCGATACATCAATCGGTAGCAGACGAAACTGGCAATGTGCTTGTAGCCAGTCAGGAAAACAGTTTACAGCTAATGCCGGTAAAGCTCAGGAAGCCGGTCAAACCTGGCATACTGGATGTTGAGAACGCCGACTATGTTCTGGAAATGCTTGATACCGGTTGTGACGCATGCCTGCAGGGTCACTTCGACGCGCTTGTAACAGGCCCTTTGCAAAAATCAGTCATTAATGATGCAGGTATCGCTTTTAGTGGGCACACGGAATACCTGGCAAAGGCATGCGGAGATGTTTTCCCGGTAATGTTGCTGGCCTGCCCGGAATTAAAAGTAGCTCTGGTCACGACCCACTTACCGCTTCGCGAAGTGCCAGACGCGATAACCCGTGAACTGTTACAACGTGTCTTAAGCGTCGTTATTCATGATATGCGTCATCGATTCCGGATACCGGAGCCAAAGTTAATCGTTTGCGGTCTTAACCCGCATGCAGGAGAAGACGGTCATCTTGGCAGTGAAGAGCAAACAGTTATCGAACCGGTTATTAGGGAGTTACAAAGTGAAGGCGCGCATATTCGTGGCCCCCTTCCCGCAGATACCGCTTTCCGGGATGAACTGCGACAATCCACAGATGTATTTATAGCCATGTATCATGATCAGGGCTTACCCGTATTGAAAACGCTTGGTTTTGGAGACGCGGTGAATATTACCCTGGGATTACCCATCATCAGGACCTCAGTCGACCATGGTACCGCGCTGCAACTGGCTGGCACCGGAAAGGCTGACGCTGAAAGCCTTATCGCAGCGATAAATATGGCCGCAGCACTGGTACAAGAAACCGCATTTTCCCCCTCTCCTGTCACTGAACTCATCGATGCCTGCTGAAGGGCATCGTGCCCGAAAACGCTTTGGTCAGAATTTTCTGCACGATCCAGCCATTATCAACAGGCTTGTTGATGCCATACAGCCAGGGAAAAATGAGCATTTTGTCGAGATTGGACCCGGGCTGGGCGCCCTGACCTTCCAGCTAGTGGATAGAGTTGCGCAACTTGATCTGATTGAAGTTGATCGTGACCTGGTAGCAAACTTAAGACAGCAACTGGCTGATAGTGGCAGGAATGTGCATATCCACCAGGCAGATGCGCTTAATTTCGATTATGCTGCGTTGGGACAGCACGAATTACGTATCATTGGTAACCTTCCTTATAACATTAGCACCCCTCTTTTGTTCCATTTGCTGTCGTTTTCTCCGCTAGTAAGCGATATGACATTTATGTTGCAAAAAGAAGTTGTAGATCGAATTTGTGCAGAACCTGATACCAAACAATATGGGCGCCTGTCGGTAATGCTGCAGCAAGCCTGTGAAGTGCAGGCTTTATTTCGCGTCAGTCCGGGCGCATTCAAGCCGGTACCCAAAGTCCAATCTGCGGTCATTCGCATTGTTCCTAAGAAACAGCCACGCTCATCACTTCACAGCCAGCATAGTTTCGAAATAGTCGTACGTGATGCGTTTTCACAACGGAGAAAAACCATTCGTAACTCGCTACGGAATATTTTTGAGCCGGAGCAAATCACCTGTGTGGGCATTGCGTTGGACCAGAGAGCTGAAAACCTGTCGGTAGAAGACTTTGTAAAGCTCGCTAATCTTCATCACAGCATTAAAAACAAACAGTTATAAGCTGTGGATAAGTCTGTGCACTAACAACAGGGTAGTAAACCCGCGATAGAATTAAACTTAGAATAACTCTAATTGTTGAAAATGGTGCTATCCATAATTTAGATCAACTATTTCAATAACTTACATGAAACTACTTCATTTCCAAGCCTATTTGTAGATATTGCAGCGCAACATAGACAACCCAATTTATTAATCTGTGTATAAGTTTTTGTACAAACCTTACTCAGCTTGTTGAATCAAGATAAGTAAGTGATTACTTATAAGGAATAAATTTGTTTACAATCGTTTATACTGCGTTGCGATTCAATCAAACAATAAGAAATCTTGAACGCCTTTCTCACTAGAATTAGCGACTGTATCGACAGGTTCACGGAGATAACCGGTAACCTGGTTTCCTGGCTCGTTATAGTACTGGTCATCCTGGTCGGCTATGACGTCACAATGCGCTACCTGTTCCAGAGTGGTTCTATAGGGCTACAGGAACTTGAATGGCATTTGTTTTCAATCATATTTCTGACCGGTGCCGCCTATACGCTGAAGGATGATGAGCATGTCCGCCTGGACCTGCTTTATCGAAGTAAACTATTGACCGACCGACAACGTGCCTTAATTGATCTGTTTGGTGCCCTATTTATCCTGTTGCCATTTTGCGCGCTAGTTTTCACCAGTGCCTGGCCATTTGTCAAAACCGCTTACCTGTATAACGAGACATCACCGGATCCGGGTGGCCTCTCAGCACGCTGGTTCATTAAATCAATGATTCCGCTTGGTTTTGCCTTGCTGGCTTTACAGGGTATTGCCGAAGTAATGAAAAAACTCAAAATCATTACGGGTCCAAAGCAATGACATTTCTCATCATCCTGCTTTTCGTAAGCCTGATGCTAATGTTGCTACTCGGGTACCCGGTTGCGTTTTCACTCGGTGCCATCGCATTGTTATTTGGATGTCTTTTTCTCGGGTTTGACTTCTTTGCCCTGTTGCCGTTACGCATCTGGGGCATCATGACAAACTTTACGCTGCTGGCCGTACCATTGTTCATATTCATGGGTGTCATACTGGATCGATCAGGTCTCGCCGAGGACTTGCTGGAGACCATGGGCAAATTATGCGGACAGTTGAGGGGTGGGCTGGCAATATCGATAGTCGTGGTTGGTGCAATGCTTGCCGCAACGACAGGTGTCGTCGGAGCAACTGTTGTAACAATGGGAATTATTGCTTTACCAACTATGCTAAAGCACCATTACTCCGCCCCGTTAGCCTGCGGCACTATTGCAGCATCAGGCACGCTAGGACAAATCATACCCCCGAGCATCATTTTAATATTACTCGGTGACGTCATGGGCGTTCCGGTTGGCCGTCTGTTTATGGGTGCTGTTATACCCGGTTTGCTACTGGTCGGGCTATTCATGTTTTACATACTTTTGTTCGCATGGAAAAAGCCGGACAAAGCACCCGCTATGCGCGTACAGAATGAACAATTAACCGCGCGCATTATCCTGTTAACGCTGTTCCCGCCACTTGTTTTAATCGTCGCCGTACTGGGTTCTATTTTCTTTGGTATAGCATCACCAACAGAATCGGCTGCAGTAGGTGCTATCGGCGCTATGCTGCTCGCAGCCATGCATAGGAAACTTACTATGCAAAACCTTCAGGAAGCCATGCAAAAAACGACGAAATTGACCAGCATGGTTTTTTTGATTCTAATCGGCGCAACGGCTTTCGGACTTGTATTTCGCGGCATGGGCGGAGATACACTGGTGCTTGAGGTCATGTCGGCCTTGCCCGGTGGCAGTTGGGGCTTTCTTTTTATCAGCATGTTGCTGATATTTTTGCTCGGTTTCTTTCTCGATTTTCTGCAAATTTGTTTTATTGTTATCCCGATACTGACACCCATCGCCAGTCAGTTCGGTATAGACCTGCTATGGTTTGCGGTTTTAATCGCTATCAATTTACAAACTTCTTTTCTAACGCCACCTTTCGGGTTTTCACTGTTTTATCTGAAAGCGGTGACTCCGGAAGGCATACGAATCCAGGATATATATCACGGCGTAATTCCATTCGTTCTGATACAGGTTATTACCCTGGCAGTATTGATAGTGTTACCGCAACTGGTGACCTGGTTACCTGACCTGATGGACAGTTACCATGGTTTATAAATGTAGCTTTATAGATGTGTACTACACTATGAGCTTCTGAGTTCGGTAATAACACTTGTTGTTTCGGGTGTCACGCCATGCCATATCCTGAAAGCCTCGGCAGCCTGCTCTACCAGCATGCCCAGACCGTCAAGGATAACACTGGCCCCTTGTTCTCTGGCCCATTGCATAAATGCTGTTGCCTGGTCGCTATACATCAAGTCATAACAACAGGCAGAATCAGCAAGTATATTATCAGGAATTGCAGGTACCTCACCCTGAAGACTCAGTGAAGTAGCATTAATGATGATATCGTAAACATTGCCAACCAGTTCATCATAGCCACATGCGTCTATGTCACCCAGCGTGGCAAATGTGGCGCTTAGTTCTTCGGCCTTGCTCACGGTACGGTTAGCAATATGGACGCTTGTTGGCAGTTGTTGTAATAAAGGCTCCAGGATCGATCTTACGGTACCACCGGCACCCAGGATCAGAACTTTTTTACTTTTTAAATCAAACTGATGGTTCACTGTCAGATCATTTATCAGCCCCTGCCCATCCGTTGTGTCGCCGTGGATTTTTGCATGCTCGTCGAACCATATTGTATTAACCGATTGGGCTGTACTCGCTCGCTGACTTAATTCATCACAAAGCGACCAGGCCTTCTCCTTGAAAGGCACGGTGATATTCAGGCCTTTACCACCAAGCGCCGAAAATTCGTTCACTGCATCTGTGAAATCAGCAGGTTCAATCAATATGGCTTGATAGCTCAACGCAATATCAAACTGCCTGGCAAAAAGGCTATGTATTCGGGGTGATTTACTGTGCTGAACGGGATTGCCAAAAACGGCAAAGTGACTTACTGAACGATCAATGTTGTACTGTTCAAGCAAGCGACTTGAATTACTCGTTTGTCTAATAGAGTTTGCAGGAATTAGGCAGCTTCGCCGCGCTCAACCAGGCCGCCCCTGAGGCAGTATACCTGCAGCCCTCTCTCACTGAGTAGAAATGCACAAGCAGAGCTTCTTCGCCCTGTGTCGCAGTAGAGTATATATTTTTTCGATGGATCCAGTGTCTGCGCCTTCAGTCTCAGCATAAACAGGGGAATATTAATACTACCTTCTATACCTGAATTCTTGTGCTCACTTTCCAGGCGTACATCAATCCACACAGCGCCTTCATTTTTAACCATCGCATCGGCTTCTTCGTTGGTTACCCAGCTCAGCATAGGTTCTTTCAACAGTTCATTGAAATCTTCTTTCGATAAACGCATCAGGGAACCATCTGTCGTCATAACAACATTCGCATTACGTTTAGCCTCTGAAAGCAATGCCTCTTCGCCAAATGCATCACCATCTCCCAGAGTCGCCAACGTCAATTCTGATCCGGTTTTAGAGCTCCTGGTTACCTTGCATTTACCATGTTTGATAATGTAATAATAATCGCCGTCATCGCCCTGCTTGATAATCGCATCACCCGTCTTGGCAGGCAGTTCCTGCATACGCATGAACATCGCCTGGATATTGGCCGGCGGTACCTGCAGAAATGCTTTGGATTGCAGGATTCTAGTCATCCAGTCACCATCTTCTTCTTCTGGCTCATGCTCTTCCACCTGAATTTCATCAACCTCGATGCCGGATAATTGGTCCCAGGTAAGCAGGATATCGAGCAAATCGCTGTCAACTCGAATAATCTTTGAGTCTGCCGTTGCGGTAGCAGTATGTTTTCTTGGTTGCTGGTTAGCCAGGGGATGTTTGGCCGCATCTGAACCGGCCGCCACGATTTTCGTATCACCTTTGCTCGAGGTTACCTCGACTTGTCCGTCAACCAGGTAAACGGACTGTCTGTCATTATCACCTTCTTTAAAAATTTTCGTGCCCGCAGCCACCTCTTCGACGAAGGTTTTACCTGCCAGCTCCTGAAAGTTTTCAGCATTCAGGGCGCTCGGTGGCACAAATGTCCTTAGAATCGTTTTATCAATTAAATCAGGCATTTAGAAGAAATCCTAATACAATAATGAAAATGCTGTTTAGAAGGTTTTATTGTAAGCGTTGAGTGTCAATATTTAAACACACAAATGCACATATACTCTTTTTTGAGTACATTTCATAACGTAATCAGCTTGGAAATGAACACACCAGGCTTACCAGACATTACCGAGTGTGTATAGAGTATAAAACAGCCTGCTATCAAGCAGCACTGCATTCGTGTTCGAATTTAAACATATTGTTCAAACCAGACAAATACAGTACTGACCTGATCCAGGCTGATTTCAGTTGGCGAAATTTGTTAGCTCAAATGTTATAGCCCCGTTCGTTATGCAGAACCAGGTCAAGTCCTTCTGTCTCTTCATCGTCATTGACACGCAGTCCGACAAACATATCAACCAGCTTCAAAATGATAAAAGTAGCAACACCGCACCAGACGATGGTTGCCACGACACCTATCAACTGAACGCCCAGTTGTGAGGAGATTGAATATGCCTCATCAGCCGCTTGCAGACCACCAAACGAATTAGCATAAAACACAGCGGTTAACAGGGTGCCGAGTATTCCGCCTACGCCGTGTACAGGAAAAACATCCAGTGAATCATCTATCTTCAAAATGCGCTTAATGTACTGGGTTGCGAAAAAACATATCACGCCGGCAAGAATGCCGATAATAAGACCACCGACAGGACCAACAAAACCGGAAGCCGGAGTAATGGTGCCCAGGCCGGCGACCATACCGGTCACGATGCCAAGTACACTCGGCTTACCAAATTTAAACCATTCACAACTCATCCATGCCAGTGAACCTGCCGCTGCAGATATATGGGTAACCGCCATTGCCATACCGGCATTATTATCAGAAGCCAAAGCGCTGCCGGCATTAAAACCAAACCAGCCAACCCAAAGCATGGATGCGCCTGCTACAGTGATTGTCATGTTATGCGGCGCCATTGGCGTCTCAGGAAAGCCTCTACGGTTACCCAGCATCATTGCGGCAACAATCGCCGCAATGCCCGCGTTAATGTGCACCACGGCCCCGCCAGCAAAGTCCATAAAGCCAAGATCGGACAACCAGCCGCCACCCCAGACCCAGTGACATACAGGTGCATAAACCACGATCAGCCAAATTGCACTGAACCAGAGCACCGCTGAGAATTTCATCCTTTCAGCAAACCCTCCGACAATCAGGGCAGGAGTAATAATCGCAAAAGTCATCTGGAACATAAAAAATACAATTTCCGGAATGCTGCCGCTCATTGAGGTCAGTTCGATCTCGCTGATCATAAAATTACCAAGGCCAATGAACTGGTTCAGGCTACCGCCGTCTCCAAAACTCAAGCCGTAAACACCCAGCATCCACAATATTGAAACCATGCAGGCAATAGTGAAACACTGCATCAAGACAGATAACACATTCTTTACTCTTACCAGCCCAGAATAAAACAGGGCCAGTCCGGGCAATGTCATGAAAAGCACCAGCGCAGTAGAAGTTAGTATCCAGGCCGTATCGCCCTTATCCAACTCGTCAGCAAATGCGACGGCTGGAAACAGGCACAAACATAGTGTGATCAGACGCATTGCTTTATACCCCTCGGAAATGATTATTTTTATAAACAGCTATATTGCTGTTTCGGCTTACTCTGCTTCAAATAGCTTCGTTACCGGTTTCACCGGTACGTATTCTTGTTACCTGCTCAAGGTCAAAAACAAATATTTTGCCATCACCGATCTTACCAGTGCCGGCATTTTTTATTATGGTTTGAATCACCTCGTCAAGACGATCGTCTTGCACAGCGATTTCGATTTTAACCTTTGGTAGAAAATCCACCTGATATTCTGCTCCGCGATACAGTTCCGTATGTCCCTTCTGGCGACCGTAACCCATTGTTTCAGACACAGTCATGCCCTGCACGCCAACAGCAGAAAGCGCTTCGCGCACATCGTCCAGCTTGAAGGGTTTGATTACCGCACTTATAAGCTTCATAGCTTTCTCCCAAATAGTTACACCAGCACGGTGGATAGGAAATGACACGTGCCGAAGAAGATTGAATTTAACCGATCAGAAGCTCGATTTCACTAGTATTTGAATAAAATGCCTGTTTAGGGGGAATTTAAGCGGTAGAAAATAAAAAAACGGGCGCTGATGCGCCCGTTCAATTTACAACGAGAGGAAAAAACTATTTCGGCATAGTGAATTCCGGATAGGCTTCCAGACCACATTCACCGATATCGACACCTTCGTGCTCTTCTTCTTCGCTGACCCGCAGCCCCATAATGATCTTGACAATCATCCAGGTTACGAGTGAAGCAACGAATACCCATACGAAGATGGTGACCAGACCCAGCAGCTGCGCGCCAAGACTCGCATCAGAGTTTGACAGACAAACCGCCAACAGGCCCCACATACCGACAGTGCCGTGTACAGAGATTGCGCCAACCGGGTCATCAATTTTGATCTTGTCCATGAAGACAATGGAGAAGACAACAATCACACCGCCAATTCCGCCAATGATGGTAGCCAGCAGCGGTGTTGGTGTAAGCGGTTCAGCTGTAATAGCAACCAGTCCAGCCAATGCGCCATTCAGGGCCATCGTCAGATCAGCCTTGCCAAACCAGAGTCGCGAGGTAATTAGCGCAGCAACCACGCCACCTGCGGCGGCTGTATTCGTGTTAACAAACACTAATGAGACTGCGTTTGCCTCGGCAACATTGGATACCATCAACTCGGAACCACCGTTGAAGCCAAACCAGCCCAGCCACAGGATAAATGTACCCAGGGTAGCCAAAGGAAGGTTCGCACCCGGTATCGCGTTAGCTTTACCGTCAGCGGTATATTTACCTTTTCGTGCACCCAGCAATATGACACCTGCCAGTGCGGCGGTAGCGCCGGTTAAATGCACAACACCAGAGCCTGCGAAATCGAGGAAGCCTTTCGCATCCAGGAAACCACCGCCCCATTTCCAGTATCCTTGTAAAGGATAAATAAATGCTGTCATGACTACGGCGAACAACAGGAATGACCAGAGCTTCATGCGCTCTGCAACCGCGCCGGAAACGATAGACATAGCTGTTGCAACGAACACAACCTGGAAGAAAAAGTCAGACAGGTTCGAATAGTAGATGTCTCCGCCACTGGCGATAACTTCTTCCGCGCTATTGTCTCCGCCAAGCAAGAAGCTGATTCCCGGCCAGAAACCATTCACGCCTTCGCCCGGATACATAATGTTGTAACCGACAAGCATGTACATAATGCTTGCAATAGAAAAAAGCGCGATGTTTTTAGTCAAAATTTCTGCAGTATTTTTTGCTCTTACCAGTCCGGCCTCGAGCATGGCAAAACCTGCCGCCATCCACATTACTAACGCACCACATACCAGAAAGTAAAAGGTATCGAGCGCATATGCTAATTCAGTTAGTGCTTCCACTTTATAATCCTCCCAAAAATTGGAATTTGTGAAGTATCAGGAACATATATACGCGCAGGCTAAAGTGCGTCGTCGCCTGTTTCGCCGGTTCGAATGCGAACCACCTGATCAAGATTAACAACAAAGATTTTTCCGTCACCAATCTTGCCCGTGCTGGCTGCCTTGGTTATAGCCGACATAACGTCATCCAGTTTGTCGTCAGAGACAGCGACTTCAAGTTTGATTTTGGGTAAAAAATCCACAACGTATTCAGCGCCGCGGTAGAGTTCTGTGTGTCCTTTCTGGCGGCCGAAGCCCTTGGTCTCCGTGACCGTCATACCTTGTACACCAATTTCAGATAAAGACTCCCTTGCATCATCCAGTTTGAAGGGTTTGATTATCGCGGTTACCAATTTCATTTTGGTTTGTCCTCCACTTTAGTATCGTTCCGGGCCGCAAATGACCCGGAACAATATAAGTATTTATGTAACTAGTTAAATTAGAATGATTTTGATGTGCTCCAAACAATACCACCGCAGTTAACGCCCTGTACGGCACCGCAGTCATCATCCTGGCCTGCCCATGAGAGGTCGTGATCCAAGCCAAGGAAAGACTTGGTTACACCAACACTGTAGTGGATATAGTTGTCAGGACCGGTAGGCACATCAACATCGAAATAACCCAGGTTGAAGTACAGACCAAAGTCCATAGGCAAGGACAGTTCCAGGCTTGAAGGAACATAAATACTGTCGTTGTTGCTGCCGAAGTAATCCGGTGAGTAGTAAACACCCGTCGAGATTGAGGGTGAAAAAGCTACGTTTTCGAAGGTATAACCGAACGTGGCATAGGCCTCGACGTAATCAAAGTCGTTGCCGCCGGCATCTGCATCCTGCTCAGGATAGGTGTAAAACCAGCCACCAACATCCCAGCTGATACCAGTTCCCATAAGCGAATCACCGGCAATACCACCGTAGTAATCCAGTTCCAGTGATGCCGCATCGCCACTAGGGCCAACGCCTTGCTCTACCGATGATGCCCAGGTACCGAGATAGAATTCACCGCCACCAAAACCAAACGGTAAGGCCAGGTCAAAACCACCTGATACAGCCGGACCACCATTAGTCTGTGAAGCACCATAAAAGAGATAGTCTGTTCCGTATGCCACGTTGGCGCTGATTTCGGTATCAGACCAAAAATCAGCCTTCGCCAGTGACGAAGTCAGCAATAGCGTGCTGGTGACACATGTGATTAATAATTTCTTCATTGTTTTCCCCTCTGATTGGAAATTTAAAAAAATAATACTGATACAAGTCCTTGCATTAGCAGGTTACGTACCAAGTCAGATTATTTAATGATATACAGTTAGTTATAAACTACTTCTAATGTAGATCATTGTTAATTTGCTGAATTATCACTGGAATGCGCACTAAATAAGTGCATCAAACTGGGGAAATGCGCCAATTCATTGCAGAACAGACCGGTGAAAACAATCCTGAATGCCTGACATTGGTTCAAAATCAAAATATGATGAGACAAATACAACAAACAGGAAAATTGTGATGTTTAAGCAACAGATCGAGATACTCATGTCAGAATTCGCCAAGTTGATACCGGAAGACATGCAAAGCATGAAACATGAACTGGAAGACAACCTCAGGGCAGCCCTCAACTCTTCATTTTCTAAACTGGATCTGGTCACGCGTGAAGAATTCGATGTACAGACTGCCTTACTGCAACGTTCCCGTGCACGACTTGATGAATTACAGCAGCATTTGGAGCAGATCGAGCAGAAAGTTAAGTAATAATGACTAAAATTTAAATTTCGTCGCTATTGCAGTGACTCTATATAGCTCCGCCAGCCACCAAAGTGAGTAATATCTTCTGCATCGGCCACGGCATAGGCTTCGCAAATAAAACTATTCACCTGCTTGCCATCATCAAGAAATACTTTCCCTATTCCGAGCGGGTGCGGTATTCCCAGCATAAACTCTCCAAACCTGTCTAGCGGCATTCTCCAGACTTCTATGTCGATGGCCTTACCATTGTCATTATCTAGTATCAGGCCGGGCCGATAAGGCGGCCCGCCAGCCAGCACATAGAGTCTGTACCTTTCAGCAGTTTGAGTTTGCTTGACCAGAACCCCCTGTCTCTCTGTTAGTTGGTGGTTGAGTGGCATACCTGAGAGGTGCGCGCCACAAACTGCAATGTCGATATAACCCTGTTTACCAACCTCATCAGCAATCTGTTCGACGGGTTTCCAATTGTAGGCAGTGGCACCCATCTGCAGACCTGATTGTTTAAGGATTTGCCGGGCATGAAACAACAGAGTTTCGTCTGAAAAAGCCTGTCCGAATAAAGTCACACCAAAGGCATGTCCGTGTTTATCAAAATCCGCCGGTAGTGATACTGCTGCATAGTCGAGCAAATTCATAAAGTTGGTGTAATAACCGAGGTTAGTATTGAATTGGATTGGCTCGGCATTGATTTCTTCCAGTCGATAATCAGTACCTGCAGTAGGCGTAATGATCATATCAATCTGTTCCAGGACTCTATCTGCCTCTCGCTTCAGGTCTTGCAATTCATACATCTTTTTAAAACATTCAACTGCATCAATTGCGCTGGCAGGCTCAATGATTTGACGAGTGACGGGGAGCAAGGAATCAGGATGGCTTTTGATAAAACTCTCTATGGCGGCATAGCGTTCAGCAAGCCATGGCCCCTGATAGAGCAGCTTTGCAGACTTGATGAAAGGTTCAAAATCGATTGGTACAAGCTCATAACCCTGTGCACTCAGGATATTTAAAAATTCCTCAAACAGCCGGGCAAACTCATTATGACCAAAGAACTCCAGTGATGCTTTATCTGGCACACCAATGCGCCTTGCGTCATCATGAGCAACAATACGCTTGCCTGATTTCCTGGCATAACAATCTTTGTCGTCGTAACGATTCAGAATATCAAATACAAGCAGGGCATCATCCGGGTTAAGGGTAAAAAGGCTGACACAGTCGAGACTGCGACATGCAGGCACAACCCCTGTTGTACTGATAAGCCCACGGCTCGGTTTCAGTCCAATCAGGTTATTGAATGCCGCCGGGATACGTCCTGATCCAGCAGTATCTGTGCCCAGCGCAAAACTGACCTGGCCCAGTGCGACGGCAACCGCCGAACCGGAACTTGAACCGCCGGCAATATATTCATCATCAAATGCACTACTAACCGCACCATAAGGTGAACGGGTGCCAACCAGTCCGGTCGCAAACTGATCGAGATTGGTCTTACCGATCGGTATTGCACCTGCATCAATCAATAACTGAACGGCAAATGCGGAATCTATTGGGTTATATGAATAGTCAGCACAGGCCACTGTCGTCGGTAAACCGGCAAGATCGATATTATCTTTTATCGCAAAAGGAATCCCGTACAGCGGTAACTCTGCCGGATCATGTTTCTTCAGAGACTTTATATAATTTTGTATTTGTTGTTCATCTAACACATTTATCCAGATGTTCTTTTCCGGATATTGTTTAATCCGACTCAATACAAACTCCAGAACAACTTCAGGCTGCAGGTCTCCGGTAAGATAGGCGTGCCGTAAATGGCCAATAGAGAGATCGATATCAGTGAGCGCGTTCATGCTGTGTCATCCAGTACGATTAAATTCTGTCCTTTACTGACCATGGCATTGGCTTTACAAAAAACCTCTTTGATCTTGCCTTTTACCGGCGCCGTAATCTGTATCTCCATTTTCATCGATTCCAGTATCATCAACACCTGTCCAACCTCGATGTCTTCACCTGCTTGCACCTTTAGTTGCCAGACGCTACCTGTAACAGGTGATTTGACCAGTGTTTCAGTGTCTGCGGGTAAATAATGCTCGGCACTGTCTTCAACCCCTGACACTTCATCGTATGACTGGCTTTTGTCCTCACTCTTCCACTGCTCACGCTCTGCTTCAAACGCCAGCTGTTGCTGTTGTTTGAATTGAGCAATCTCGTTTTCATTGTTGGCAAGAAAAGCCTGATAATCGCGCAGCCGAAACGTGTCATGCTCGATGTTTAAAGAGAATTTTCCCGACGGAAAGTCATGTCGCATCTGCTGCAGCTCTGCATGGCTTACCGGGTAAAAACGCAATTGATCGAAGAATTCAAGCAGCCAGGGTTTACCCGTCTTGAAATCGCCGGTGACTTTATAGCGATTCCACATTTGTACTGTGCGTCCGACAAACTGGTAACCGCCCGGCCCTTCCATGCCATAAACGCAGAGATAGGCGCCGCCAATACCTACGGCATTTTCCGGTGTCCACGTTCGAGCCGGGTTATATTTGGTCGTTACCAGGCGGTGCCGCGGATCGATCGGTGTGGCTACGGGTGCACCCAGATAGACATCGCCCAATCCCAGCACCATGTAACTGGCATCAAAGAAGATACGTCTGACATCATCAATGGATTCGAGTCCGTTTATCCTGCGTATAAATTCGATATTGCTCGGGCACCAGGGTGCATCCTGACGCACAGACTGCACGTATTTTTCTATGGCTTCTTGTGTCGCCTGGTCGTCCCAGGACAATGGCAAATGAACAATACGAGTCGGTATTTCGATTTCATCAATAGCGGGTAATTCCTTCTCTGCCCCGGTCAGTATTTCCATTAACTGGTCCTGAGAAAGAAGCGTATTGTCATAATGAATTTGCAGGGAACGGATACCCGGCGTCAGGTCAATAATGGCTTCAGGTCCGTTCGCTTGCAGCCATTGCATCAATACATGCACACGAAAACGCAGGTTCAGGTCGAGCACCAGCGGCCCATATTCAATCAGCAGATAATCTTCACCTGCAGGCCGATAGCAAACCTCGATCTCAAGGTCTGGATTCCTCAGCAGTACGGGTGATTCAGGTAAGTCATATGTCTGCAGGGAGATCGCTTGTTTGGTCTGCAGACTTTCCAGGTTTTCATCTTGTTCAAGTTCAAGACTAACCGCGTCTTCATAAGACACGGCTGTAAATCGAACACGGTCGCCAGGTTTAAGCTGTCCGGTTTTCCAGAGGTCGGCCTTGATGATGGTTGCAGGGCAGACAAAGCCGCCAAGGCTCGGTCCATCAGGACCAAGAATGATGGGCATATCGCCGGTAAAGTCGACAGTGCCTATAGCATAGGCATTATCATGTATGTTGGAAGGGTGCAGACCGGCTTCACCACCGTCCGTCCGTGCCCATTCAGGCCTGGGACCTATCAACCTGACCCCGGTCCTGCTGGAATTATAATGAACCTCCCAGTCAACATTAAAAAAAGTATCAATGTCTTTTTGCGTAAAAAAATCCGGTGCTGCGTGAGGGCCATAAATGCAGCGGATGTGCCAGTGATTTTCAAATTGCGGTAGTAATGATGTATCAAATGGCTCAGCTTTTTCGTCAGCCTGGCAACTTTCAATATGAAGTACATCGCCGGCATGCAATTCCCTGCCACCATGACCACCAAACTTGCCAAGCGTAAACGTCGACCGGCTACCGAGATATTCCGGCACCTGGAAACCGCCTTTGATGCACAGGTAAGTTCGCATACCGGCACCTTCCACGTGACCAAGTTGCAGTGTCGACCCCTTCTTAACACCAATCTTCTGGTAATAGTCAATTGGCTCCCCGTCAAGCATTGCTGGCATGTGGGCCCCGCTTAAGGTGATAAATGTATCGCAATTGAATTTCAACGTCGGTCCGGTAGCCGTGAGTTCCAGCCCGGCCGCAGTGTGCGGATTGTTGAGAATACGATTAGCCAACCGGAACGAGTAACTGTCCATCGGACCTGATGGCGGCACACCAACGGCCCAGTACCCAAGCCTGCCAGGGTAATCCTGAACCGTCGACAGAGTGCCGGCATCAAGAACGGTAACGGTATCAGCTTGGTAATCAAAACTATCCAGAAATCGCGTGTAGTGGCTGGCCTGAACAAATTCATCTGAGCAGATAACCTGTCTCAGGTATTCAAGATTGGTTTCGATACCTGCGCAGCGCGTTGCAGATAATGCTGTATCAAGTTTATCGATTGCCTGCTGTCTGTTATCCGCCTTAACGATGATCTTGGCCAACATCGGGTCATAGAAAGCCGGAACTTCCAGGCCTGTCTCAAGCCAGGTATCGAAACGTGCGCAATCATCTTTTACAAATTCGGTAACCAGTCCGGTACTGGGGTGGAAATTTTGTGCCGGGTCTTCGGCATACAGTCTTACCTGTATTGAACAACCCGTATTTTTTATTTCTGATTGGGACAACTCGGGAAGATCATCGCCAGCGAGGCGCACCATCCATTCCACCAGATCGATACCGGTTACCTCTTCAGTGACGCCGTGCTCGACCTGCAGCCGGGTGTTGACCTCGAGAAAGTAATACCTGGTTTCTTCAGGGTCATAGATAAATTCAACCGTACCGGCAGAACGATAACCCACATCAGTTGCCAGTCTGACCGCAGCATTAATCATCGACTGCCTCACTGAGTCGGGCAACAACGGAGCCGGGGTTTCCTCAACCACTTTTTGGTTGCGACGCTGCATGGAGCAATCGCGTTCACCAAGCGCGACGACTTTGCCTTCACCATCGCCGAAGACCTGTACTTCAACATGCCGAGCCCTGGCGACAAACTTTTCCATGAAGATACCGCCATCACTGAAGTTGTTTTCTCCCAGCCGCTTTACAGACTCGTAAGCACGTGCCAGTTCATCAACATCATGACAAAGCTGCATACCAATGCCGCCGCCGCCGGCGGTACTTTTTAACATTGCCGGAAAACCTATTTCTTTTGCGGCTTCCAACGCCGCTTCAACAGAGTCCAGAAGTGAGGTGCCTGGCAATAGCGGCAGTTCATTCTGTAATGCGAGATCGCGTGCAACGTGTTTCAGCCAAAACTGTTCAATGTGTTCAGGTCTGGGTCCGATGAATTGAATACCCTCTTGTTCACAGCGCCTGGCAAAACCGGCATTCTCACTAAGAAAGCCATAGCCGGGATGGATCGCATCAGCGCCGGCGAGTCTGGCAATAGTGAACAGTTTCTCCTGGTCGAGGTAGGTATCGGCTGCCTTATAACCATCCAGTGCATAGGACTCATCTGCAGCAGTAACGTGCAGTGACTGGTTATCCGGTATCGAATAAACAGCAACGCTTTTGATACCGAGCTTGTTTAAGGTGCGTATTATCCGACAGGCTATAGCGCCACGGTTCGCAATGAGAACCTTGCTAATCATCCCAGATGATGGCCTCTACTGGTGTCGGGTTATACGCATTACAAGGATTGTTTAACTGCGGGCAATTGGATACCAGCGCAATCACATCCATTCTTGCAGTCAACTCAACATATTTACCTGCATCCGATATACCATCTTCAAAGGTAAGCCCCCCCTCCGGGGTGACAGGTACATTCATAAAGAAATTAATATTATGCGTAATGTCCCTTTTGCTCATACCAAATTCGGGGTGCTCACTGACTGCCAGCATCCAGCTGTCGCGACAGGCGTGCATACATTTTTTTTCCAGTGCATAGCGCACGGTATTGGATTCAGTGGCACAGGCACCGCCCAAGGTGTCATGTCTGCCACAGGTATCGGCGACAATTTCAAGCAGCACATTTCCGGCATTCGAGATTAACTGGCTGCCTGCAGTGAGATAAACATTTCGCTGCTCACGAATGCTATCAATAGCCGAGTAACGTTCTGCCGGATCCCGGGCATTGTAAAAAAGCGTATCGGCCGCCTGGTTGCCTTCCAGATCCAGTATGCGCAAGGTTTGACCCTGTTTCACAATATGCATCCAGTAATCACCGGCGTTAATGACATTACGGTAGACGGCATGTTCGATATTTCGTTGGCTTTCCCTGATCATTTCACTGGGCTCCCTGCAGGTGATAGATCGCATTATTCTGAAAGCCGCGCCGGTTTTCCGGTCTTGAATTCATACAAACATCATCCTCCTGAACAGGAGCCGCCTTTCTGATCTGATAGCCAACCGGTTTCTTTGGATAGTCAGTTGACAGGTTCATCGGATGTGGACAGGTATGCATGACCACCAGCGTGTCCATTTCAAAACGTAAGTCAACATGGTCACCGGCCTGACTGTTATTTTCATCAAACAACATGTTGCCCTCCTGGTCCACGTAGACACGGCTGAACCAGTTAACATTGGCGGCAATATCTCGCTCACCCAGACCATACTTGGCAAGTTCCACATTCAGGCAATGTTCACCACTCAGGTTCCAGTCATTCCTGTGCTCCTGGTAATTCTTTCTGCCCCAGTGCTTCTCCATTGCGGCATCAGTCAGATTACCACCGATGGTATCGTGCCAGCCGACACTGTCTTCAACAATGGAACAGAATATGCGGCCCATATCGGAATAGAGACAGTGGCCCCGGGTAAGCTTCAGCGTATGCTGACATTTCAGGGTATCGGGCGCGTTATAGCGCTCGAGTTTCTCCAGCGGGTTGTATAACAGCATGCCTACGTTGGCGCCGCCCTGCGCATCAATAAGCCGCAGCAGTGTGCCCCTGCGCATCAGCATCGACCAGTGTGCGCCACCCGGCAATTCATCTTCATACATGATTTTGTTTTCAGGAAATACTTCGGCCATGTCAGCTTCCCCTGTTGGCTGGCTTGCCAAAATAATGGAAAAAGATGCGATTTGAGCTTTCAGATTTGGCAGGCGTGTATTTAATATTCATAACTTCTCTCCGGTTGTATTGTCACGTGAACTGTTAACCAGTTGCTGGCTGTTCTCTCCCGGGCTTTTATCCCGCCGTGTAACCTTGGAGAAGGTCGATAACTCTCGGACCAGTCACTCTGAAGTGCAGAGCCGGAACCCTAGTCATCCATTCAGTCTGGGACTATATCAGTTACTGTTTCTCCTGTTAATCCTTGCGCCTGTTTAAAACAGGTGGCTATACCGTTCCAGTTCCCAGGGACTGATCTCAAGGTTATAGGAGGTCCATTCTTCCGATTTATAACGAATGAATTCCTGCTTTAATTCACTACCAAGAATCTCTTCTATCAGGGGATCACTGTCGAATGCGCTGACAGCCTCTTGCAAGGTCTGTGGTAAAAACTCGATACCCCTGGCGGCGCGTTCCTGTTCTGAAATCTCGTAAAGATTATCTTCCTGCGGATCGCCCGGATCGATCTCCTCGCGAACACCTTCCAGCCCTGCGGCCAGTGCCAGTGTTGCGGCAAGATAGGGATTTACAGCACCATCGGCATTTCGCGATTCGCAACGGCCACCGCCCATGGGAACTCTGACAGAGTTGGTACGGTTATTGGAACCATAGGAATTAAATACCGGCGCCCAGGAAAAATAGGCCATGTCACCCTGCCGCACCAGTCGTTTATAGCTGTTCACCGTTGGTGCAAATGCGGCACAAAGAGCACGCCCGTGCTTGAGTATGCCGCCAATAAAATAATAACCCAGTTGTGTCAGGCCAAGTCCACGTGGATCCTCTGCCGGTTCACAGGCAAATAAATTACTACCGGATTTCAGGTCATATAAAGACATATTAAAATGCGCGCCATTACCGGTCTTGTCGTTGAAAGGTTTAGGCATGAAGGTAGCAAACAATCCAGCATCCTTGGCATAGCGTTTTGCCATCTCCCGGAAAAATATAACCCTGTCACACATGGTCAACGCGTCGGCGTAGGTAAAATCAAACTCGTACTGACCATTGGCATCCTCATGGTCAAACGAATACAGGTCCCAGCCAAGTTCATTAATGGTCTGCGCCATACGGTCCAGCCAACTGAAGTTATCCATGAAGCCACGCAGGTCATAACAGGGCTTGACCAGTTTATCGTCCGGGTTGGGAATGGAGAGAGAACCGTCCTCATGCTGTGTCAGTACGAATACTTCGCACTCAACACCCAGATTAAAACCAAAACCCATGGCTTCTGCTTTCGCCAGCTGCTGTTTTAATGCCACTCGCGTATTCAGTGCATACGGTTCACCCTTGAAGGTGTTGTCTGCGGGCATCCAGGCGACCTTGGGTTCCCACGGCAACTGTATCACCTGATCGAGATCCGGAACGGAGGCAATCTCATCATCATTCGGTGACTGACCGAGGCCGTCAAGTGCATAACCGGTATACAACTCGGAACCATGCGCCATGTGCAGCAAATGCTCGATCGGCACAACCTTACCTTTCGGTATGCCATGAATATCGACATACGCTCCAATACAGTACAGAACGCCTTTCTGTTTTAAATCCTGTTGAAGTTTCAGAATTTCTTCATCAGATTTCATTCAGTAGTGTTCTCCACCAGATAAAATAGTCATGCACCAATGGCGGTTGCTCTTTTAAAACGCCTGGATTCAATTTTGATGGCTATTCAATTTTTCTAGCAATATCAGGCAAGGCATGTTTCCCCATGACTTATGTGCTGGGCTCGGCCTCGTCACCCACCTTGGTCAAACGGATCATATGAAATTTGTCTTCTTCATCTTCAAGTTCAGTTTTCGGATGTATCAGCTCATCCACGCGTTTGCGTGTCGCTATAAATTCGGGCGACATAAACTGGCCAATTGAACGAGGACGCGGCACCGGCACTTCAATCAGCTCGTGCACTTCACCCGGATGCGCCTTAAGTACGAGTATTCGGTCGGCCAGGTAGATGGCCTCATCAAGATCATGTGTGATAAACAACACGGTGATATCGATGTTATGCCATATTTCAAGCAGGTAGGATTGCATCTTGCTGCGCGTCTGTGCGTCAAGAGCGCCAAAAGGCTCATCCATAAGAAGAATACGAGGCTGGTTCGCCAGTGCCCTGGCAATTGCCACGCGTTGTTTCATGCCACCCGACAACTGATCCGGATAGGCGTTGGCAAACTTTTCAAGACCGACCAGATCTATCCAGGTCATCGCTTCGCTCTCTGCTTGCAGTCGCGTCATGCCCTGGTTCAAGAGACCGAACATCACATTCTTTTTGACTGACAGCCAGGGAAACAATGTATAGCCCTGAAATACCATGCCACGATCGGGGCCCGGCCCGCTGACGGATTTCCCGTCAAGTAGTAATTCCCCGCTGGTCGCCGATTCCAGGCCGGCTAAAATTCGAATCAACGTGGATTTACCACAGCCTGAAGGACCAATAACGCATACAAACTCTCTTCTGTGAGTTTTGAAATTAATATCTTTAAGCGCGGTGACCTTACCGCTGGCCGCGGTATCGAATTCTTTATTTAAATGGCTGACCTCAAGAATGACTTCACGCTGTTTAAGTTCTGTAAAGTGCGCCTTGACCTCGTCAGATTGTTCCAGATAACTGGGTAGTTCAATTTCCGTCATAGCGATACCATCATGTTTTATTCGCGGGCTTGTCCCAGGGAAAGAGCTTCTTCCCCATTTGCGACAGGATAATGTCAGTGATTAAACCGATAATGCCTATCATCATGATCGCGGCGAAAACGTTATCAAAGTTTTTATAGCGCGCCTGCTGGGTAATAAACCAGGTAATACCTGAACTGGTACCAATCAACTCAGCAACAATTAGATAGGTCCAGGCCCAACCAAGCAGGATACGCTGGTCACGATAAAGTTCTGGCAAGATGCCAGGCACGACCACCTTGAACAGTAACTGCATACGCCTGGCACCGAGTGTCATCGCTGCCTCAAGCAGTGCGATATCAAGTTTGCGTGTCGTATTACTGATCACCAGCACCTGCTGAAAAAACGTGCCGATGAAAATGATCGCTATCTTGGGACCGTCATGGATGCCGAGTATCGCCACGGCAAGAGCACCGAATGCCGGGGCTGGCAGGTAGCGAAAGAATTCGATAAAGGGTTCAAAAAGCCTTGAAACTGCTGAATAGGTTCCACAAAAGATTCCGATCGGTACACCGATTAGTGAGGACAGTACAAATCCCCAGAAGATAATCGTAATACTGTGCCACAAACTCTCATGCAGCCATTTTTCGCTTTTACGTTGCGGTTCCTCGGTGAATGACGTGACAAAAGCGGTCGCGACTTCATGTGGTGCAGGAAGATAAATCGGGTTGGCACGTTTGCCCTCGGGCAAGGTTTTATTCTCCTGCCGCATGCTGTCCAGTTCCTTGTCGAACTGGGTTCTATCTATCAGCATGCCTTCCCGAAAATAGCTGACATCACCTGGACTAGTGATGCTGATTTTCGGATGCCATAGAAAAGGTACGTAACTGACCAGTGACCAGACTATCAGCGGTAACAGGAATGAGGCGACGGTGATGACCCTGCCCCATTGTCGGGGCAGGGCAACGCGTGGCGCTAGCCAGGTGACTGTGCTCATGTTGTAAGGAAAGCCGACGTTATTCTGACATCGACAAAGTGCTTGGTTTGGACAACGTCAAGCTCGGGTCAATATAACTATCTATCTCCTGGGCATCCTTATAGACATCATATTTCAGATTAAAATCGTCAGAGATTTTTGAAGAACCATATATCGATGTAAAACCCTCACCTTTACTGTAAAACTTTTGCGCCTCTTCCAGCGTCAGGATTTTAGTGCCTTCCAGAAATGGTTTGTATTCCTCGGGAGTTACACCAACCCGTGCAGCCATAATAGAAATGGCTTCTTCCTGGGTTTCAGGGCTCAGAATAAAGTCAACTGCCATATACCAGGCATCAACAACCTTGCTCCAGGCTTCCTTATTATTCGAATAACTGGACGGGCTGACGGCCAGGACATCGTAAATCAAACCTGGCTCATCTGCTGATGAATAAATTTTCTTGGAACCCGGTACCAGTTGCAGTGCCTGACCCGAGTTTGGCTGCCAGGCCACAATGGCATCGACGTCACCAGAAGCAAGCACCTGTGGTGTTTCATTGGTAGGCACATTGACCAGTTCAACATCAGCTTCGGTCATGCCCGCTTTTTCCAGGCCATTCAACAATAAGAGGTGTCCAACAAAACCAATTTCGACTCCGATTTTTTTCCCTTTCAGGTCAGCCATGCTTTCGATACCCGGAGCAGCAACAACCATATCGTTACCATTACTGTAGTCATTAATAATCAACATGACACTTTTCGCGCCGGTTGCTCCGGTAACGAGTGCATCACCATTGGTCATGGCCACCGCGTCAAGTTGACTCGCGGCAAAGGCATCCATAGATGCCACATAGTCGAACCATTCAAACTCGACCTCAACACCCACTTTCTCAAAGTAACCTTTTTCGATAGCGACTTCCCAGGCAACCCAGCCCGGCCAGTCACTGTAACCAATCTTTAATGGTGCCGCGCTGACGGATACAGACATAAGACCAATCAATATAAAACCGGCAGCAGATAACAGTTTTTTCAATGTGCGTTGAAAGCTCATAAGTTCTTCCCCTTAGAGTGATTAATAAATTTGAATGAGAGATACCAGTTAATCATTAATTCAGGTGATCTCCCGGGCTTTTGTCCCGCCGTGTAACCTTCAGGAAAGGTCGATTGCTCTCGGACCAGTCACTGTGAAATATGTCACAGCCGGAACCCTAGCAATCCATTTTTGTGTAACTACTGAATCGCGATCATCAATAGCTCTCGGTTCAACTGTTTTACATTAGCGCAAGTAGCGTGCCAGCCTTAAAAATGGCAATTATCAAGGAATTAGCCTGATCCAAGATTTTATTTGCGACGGATTGGTGCAATAAAAATTCAACATGAACCAGATATGTGCACTTGTTTGTAAACGAACATACGATTAATCTTTAGGCAAGTTTGTATCAACAAAACTGAAATCAAGGATGATTCAATGAATGTATCAACGATCTATTCCCGCGCGCAGGATGGCATTAATGCCCCGCTTGTTACAGTAGAGGTTCACCTGTCAAGAGGACTTCCCGGCTTCACAATAGTCGGTCTGCCGGAAACCACTGTTAAAGAGAGTAAAGAACGCGTTCGTAGTGCCATCCTCAACAACCAGTTCGAATTTCCACTCAGTCGCATCACCATCAACCTGGCACCGGCAGACCTGCCAAAGGAAGGCGGCCGGTTTGATTTACCTATTGCACTGGGAATATTAATAGCATCGGGACAACTGCCCGCCTCACAAATTGAACACTATGAAATCATCGGTGAACTTTCTCTAACAGGTGAGCTAAGGCCGGTTAAAGGTGCCTTACCTGTTTCTATTGCAAGTTCAGCAAGCGGAAGAACGCTTATCCTGCCAGAAACCAATGTAGAGGAAGCCGCACTGGTGACAGAAACATGCTGTAAGCCGGCAAAACACCTGATGGACGTATGTGCGCACTTCACCGCAAAACAATTGCTTCTTGATTTTCGTACAGACATAAACAGCACTCAAACAGATTACAGTTTCGACATGAATGACATTGTCGGCCACGCTCATGCAAAACGCGCACTCGAAATCGCTGCGGCCGGCAGGCATAACCTGCTGATGACAGGTCATCCCGGTTCGGGAAAGACCATGCTGGCGGAGCGTATGCTCACGATCATGCCACAGCTGAATCAGCAACAGGCACTTGAAAGTGCGGCCATTAATTCCATCAGTCACCACGGGTTTGATTCAAAAAAATGGCGTCAGCGGCCTATGCGTGCCCCGCATCACTCGGCTTCAGCTATTGCACTTGTCGGCGGTGGCAGTAATCCTCGCCCCGGAGAAATATCACTGGCTCATAACGGCATTCTGTTTCTGGATGAATTGCCGGAATTTGATCGAAGAGTGCTTGAAGTCCTGCGTGAACCATTGGAATCGGGCCGTATCGTTATTTCCAGAGCGGCGCGTCAGGTCGAATATCCTGCTCGTTTTCAGCTGATTGCGGCAATGAACCCCTGTCCCTGCGGCTATCTCGGTGATGCCAGTGGGCGTTGTCGCTGTACAGAGGAACAGATTAATCGCTATCAAAACAAGATATCCGGACCACTGCTTGATCGGATCGATATCGTCATCGAGGTTAACAGTAATGCCGAGTTAATGATCACCAGGAAACAGAGTGAACAATCTGAAACCAGTACTGAAATAAGAAACCGGGTAGTTAAGGCAATACGATTTCAGGCCAGGCGCCAACAAAAACTCAATAGTGAATTGAATAATAAGGAGATAGAAAGCTACTGCGAGTTAAAACAGGCCCAGCAGAATTTGTTGATAGAGGCGACAAACAAACTCGGTTTGTCAGGACGGGCCGTACATCGCATTCTTAAACTTGCACGTACTATTGCAGACCTCTCAGAATGCGAACAAATAGAAATGAAACACCTTTCTGAAGCAATAAGTTACCGCCGAAAAATAAATGCGGTGGCCGTCTGATTTGGTAGATCTCATGACTTGCAGCAGACGAAAATATAATGTCACAATAAACCATGGATGAAAAAGAATATGACATCAATATCCAGGCCGTAACGAATTACATTAATGACCAGTCTATGCCTGAAGAGGGACGCTTTGTATTTGCTTACACCATAACTGTCACCAATAACGGAGTTATACCGGCCACACTGTTACGTCGACGCTGGCTGATTACAGATGCCAATTGCAAAGTACAGGAAGTCCATGGCGAAGGCGTTGTCGGTAAGCAACCCCGTATTCTGCCAGGTGAATCTTTCCAGTATACCAGTGCGGCGGTACTGGAAACGCCGGTAGGCTGCATGCAGGGAAGCTATGAGATGATCGCCGACGACGGAGTCGAATTCGACGCACCCATACCGGTATTCAATTTATCGCCCCCAAATACCTTACATTGAACGATGAGCACCTATGCCATAGGTGATCTGCAAGGTTGTTATGCAGAACTTCTTGAACTGCTAAATGAAATCAATTTTGATCAAAGCAATGATGTGCTGTGGTTTGTAGGCGACCTGATAAACCGCGGTCCACGTTCACTAGAATGCATTGAATTTGTTAAATCTCTCGGTGATAAAGCCTGCACCGTGCTGGGTAATCATGAATTACATCTGCTTGCTGTAGCAAACCAGACCCGTAAACCCCATAAAAAAGATACGCTGAATGAAATACTGAATGCACCCAACGCTGCAGAATTATTGCAATGGGTCAGGCACTGTCCCCTGCTGGTAAACGATACCGAACTCGGATTTACCATGCTGCATGCCGGACTGCCACCTCAGTGGAGTATGGAGCAGACCATTGAACTGGCAAAAGAGACCGAGGCACTCTTGCAGAGCACAAGAGTCAATGATTTCCTGGACCAGATGTACGGAGACTTGCCGGACAAGTGGTCCGACTCCCTGACCGGCTTTGACCGGCATCGTTTTGTTATCAATAGCCTTACCCGCGCCAGATATGTAAGCAAGAGTGGTAAATTGAACATGACCGAAAAAGGGGCACCGGGTACGCAGACATCATCCTTGTTGCCCTGGTATGCAAATCCAAAGCGAAAAACAAATACCAGCCGTATATTGTTTGGACACTGGTCCACTGTAACGCTGGGTACGGATACAGACTTCAGTGAATATAATGTCTATCCACTTGATACGGGTTGTCTGTGGGGAGGCGAATTGACGGCAATGCGCCTGGAAGATGAACAGGTCTTTAATGTTCCCTCAAGGCAGGTTCGGATCGTAAGCTGAGTTATATCAACTGTTGATTCTATCCAGTACAACAAAGCTAAAATCGTGATCGTTCCCGGCGCTGGCCGGGTGCCTGGTCCTGGAGGTTTCCCGCCACTGGTCGGAATAATATTTGGGAAAAAATGTATCGCCGTCGACAGTAACTTCAACTTCGGTCAAATAAATACGCGAAGCCTTGTCGAGCAGCAACTTATAGATCTCCGAACCGCCGGTTATCATTATCTCTTCTTTATCCTTGCAGTATGCAAGCAGTGAATCGACCTCATGCAGGACGGTGCAGCCTGGCTGCTGATATGTTTTGTCACGTGTCAGGATGATATTTTCCCGGCCTGGCAGAGGCCTGCCAATTGATTCATAGGTTTTACGTCCCATTACAATCGGTTTACCCATGGTTATTCTCTTGAAATTTTTCAGGTCTGAAGACAGGTGCCAGGGTAACTGGCCGTCAGCACCAATGACCGAATTTTTATCCATCGCAACGATGATAGACAGCCGCATTTCGAAAAAACTTCAAGAAGCTGAATTCATCGCATCGATATCCCGCTGCATGTGCTCAAGCAGGCCATCGATACCGAAGTTTTTGACTATCGCCCGGTACTCATTGCGGTAACTCTGCACCAGACTCAGGTTTTCTACAATGAAGTCATACGCATACCAGACGTCGACAAGACGTTTCATTCTGTAGGATATGGGTATCTGCACATTGCTACTACTTCTGACGATAACAGTATCCACCGTAGCGTAGTTCTCGTTGTCTTTATTGACCGTTATATAATCTACACGTTCGCCGGAATACTGCCTGATTCGTATCCAGTAAGTATTCAGCAATATCTCTTTAAATAAAGAAATAAACTTTGCCTTTTGTTCGTCATTGGCTGCTTTCCAGTTGGTCGCAAGTATGCGTCTTGACATATCTTCAAAATGGATCCGCTCATCAACCAGTTTAAATATGATTTCTTTCTTTTTATCTTCATTAAGACTTTCATCATCAAGTACGGATAAAACGTTATCAACTGTCCTTTTAACAATAAATCCAGGATCCTCGGCAGCTGCCTTTAGCTGGAATGAACAGCAGATCAGCAAAAAAGATAAAATCAGATACTTGTATGTTTGTGTCATAGTAATGTGCCTTATATCGCTATGGGCGCGGAAATTTTAGGGTGGTATTGGTAATTTATCAGTTCAAAATCGTCATAAACAAAATCAAAAATACTGGTGACTGCAGGATTGATTCGCATCTCTGGCAGTGGATAAGGGGTCCGGGACAACTGGGTATCGACCTGCTCAAGGTGGTTAAGATAAATATGCACGTCTCCGAAGGTATGCACGAAATCACCTGCTTTTAAGCCTGTAACCTGTGCGATCATCATGGTTAATAGAGCATAGGAGGCAATATTAAAGGGTACACCCAGAAAGACATCGGCGCTGCGCTGATAAAGCTGACAGGATAATCTGCCATCGGCAACATAAAATTGAAAAAAAGCGTGGCATGGTGCCAGCGCCATCTTGTCAATCTCGCCAACATTCCACGCACTGACTATCAGACGTCGTGAATCCGGATTGCTGTTGATCTGTTCAATAACATTTCTTATTTGATCGATAGTTTCACCGGATGCTGTGCTCCATGAGCGCCACTGCGCACCATAAACCGGGCCAAGTTCGCCGTTTTCATCGGCCCATTCATCCCATATGGTAACGCCGTGTTCATTCAGATAACTGATATTGGTATTGCCCTGTAAAAACCAGAGTAATTCATAAATGATAGATTTAAGATGGCATTGCTTGGTAGTTACCAGGGGAAAGCCTGCCGCCAGATCGAAACGCATCTGATGACCAAACAGGCTGATGGTGCCGGTGCCGGTCCGATCCTGTTTCTCTTTGCCATGCTCCCTGACACGCTTCAATAAATCCAGATACTGTTGCAACTTTGTTAATCCCTGTAAGCAATAAACATCAAAAACATCCCGAACAGAATCATCGGTAGAGATAGCAACTGTCCCATAGTCAGCCAGTCGAATGCAAGATACCCGAGGTGGTCGTCCGGGATGCGCACAAATTCGACCAGAAACCTGAATACACCGTAGCCGCATAGGAAAAGCCCTGATATAGCCGCCGTGGGTCTTGGCCTCGCAGAAAACCACCAAAGAATAATGAATAGCACCAGGCCTTCCAGTAGTGCTTCATACAACTGGCTTGGGTGCCTGGGAACGTCACCCGCACGCGGATCAGGGAAAACCATGGCCCACGGTAACTCGCTTGGCGCACCCCAGAGTTCACCGTTAATAAAATTTCCAATCCTGCCGGTAAAAAGTCCGACTGGTACGACCGGTGCAATAAAGTCGGTTAAAACAAGTACTGGCCGCTCAATCTTCCGGGCATAAAGCCAGATAGCAAATATGACGCCGAGCAAACCGCCGTGGAAGGACATGCCTCCCTGTTGCAGGTAAAAAATCTCGATCGGATGTTGCAGATAGTAGGACAGGTTATAAAACACGACTGAACCGAGACGTCCGCCGATGATGATGCCTAGCATGGCATAAAAAATCAGGTCACTGACCTGTTCTGCGTTAATTCGCCAGTGTTCAACCCGGGTACGAATTTTCAACAACCACCAGGCCGCGAGAATACCAACCACGTAACTGATGCCGTACCAGCGAATTTGCAAAAAGCCCAGGTCGAGAGCAACCGGATCAAGGTTGGGATAGCTCAACATAGGGCGCGATGGTAACACGATAAAAGCCGATATCGGGAATCACGGGAATTTAAGCAAAAATCCAGTCAAGTTGTCTCCATAATTGCCGATACAGCGTGTAACGACTCAGACAACGGAAGTAGATACGGACATGACTGCAGCGCCAGCCTATTCAAATATCAGGGTGGAAATACAAAAAATCGACTATTTGCCACCGATGCCGTCGATCGCACAGGAGATCCTGATTGCGTCCGTTGATCATAGCAGTGACATTGAAGATATCGCTGCCATAATCAAAAAAGACGCCGGCCTGACCGCAAAAATTATCGGGGTAGCGAACTCCGCCTATTTTTCATATCCGCGCCAGGTAACCACGCTTGAAGAAGCCATTATAAATATCCTTGGTCTGGACCTTGTTAAAGGTTTCGCATTAACAATCGCCATGAGTGGGGTGTTTGATCCTGAGAAGTGTCAGAACTTCGATCTTAATCGTTACTGGTGCAGCGCATTTTTGACGGCTGAGCTTGCCAGCGGCTTTTCCAGCCGGATTACGTCTAAACAATCGATCAAAGCGGAACAGTTCTATCTATACGGCCTGCTGCACAATATCGGCATCCTGGTGCTCGCGGACCGGTTCCCAAATATCATGTCAGAACTGTTCAGCGCAGCGCAACGTGACAAGGAAAAACACCTTATCGAGTATGAAAAAGAAACGATTGACTTTAACCATCACCAGGCCGGTGGCTGGCTGGCAAGAAAATGGAATCTGCCTGAGGAAATAATTGACGTTATCGAGCATTTACATGAACGGAACTACCAGGGTAATCACGACTATCCGGTTATTCTCATCGGTTTGTGCTCACGGATAGCCAGAAAATGGCTGCTGGAAACTGAATACTGCCCCATTAAGGAGGTCAGTGGACTTAAATCTTTCAATCTGGATACAGAAACCATCGAAAACTATCTGGCACAAACTCGCACCAAGCTGGATGATATTCAACAACTCGTTAAGGACATGACCTGTTAAGACCATGGAAGAATTAATGCAACAACTGGAAGGGCAAGATCTGCAAACCGGAATAATCGGTTCACGCTTTTCAAAACTGATCGGTTATCTGTCGGGACTGAAAAAAATGGCCAACCTGGCCAATCAACAGGGCAATAAAGAAGCACTGGTCGATACCATGTTGAAAATAGTTTTTGAGCACCTTGATGCCGAAGAGGTCTCACTGTACATCAGAGACGACGATGTGCTGGATTGTATTGCCAATCTGAACTGGGAACAGTTTACCAATAACGAATCGGCGCTAGGCAACAAATCCAGGTCATTCAAAATGGGGAAAGGCTACGTAGGTAAAACCGCAGTCGATCAGCAAATCATGCATGTTACCAATTGCAGTTTGCCGGCACTGAGTAGCGATAAACAACGGGACTTTGATAGCGGTTCGGTCATCTATGCACCCATCTTGTCGAACAACAGGGTAACCGGCGTTATCGAGTTGTATCATCCACATAGTAATCATTTTGATGCCTGGCAGGAATATTCTATAAGTATCTATGCCGACATGCTGGGTATGCTGCTTGAATATCAGCACCTGCTGGTCGATATGCAAAGTCAGGTCGATGCTCGCACGGTAGAATTGCGCGAAGCGCTGAGAGAATCCGACAGATTGCGCAAACGCTATGAGGAGATGTCGATTCTGGATCATTTAACCAAACTCTATAATCGACGTTTCTTTTTCAACGAAGTCGCCTCCGGACTTTCAAGAGCCGTGCGCTATCACCAGTCATTCAGTTTATTGCTCATGGATCTCGATCATTTCAAGCGTATCAATGATACATATGGTCATGACTGCGGTGACCAGGCGCTAAAACAAATTGCCACTGTTCTTTCTCGCTTTATCCGCGAAGGAGACACCCTCGCCCGTTATGGCGGAGAAGAATTTATTCTGGCGCTACCAAACACCAATCATGAGGGAGCCTATAAACTGGCTGATCGCATCCGCAAAACTATCGAGGAACACAGCTGGGAATGGGAAAATAACGCAATCCAGTTAACGATCAGTGTCGGTCTCACCTCAATGCATGAAAACGGAGCTGAAAGCGATGACATTGTGAATTATTCACCGCAGGTTGCAGATTTAATACGCGAAGCAGATCGAGCCCTGTACTATGTAAAACAGCATGGCAGAAACAATGTTAAGGCTTATTCAGAATTACCCGATAATTAAGTACTTTTCCCATCTATTTGAGTCCACACATCGCATCGCAGCAATAGATTTCAGAGCGCTTTGAACTTGATTTCAAGTCTAAAAGCGAGAATGATGCAGATTAGTTGGAGCAGTTGGAAAAAATCTAACGTTTGATAAAAGTAACAGGCTGGGAACCTTTCCTATTACTTGCATTATAGGACATTTAGCCTAATACAAGCGAACGCAGACACCGTGTTTCCAAACAACGCAGAACATGAATTTACTGGTTGATTGAGAGGTGGAAGATGACAACAGATAATAAGAAATTACAGGATTGGGTCGATAAAATGGCCGCACTATGCAAACCGGATAGGATTGTATGGTGTGATGGCTCACGGCAGGAATGGGATGAGATGTGGGATATCCTGGTCAAGGGGGGCACAGCCAAAAGACTCGATGAAAACAAACGCCCGAATAGTTTTTACGTCAGGTCAGTACCGGAGGATGTTGCCCGCGTAGAAGACCGCACCTTTATCTGCTCGGAAAATAAGGAAGATGCAGGTCCGACCAACAACTGGTGTCACCCTGCAGAGATGCGCTCAACGTTAGACGGCCTGTTCGATGGCTGTATGAAAGGCAGAACCATGTATGTCATCCCGTTTAGCATGGGTCCGATCGGTTCTGATATAGCCCAGATTGGCGTAGAGATATCTGATTCACCTTATGTTGTCACGAATATGCATATCATGGCGCGTGTCGGTCCTGCCGTACTTGAAGCACTGGGCAGCGACGGTGACTTTGTGCCCTGCATCCATTCCGTCGGCGCACCACTGGCCGAAGGACAGGAAGATGTAGCCTGGCCATGCAATCCTGATAATCGCTATATCGTTCATTATCCGGAAACGCGAGAGATATGGTCTTTCGGCTCTGGCTATGGCGGTAATGCATTGCTCGGTAAAAAATGCTTCGCCTTGCGTATCGCGTCAACGATGGCCCGGGATGAAGGCTGGTTGGCCGAGCATATGTTGATATTGAAACTGACTAACCCCGAAGGCGAAGTGAAGTATGTAGCCGGGGCTTTTCCCAGTGCCTGTGGCAAGACCAATCTGGCAATGCTCACGCCAACCATCCCCGGCTGGAAAGTTGAAACTATCGGTGATGATATATGCTGGATGAAGTTTGGAGATGATGGCCAGCTCTATGCCATCAATCCCGAAGCCGGCTTTTTTGGCGTCGCACCGGGCACCAGCATGCATTCCAACGCCAATGCGATGCTGTCGCTGCGTGAGAACTCTGTCTTTACCAACGTGGCAGAAACCGACGACGGTGATGTCTGGTGGGAAGAGATGACTGACGAAGCACCCACGCATCTAACTGACTGGAAAGGCAACGACTGGACACCGAAATCCGAAACACCAGCGGCACATCCAAATGCCCGTTTCACAGCACCGGCAGCACAATGTCCGGTGATTGCCGATGAATGGGAAGACCCTAAAGGCGTGCCGATCAGCGCCATACTGTTTGGTGGCAGAAGGGCCTCGGTTGTACCACTTGTTACTGAAGCGCTGGACTGGAAGCACGGTACTTTTATCGGGACGATCATCGCCTCTGAAATGACTGCGGCAGCCTTCGGTGCTATTGGACAGCTACGCCGCGATCCAATGGCCATGCTACCTTTCTGTGGATATAACATGGCAGATTACTGGGGGCACTGGCTCGAAATGGGTGAGAAGGCAGGTGCAAAACTGCCGAGCATTTTCTATGTCAACTGGTTCAGAAAGAACGAAAAAGGCAAGTTCATGTGGCCAGGTTTTGGCGAAAACAGCCGCGTTTTAAAATGGGTCTTTGAACGCTGCAACGGAACTGCTGATGCCATAGATACGGCTATAGGTAAAATGCCAACCCTGGATGGCATCGACCTGGATGGACTGGATATTGATGAAAAGGATAAGGCCAACCTGTTGCGCGTCGATGTAGATGGCTGGTTGCAGGAACTTCCCGGCATTGAAGAATATTACGACTCGTTTGGCGAACACCTGCCGCCAGAATTGCGCGAACAAATCGCGAACCTGAGAAAACGACTGGAGTCCGCCCAGCAAGCTGTCGCCTGAAACAGGCTTTGATGTTATAAACAAGCCCGCAGTCGCGGGCTTTTTGTTGAACGGCAAATAACAAAATACTGATAATAAACACAGCTTAATACAGAGGTTAAAAATGATAGAAATGACACTGGAACTTGCTGAACGTATCGGCAAACAGGCACTTGCAAAGGCAAACGAAATGGGACGACCGATGAGTGTTTCGGTTGTGGATGAATCTGGTCGCTTAGTCTTTTTCTCACGCGCAGACGGCGCCGGTTTTTTTACTTTTGATACATCACGGGCCAAGGCCATGGCCGCAGCGTCATTCAAACGTTCCACCATGGAAATCACTGAAAATAAAGAGGCCAATCCATTACTCTGGTATTCCTTACCGAGTGTGGTGCCTGCTCAGGCTTTACCCAGTCCCGGTGGTGTACCGGTAAGCCGCGACGGTCATGTAATTGGCGCTTTGGGACTCGGTGGTGGCACACCAGAAGAAGATCATGAGTGTGCACTGGCGGGCGCAACCGCCGTTTAGCAGGCTTCTCTGATCCCCATCATGGGCAGCGCTGTGGCCAGATTTGTATGATTGATCTGGTATGGAATCGTTTCGGTCAATAGTGGTTTACCGTAAAAACTGATTCCAAGACCGGCAGCGGACAGCATCGGCAGATCATTGGCCCCGTCTCCAATACTGCATGCATCAATGGGGTCGATGCCCATGGCTTTACACTCTTGCAGAAGTGTGGTGCGTTTAACATCACCATCAACAATTGGAGATAGCAGCTTACCGCTGATGGTAGCCGATTCTATATCCATCCTGTTGCAAATGAAGCTATCAAAGCCTAATCGTTCTGCCACCGCACTTGCTACCGGCTCAAATCCTCCACTAACCAGTGCCGTGCGAACACCATGCTGCTTTGCCTGGCTTATCAAGGTATCTGCACCCTGACTTAGTTCAACTGAACTGGCTACATCATGGATTAATTGTTCATTTCTGCCGCTCAAAAGTGAAACCCTCTCTTCCAGCGCCTGTTTAAAGTCCAGCTCACCGCGCATTGCCTTGTTTGTAATTTGTTTCACTTGCCGGCCGATTCCTGCGATTTCAGCAATATCATCAAGTGTTTCAGATTTCACTATGGTGCTGTCCATATCACAGACAAGCAGTTTTTTTATCTTTATTGGAAAGGGTATTAATGCAAGATCTACATGATGTAAAACAGCGAAGTGGAGCAAATGCTGGAATAGTTTCCACGCTTTTTCCAGGTCCAGGTCGAACATAAATTCCAGACTAATTAACTCAGTCTGATGACAACTCAATTCAGCAGACACAGAATGTTCTGAAAGAAGACTGAATATAGCTTCGGACACTTCAGCTTTTCTTTCAGTGGAGTAAACATCCAGCAGGAAAGAGCGAACGCGATCTTCTGATTCAGGTTCAAACCATGAAGGTTCAAGATAAAGACTATTTGAAATCACACTTTCAACGGTTCGAAATTGAGATATTGAGCATCCTGTATGTAATTGATTGCGCGCAGTGCCTCTAGGTCTTCATTTGCAATAGGCGCATCAATTTCCAGTAAAGATATCGCGTCTCCCCGGCTTTCCCTTCTGCCCAGATGCATGTTGGCAATGTTTATTCCCTTTTCCGCGGTAAAGTTACCGATAGCACCTATCATTCCCGGCTGATCCTGATTAGTGATATAAAGCATGTGTCTACCAAACTCTGACTCAAGCTTAATACCTTTTATATCAACCAGGCGAGGTTTGCCATTTATCAGAGTTCCACAAACCTGACGTGATTTCTCATCCGTCGAGATCTCGACCGTCATACGGTTATGGTAAACATCTTCAACATCATCCCTGGCTTCGGTGATATGGATGCCCCGTTCACGCGCAACCTGTCTGGCGTTGACTGCATTAATATTTTCAAAGTGAGGACTTAGTACTGACTGTACGATCTGTGTAGTTAGCGGTTCAACATTAACAGAGGCGGTATCGCCAGCATAGGTGATCGTTATCCGATTCATCGCCATATGCGTAAGCTGCCCCGCAAAAGCACCAAGAAAGTTTGCCAGTTGCAGATGCGGTTTAAGAACCAGCATTTCTTCAACGGACAAATTCGGCGCATTCAATGCATTTCTGATTGAACCCTCAAGTAGATAGTCTGCTATTTGTTCTGCAATCTGTACCGCAACTTTTTCCTGTGCCTCAATTGTTGAGGCACCTAGATGCGGCGTGCAAATAACATTTTCCAGACCAAATAATGGATTGTCTTTCGCCGGCTCGACTACAAAAACATCGAGCGCTGCACCTCTAATGTGGCCATTCTCGAGTGCTACCCGCAAGGCCAGTTCATCAACCAGGCCACCGCGAGCGCAATTGACAAGCAATGCTCCTTTTTTCATATTATTGATGGCAGTCGCATCAATAATATTTTCGGTTTCCGGTGTTCTTGGTACGTGCAAGGAAATAATATCTGAAGTCCGAATCAATTCGTCCAGTTCAACTTTACTTATACCAATTGCATTGGCTCGCTCAACAGACAAATAGGGATCAAAAGCCATGACTTTTAAACCAAAAGCCATGGCTTTCTGCGCCACGATAGAACCAATATTACCGGCGCCAATAATTCCGAGGGTCTTGCCTGTAAGTTCCACTCCCATGTATTTTGATTTTTCCCAGGCACCTTGATGCGTACTTTGATTCGCCTGGGGAATATGTCTTGCCAGTGAAAACATCATGGCCAAAGCGTGTTCCGCGGTGGTGATAGCATTGCCCATGGGCGTATTCATAACGACAATACCGTGCGAAGTGCAGGCTGCGACATCAACATTATCGACTCCAATTCCTGCACGACCCACCACCTTGAGATTTTTTGCGGCCGCAAGGAGTTCGCTATTCACCTGGGTTGCGGAACGCACGGCAAGACCGTGAAATTCAGGGATTAGCTCCAGCAATTCCTGTTGGCCAAGTTTGCCGGACTGAAAAACACTTACGCCTCTATCCTCGAAGACAGTCACGGCCTGGCTGGACATCGGCTCTGAAATTAATACTTTTACTTCTTTCATCATGATATCTCCCTGAATTTCTAAATGTTTCTGAGGGCCAGGCCAGGCGGCTGTTTTTTAGTATTTTCTGTCAGAATTATTACGAAACGGAAAAAAATCCGCTTGTAATCTGACCATGCGGGAGGTCTTTGAGCAGGGTGCGCATAAGCATACGTGCGCAGCGGAAACGCAGGGGACTCAACACATTGTCGGAACACTGTGTTCATTGTTCTAACCTCTGATTAGACGACGGTTTGCTCCGTCACGCCCGCGTGATATTAGCGAAATCGTTTGTAAACAAAAACACTTTTTTATTGCGAAATCGGCGCAATTCAATTAATGTGGCAGTGCAACATTCCTATCAGAAATAGACCTTTAGGGTGCCCCATGACCGAACTAGATATTGAAAAAACCTCATACTCAGACGCAGATACAGATACAGATATCGAAGGCTATATTGCTGTTTGCGGGCTCAAGATCAAAAAGGATCTGCACAAGCTGGTAGAAAAGGAAATCGCGCCGGAGACAGGTGTCTCCGTAAAGGAATTCTGGTCAGCACTCGCCGATCTGCTCGGTAATAATATGAAGAGGAACGCGGCGCTATTGAAAAAGCGCGATAAGCTGCAAAAACAGATCGATACCTGGCATATAGAAAACCGTGGAAAAAAACATAAACCAGCCGCCTATAAAAAGTTCTTACAGGAGATAGGTTACCTGGCTGAAGAGATCGAGAACTTCCAAATCAATACTGACAATGTGGACGATGAGATTGCCACGATTCCCGGCCCACAGCTGGTCGTTCCTCTCGACAATGCACGCTATGTCCTCAACGCAGTTAATGCACGCTGGGGCAGTCTTTATGATGCTTTATACACAACGGACACGGTGTCTGAAGCAAACGGTTGCAGAAAGATAAAAAAATACAACCCGATTCGCGGTGAACGGGTGATTGAACGTGGCCGCAATTTACTGGACAGGCATTTCCCCCTGGAACGCGACACGCACAAGCATGTGACCCGATATTTTGTTAAGGACAACCAACTCGTCGTTCATTTTGGTGACGGCACAGAAACAACACTACTAAAGCCACAACAGTTCAGAGGCTATACCGGAGATGCGAGTAATCCTGACTCGGTACTACTTTGTCATCATAACCTGCATCTTGAGATTAAGTTTGGTGATGGTTATTTCATTGGCCGGCGCGATCATGCCAAGATCTATGACATCCACCTCGAGTCTGCAGTAACGACGATTATGGACTGCGAAGATTCCGTCGCATCCGTCGACACACAGGACAAGCTGCGGGTCTATAGCAACTGGCTCGGATTGATGAAAGGCTCGCTGGTGCGTAAGGTCGAAAAGGAAGATGGCACGATCGAACGGACCATGGAAAAGGACAAAACCTTTACCGGTACTGACGGAAAGCCTTTGATTATGCACGGTCGAAGCCTGATGCTTGTCAGGAATGTCGGTAATCATCTTTATACGGATATGGTGTTGTACGACGATAACCCTGTGCCAGAGACATTTGTCGATCTGATGGTGACATCGCTTTGTGCGATCCACGATCTGAAAGGCGATTCAAGACTTAGCAATAGCAGAAAAGGCTCGGTCTATATCGTAAAACCAAAGATGCACGGCCCCGAAGAAGTTGCATTCAACAACGACCTCTTTGGATTTGCCGAGCAGGCGCTGAAACTCCCTGCCAATACGCTAAAAATGGGGATCATGGATGAAGAACGACGCACATCAGTAAACCTGAAAGCGTGCATTCATGCAGCAAGTGAGCGCGTGGTGTTTATCAATACCGGGTTTCTGGACAGGACCGGCGATGATATTCACACCAACATGGAAGCAGGACCAATCATTCCCAAAGAAGAAATCAAGCAGGCTAAATGGCTGCATGCATACGAAGACTCGAACGTGCAAATCGGCCTAGATTGTGGACTGATGGCAAAAGCCCAGATTGGCAAGGGTATGTGGGCAATGCCGGAAGAAATGAACAAGATGATGAAAACCAAGATTCAACATCTTAAAGCCGGTGCCAATACCTCATGGGTGCCTTCACCGGTTGCTGCGACATTGCATGCCTATCATTACCACAGGCTGAACGTGAAAAGCCGGCAGCTGGCGTTAATGGAAGCGCCCAAGGTGCCGATCGATGATATTCTCGATATCCCGGTTATTGATTCAAAACGAAAATTAACTTCGCTTGAAATCAGGCATGAACTTGAAAACAATGCCCAGGGCATACTCGGTTATGTATCGCGTTGGGTTGGTCAGGGCGTGGGTTGTTCCAAGGTGCCGGATATCAATGATACGGCCCTGATGGAAGATTGTGCGACCTTAAGAATTTCAAGTCAGCACATTGCCAACTGGCTACATCACGGTATCGTCACCAAGGAAGAGGTGCGTGAAGCGATGAAACGCATGGCTGTGATAGTTGATCGACAAAATCGTGATGACAGCAGCTATGAACCGATGTCCGCGGATTTCAGTGCCAGCGTACCTTTTCTGGCGGCATTGGACCTGGTTCTTAAAGGCCGTAAACAACCAAACGGCTATACGGAATTCATACTATATAAACGCCGACAGGAACAAAAAGCACTCGGCTGATCTTCTGCTGTGGGTAATCGTACCTGAACGAACCCACTGGAATCGGCTATAGCTACAAGGCGTAGCCAAACTCATTTTCAAAACGCTGATCAAATTCAGTCCGGTTGAAAGTATGGTTCTGGGTACCGTGTTGCTCTATCTTGATCGCGCCCATCAGCGAAGCAACGCGTCCGGTCGTTTCCCAGTCCATGTTTTGTGTCAGTCCATAAATCAAGCCTGCACGATAAGCGTCACCACAGCCCGTGGGATCTGCAATTTGTGCCGGGCTGGCGGCAGGCACTCTGTAGCATTTGTCGCCCAGATGAATTTCAGAACCTTCTGCGCCACGGGTAATGATCAATGCTTCAAGACGATCACTAACCTGCTTCTCGTTTAAACCGGTACGCTCCTGCATTAATTGCCATTCGTAGTCATTAACAGTCAACCAGCTGGCCTTTTCAATGAAATCGATCAGTTCTTCACCGTTAAACATCGGCATACCCTGACCCGGGTCAAATATAAAAGGTATATTGGCATCCGCAAACTGGCTCGCATGCTGCAACATGCCGTCCCGGCCATCGGGTGAAATAATACCCAGCTTGCAATCATCAGCATCCGTCACACTATTAATATGTGATTCATTCATGGCACCGGGGTGAAAAGCCGTAATCTGGTTATCATCCAGATCGGTAGTAATGAAAGCTTGCGCCGTAAATGCGTCTTCCAGCATCCTGATAAAGTTGCGATTGAGTTTGTGTTGATCCATCCAAACAGCATAGGGTTCAAAGTCCTTACCAACAGTAGCCATCGGCATACCAAGCCCCGGCTGCAGTAAATTCAGTCCATACGTAATATTGCCGGCACAGCCTCCAAACTCACGACGCATATCAGGCACCAGGAAAGAAACATTAAGGATATGTACTTTTTCCGGAAGGATATGATTCTTGAAATGATCCGGAAAAACCATAATGTGGTCATAGGCCATGGAGCCACAAATTAATACACTCATTGAGCTGCTTATCCTTTCTAGATTGTTTAGTGGCGGCACTATACCATTCATCATAGCTTTGTTACGACTATAAGCAGAACAAGAATAATTACTGTGACGATCTATCAGGCACTAACTCATCAGCAAACAGTTTTCGCACTGCTCTGTTTCTGCATGAGCATTATTATTTGTATTCCTGTTTTCGAGAATATTCATGAGCGGCTGGACCACCATGCCCTGCAATATTTATGGGACAAGGTAGGCATGCCCATGCTCAGATCCATGCTCATGGTTATGTTTATTGCCCTGGTGTATCCGCTGAACTTTGGTCTGGAGGCGGCACCACCGTTCAATGAGATAATTGCTGCGCAGAAAACCCGTCTCGATTTCCTGATAAATCTGGTGTTTCTCATTACCTTCATTTATCCGGCAATCCCGGGTATTGGTAAGGCCGACGAATTAATGATACCGCTACAGGGCATGATGGCATCAGCCATCATGTTCCGATGGCTGTGCCAGCATTTGAATTGCGATCAGTACAGCCTGTTGCCGGGTGCCGGCGTCTTACTCGCCATTCTCATCTTTGCATTTATCACACACTGGCTGGCAAAGTATTTATCTGAACACACCGGAAAATTCCTTGATCAGACTTTTCATCGTGAGGGATATCAAATACTGGTGTTTCAGGGCGTAGTTATGATTATGCAAAGCCCTGTTATTTTTATTTACGGCATGGAACTAGGCAATCAGATCCGATGACTTGCTCGGCTTTCTGGTCCTTTTGCCAGGGCTCATTTTTAATACGTCCCTTAAAAAATGGCCGGTATGGGAATGCTTTTCTTTGGCAACCTGCTCAGGCGTGCCAGCAGCGACGATCTGACCACCGCCATCTCCACCTTCCGGACCCAGGTCGACGATCCAGTCCGCGGTTTTAATAACATCAAGGTTATGCTCAATCACTACGACAGTGTTTCCATGATCGCGCAACCTGTGCAGGATATCGAGTAGTTGCTGTATGTCGTGAAAATGCAGACCGGTTGTTGGCTCGTCAAGAATATATAGCGTCTTCCCGGTATCACGTTTTGATAGTTCGCGTGAAAGCTTTACGCGCTGAGCTTCACCACCGGATAGCGTGGTCGCATTTTGCCCCAGCCTGATATAGGAAAGCCCGACTTCCATCAGTGTTTGCAGTTTTCTGGCGATTACCGGAACCGCATCGAAGAACTCACGCGCCTCTTCGACACTCATGTCCAGTGCTTCATGTATGTTACGTCCCTTATAACGTATATCGAGCGTCTCACGATTATAGCGTTTGCCTTTACAAACATCGCAAGGCACATAGATGTCCGGTAAAAAGTGCATTTCGACCTTGATCAAGCCATCGCCTTGACATGCCTCACAGCGGCCACCTTTGACATTGAAGCTGAAACGGCCTGGCTTGTAACCCCGTGAACGAGCCTCTGGGGTAGCCGCATAGAGATCTCTGATGGGTGTAAACAAACCAGTGTAGGTGGCCGGATTGGACCTCGGTGTCCGCCCTATGGGACTCTGGTCGATATCAACGACCTTATCAAAATGTTGCAAACCATCTATAGAGACATGCGCGGCAGGGCTGGTATTCGCGCGATTCAAATCGCGTGCCGCAATTTGATAGAGCGTATCATTGATCAGGGTGGACTTACCGGAACCTGAGACGCCAGTGATACAGGTCATCAATCCAACCGGTATTGACAGGTCAACCTGTTTAAGGTTATTTCCGGCAGCCTCTGTCAATTCGAGTACCTGCATCGGGTTGAAAGGCGTACGGTGCTCCGGTATGGGAATACACTTTTTACCAGACAGGTATTCACCGGTTAACGAGTTTTTATTCGACGCGATTTGTTTGGGTTTGCCTTCTGCAACGATTTTACCGCCATGGACACCGGCACCGGGACCAATATCAATCACATGGTCCGCCGCATTAATGGCCTCCTCATCATGTTCCACAACGATTACGGTGTTACCAAGGTCGCGAAGGTGGAAAAGAGTTTGCAATAGCCGCTGATTATCGCGCTGATGCAAACCGATTGATGGCTCATCAAGTACGTACATGACACCAACCAGACCCGCACCGATTTGACTTGCCAGCCTGATGCGCTGTGCCTCACCGCCGGAGAGTGTTTCGGCACTGCGTTCCAGAGTCAGGTAATCCAGTCCCACATTCACCAGGAACTGCAGCCTGTCGTTCACTTCTTTCAATATTTTTACCGCAATCTTGCCCCGAGCCCCGGCCAGTTCAAGTTCATCAAAGAAGCGCCGGGCTCGTGCAACCGGCATAGCCGTAATATCAGACAAGGTGACATTATTAATAAAGACGTGTCGTGCCGACTCATTCAAGCGCGTCCCTTCACAACGCGGACAGGGTTTATGCCCCTGGTATTTGGCCAGTTCTTCCCGAACCATGATCGAATCGGTCTCGGTATAGCGGCGCTGCAGATTAGGGATAACACCTTCAAAAGAATGACGACGAATGACCGTTCTTCGTCTGTCCCTAATATATTCGAACTCAATCTCTTCATCGCCACTGCCATACAACAGTATGTCCTGAATCTTTTTAGTCAGCTGGTTAAAAGGTGTATCGATATCAAACTGATAGTGCGCAGACAGGCACTTTATCAACTGGAAATAGTAAGCGTTGCGTCTGTCCCAGCCTTTTATCGCACCACCCGGAAGACTCAGCTCAGCATTTTGTACCACCCGTTCCGGATCAAAATACTGAATAATCCCAAGCCCGTCACAACCTGAACAGGCACCGGCAGGATTGTTAAAGGAAAAAAGCCTGGGCTCCAGTTCACTTAAACTATAGCCGCATAGATTGCATGCATAGCGCGAAGAGAGCAATTGTTCATCAGCCGCAGGCTCCTGCATGGAAACAACCAGTGCAATGCCATCTGACAGGCGCAGCGCTGTTTCAAAAGATTCAGTCAGTCGCAGTCGTAAATCTTCACGCACCTTGAAACGATCAACGACAACCTCGATCGTGTGTTTTTTATGCAGCTCAAGCGTTGGGGCATCATCCAGCTCCACAATCTCACCATCAATACGGGCGCGAATGAATCCTTCTGAGCGCAATCGATCCAGCAGCTGCAGGTGCTCCCCCTTTCTGTCCTGCACGACCGGGGCCAGCATCATCAGGCGTTCTTCCCCGGGCCGTGCCAGCACCTGGTCTACCATCTGCGAGACAGTTTGTGCTTCCAGAATTGTATGATGCTTTGGACAATGCGGCTGTCCTACGCGCGCAAAGAGCAGACGTAAATAGTCATAAATCTCGGTTATTGTGCCAACCGTGGAGCGAGGGTTATGCGAAGTGGATTTTTGCTCGATCGAGATGGCCGGGGACAGGCCCTCGATATGATCAACATCAGGCTTTTCCATCATCGACAGAAACTGGCGCGCATAGGCAGACAACGATTCGACGTAACGACGCTGTCCATCAGCATAAATGGTATCGAACGCGAGGGATGATTTCCCGGATCCGGAGATACCGGTTAAGACAATCAGTTTGTCGCGCGGTATATCCAGATCAATGTTCTTGAGATTATGAGTCCTTGCGCCGCGTATAGAAATTTTGTCCATCAATTGATTTCACTATTCCAGAAGCAACCTGTTAATATAAATTCTTTTTCACATTCATTCCAAAGTTTATTCTCCCTGATGAATAGCACGTCCATGTCAGCTGCAGAATTCAAAGCAGCGATAACGTTATCACTGGTTTTTTTCCTGCGCATGCTGCCACTGTTTATGGTGTTGCCAGTGCTGGCGATGGCTGGCGATGACTACAGCAAGGCAACACCGGAACTGCTGGGTATTGCACTCGGAATCAACGGCTTAACACAGGCCTGCTTGCAGATTCCGTTCGGGATGCTGTCAGATCGATTTGGTAGAAAATCGGTTATCACTGCCGGACTAATGATGTTCATCGCGGGCAGCATAACCGCAGCCATGGCAGACTCCGTCTACGGCCTGATTGCGGGGCGTGCGCTGCAGGGGGCCGGTGCTGTCTCTGCCGCCAGTATGGCGCTGGCCGCGGACCTCTCGCGCGAGCAAACCCGCACCAAGGTCATGGCCCTGATCGGCATCAGCATTGGTATAGCTTTCCCAATCGCTTTTATCATTGGCCCCTTGATCTTCAATCAGCTTGGCCTTGACGGCCTGTTTTTCCTCAGCGCGGGTTGTGGTGCGCTTGCAATTACCCTGTTATTGCTTGTTGTTCCTAACCCGGAAGCAGTGGCTGTGCGAACAACCATCTACCTGAAAGATGTCAGTGTACTTATCAAAACACGCTATCTGCTGAAACTGGACATCAGCATTTTTGTTACGCATATGATATTGATGGCCAATTTTGCAGTCATGCCTGTCGCGTTAAGGGATTTCGCCAATGTGCCAGTTGAAACTCATTGGAAATTCTATCTCACCGTGCTGGCAATTTCGCTGTTCATCACGGTGCCGCTGATCCTGCTCGGCGATAGATTAAACAAGGTGAAGCTGTTCTTTAGTACTGGCATAGTGCTGATACTGATTTCTCAAACAGGACTCTATTTATTGGAGCCACAGCTCAACATATTGTCACTTTGCCTGATCATTTTTTTCGGCGCCTTCAATTATCTGGAAGCCCTGTTACCGTCTGAAGTATCCAAGAACGTGGACCCCCGGAAAAAAGGCACGGCACTGGGAATTTTTTCTGCCTCACAGTTTATCGGCATCTTTTTTGGTGGACTGGCAGGAGGCTATCTGCATCAATATGGTGGTTTGGATAGCGTCCACCTGTTCGCCCTCTGCGCCGCTGCCTGTTGGTTACTCATTATGATTGCATTGCCCGAACAACGTACCTTAACCAATGAAAATCGACTTGAAGAAGAGACAGTCTGAAGCGAGAATAAAGAACGATAAATCTTCATCTCTAACTATAGACCCCTGTTGCTTGCTTATTACTACTTATTTCACAGGCTTAGATAAAACATTTAACAATCAGCGCTATATATAACTCTAGGAGAACATCAGAATGGCACGCGGTATTAACAAAGTCATACTCATTGGCAACCTTGGCAATGACCCGGATATTCGCTATACAGCCAGCGGTGCTGCAGTCGCTAATATCAGTCTGGCTACTGCCGAGTCATGGCGGGACAAGGAAAGTGGCGAACAACAGGAACGTACCGAATGGCACAGAATCGTGTTTTTCGGTCGCCTGGCTGAAATTGTCGGCGAATATCTGCGAAAAGGTTCGCAAGTGTACGTGGAAGGTCGATTACAAACGCGTAAATGGCAGGACAAGGAAGGCCATGATCGCTACACAACAGAAATCGTTGCTAATGAAATGCAAATGCTCGGGGGTAGAGCCAGCTCTTCCGGATACGATGCCGGCCCTCCAGGCAAACAGCCCGCCAGCAAGCCTGAACCACAGCCGGCAGCTGCTGCTTCTGCGAGCGATGATTTTGATGATGATATCCCGTTCTAGAAGGCTTTCGCATCCGGAAAGCTAGTCCAGAAAGGATTCCAGGGGCCGCGGTTCGTTGATACCAAAACCCTGCGCAAAATCGACACCAATTTCATCGAGCATATGCAGTATTTGATTGCTTTCAACAAATTCGGCAATCGTTTTTTTCTGCATGGCCTTAGCAAGTCTGTCTATAGCCGACACCATCTCGAAATCAAGGACATCAACCTTTAAATCACGAATGAACGCGCCATCAATTTTAATGATATCAACCGGCAGGTTCTTCAGGTAAGCGAAAGACGAGAGACCGCTGCCAAAATCATCCAGTGCAATAGAACAGCCCCTGTCTTTTAAGTTACTGATAAAGGTCCGGGCGTTGGTCAGATTTGAGATCGCTGCCGTTTCTGTGATCTCAAAACAGAGCTTGTTTGCGGGCACAGCGCTCTCCACTATGGCATCGACGTAGCAATCAAGAAATGCTTCATTACTGAGTGTATGACCGGAAATATTTATTGAACACTGTTCAACACATTCAAGAATTTCTTTATCCGAGGCAAGCCAGTCGAGCGCTTTATCCAGGACCCACTTGTCTATAAGTAATGACAGATTATAACTTTCAGCGGCAGGTAGAAATGCGCCTGGCATGATGTAATCTTCACCAGTCCTCATACGGATTAACAGTTCGAAATGCCTGCTTTTTTTATCTACTGGCCCGCGTACCGGAATAATATCCTGATAAAAGAGGCAAAAATTATCTTCTTCAAGAGCCTGATTGATTCTTGCTACCCACTGGAGTTCGCCACGACGGCGCTCAAGTTCGGCATCGTCGGGGGAAAAAACATGTACGCGGTTACGACCGGACTCTTTTGCAACATAGCAGGCATTATCAGCGGCACTGAGTACATCATTCACATTGCCACTGATCTCATTAATAGGTACCAGACCCATACTGGCACTGATGGCAAAACGGTTATCATCCCATTCAAATCGGTATTCACTTATAACCGTAAGAATCTTCTCGGCTACGGCCGTGGCCCTGGTTAAAGAACAATGCTCCATGAGTATGCCGAATTCGTCTCCGCCCAGCCTGGCGAGCGTATCCCGCTTTCTGACGACAGTACTTAACAGCTCACTTAGCTGTCTCAACATCGCATCACCGGCAATATGACCGCAGGTGTCATTTATTACCTTGAAGTTATCCAGGTCCAGATAGCACATGGCATGCCCTGGTATAGTTACAGATTTTTCATTCAATAGACGCTGCAAGCGTTTCTCGAAATCACGCCGATTAACCAGGTTGGTCAGGGCATCATGTGTCGCCTGATATTCCAGCTGTTGAGAAAGGTGATGGTTCTCCGAAATATCCTCGCAAACGATCAATAATTCACTATGTTCATCCAGCTGAATGGTATGTGCTGTTTCTCTGACCCAGATGATATGGCCATCGAAATGCTTTTTCCTGATTTCCCAGTGTCTGACCTCACTCGGATTGGCAAAACACTCGTTCAACTTGCTGCTAGCCAACTGCCAGTCATCCTCATGGACAATGCTTAAGACATTCTGACCTATGAGCTGGTTGATTTTATAGCCGAGAGCACGCGCCCCGTAACGATTAACCGAAAGTATCTTGCCTTGTTCGTCTATGCTGAAAAAAATGGCCGGTGTATCGTCGTAGAGTTTTCGGAATCTTTCCTGGGTTTCCCTGAGTTGCTGTTCGTACCTTTTGCCCTCTGCGAGTTTTTTTTCAGTCACGTCTCGCATAAAAAAATAGTTGCCCGTGATCTGATTGTCTTCACTCAAGCCCCTGACCAGCAACAATAAAACAACCAGGCTTTTTCCATTTTTACTGACGATGTGTAGTTCAAGTTCTGAGCGGCCGGCCGTTAGCATGCTATCGAAAGCCTGTCTCGCCCGTTCGATATCCTCAGCGTAGACAATCTCAAGCCAGGATAGACCGTTCATTTCCCCGGTTTGATAATCAAGTGTCTCGGCAAAAGGCTGGTTGACGCTGAGGAAGTTTCCCTGTTCATCGACGCGCGCTATACACTCGCTGGCCTGTTCAAACAGATCTCGAATTTCAGCAATCGAATGCCGGGTTGCTTTATTTATAGGAGTGACGTCACCGCTCATAGTGTTAAGCAGTGCCCTGAAGAATGAACTGTAGTAACGGATTTCCTTGTTCTTTGCACTAATCTGGTGCCTGAATTGTGTGAAACAGTTAACAATTTACTGTTTGTATCTTAGTCATCCTGACACAAACCGCATGCGGCTTTAGTGTGACGAAGTTCACAGTTACTCAAATACGTTTTTTTCCTCTCTCTGGCCAAAAAAAATCGCTCTGATTCAGTCCGAATCGTGAGCCTGATAAGCGCTGTAATGGCATTTTAACGAGTGCTGTTGCAAACTCTGCTAAGCTCATCGATTCATACATAACAAACTTATCCTGAGCACAGCACGCCATGACCATAACGACCCAAATCAATCTGCTGAAAAAGCGCCGGACCAAGATCATCGCTACCCTCGGACCGGCCAGCAGCGAACCGGAGCAAATCACGGCATTAATCAAGGCTGGCGTAAATGTGTTCAGGCAAAATATGTCCCACGGCGATCATGGCTATCATGAAAAAACCTATGCCCTGGTTCGTGGAATCTCGGAACAATTAGATCAACCGATCGCGATACTGGCCGATTTGTGCGGACCAAAAATCCGTACCGGAAAATTTGAAAATGACGGTATCGAGCTTGAAGACAGCTCGAACGTGGTCGTCACGACACGCGACGTCATCGGGAAGCCTGGCCTGATTGCTTCACAATATGCGGCGCTGGCGGAGGATGTTGAGCCAGGTGATCGGATTTTGCTGGCGGACGGCAACCTGGAACTGGAAGTGGAACAGATAGATGGCTCTGAAATTAACTGCACCGTGGTTTATGGCGGTATGCTGGGTAACCACAAGGGCATCAACCTGCCCGGCGTCAATGTCTCAGCACCGTCACTGACCGAGAAGGATAAACAGGATGCTGAATTTGCACTCGACCTGGGAGTCGATTTCATGGCGCTGTCTTTCGTCCGCACCGCCTCTGATATTCACGATCTCCGGGATTTAATCAACAAACACTCACATACAGCACATATCATTGCCAAGATCGAAAAACCCGAAGCGCTGCACGACACGAGCGCTATCATAGATGCTTCAGACGGAATCATGGTTGCCCGCGGCGACCTGGGCGTAGAGCTCAACCCGGAACAGGTGCCGGTCGCCCAGCATCAGCTTATCGATCTGGCGAAAAAGAAATTCAAACCGGTTATCGTCGCAACCCAGATGCTGGAATCGATGATAGAAAATGCGCGTCCGACGCGCGCAGAAGTAACTGATGTCGCCAATGCTGTCACCCTCGGTACCGACGCAATAATGCTGTCTGGTGAAACCGCGGTCGGCGCATTCCCGATTGAGGCGGTAGCGATGATGGACCGCATTTCCCGGCAGACCGAGGCCTATCTTTGGAAACAGGGTGCTTATGGTGGCAGGGTCAGGGAATCCAAAGATAATACCGCCATCCCGATCTGGGACGCTGTTGCCAACTCGATGGTACATCTTGCACAAGACCTGCAGGTGCACGCGGTTATCGTGATTTCAAACAGCGGCAGGTCAGCGGCGACAATGAGTTCTGCCCGACCCGCTGCACCGGTTGTGGCCATTACCGCTCATGCAGACGTCTGTCGAAAAATGGCATTACTCTGGAGTGTCATACCCACTCAATCTGAACATGCCGGGAAAATGAATCCCAATGAGCTGGCACGACAAGTTGCGCTTGAAGCAGGTCTGGCGCTAGCCGGAGAAAAGGTACTTTTGGTAAGGGGCTTCCACGAAGATCCGCAGTTCAATACACCGTCAGTAACGGTGCTCACAATCTAGAAACAATAAAGCCTAGCGTAATTTATAGATAGGCACGGCGTCATCGGCAGCAGCCTGGTAACGAATAGTAAAATCTCTGAAACCGGCGAGCGCAGCCTTGGCGTCCTTGTCTTCACGCACCTGAAAAGAATCAAAGCCGCAACGTAACATGTAAAACAGCTGGTCTCGCAGCACATCACCAACCGCTCGCAATTCACCCTCGAAGTTATAACGCTGCTTGAGCAAACGGGCATGGGAGTATGAACGGCCATCCTTGAAGGCCGGAAAATCAAGCGCGATCAAATCGAGTCGCGGCAAGTCTTCTACGATAACCTCTGTTTCGGTATCGCCGTCAATCCAGATACCCTGTTTCGGGTTCTTATCTCTAAGCTCATCCGCATGCGCTTTCCAGTAATCGAATGGCAGAATCACCAGGCCTTCCGGCAAGGGTGCATTGTCTTCAATTTCTTTTATCAGTTGCCAGTCATCTTCAATGACGGCGTTGTCTTTAATGACTCGCATAGACTTTTTCCTTGAAAGGATCTATTCCAACACGTCGATAGGTGTCGAGAAAACGTTCATCTTCATGGCGCTGTTCGACATAAACATCGATGAGTTTCCCGATCACATCGGCAACCTCGGTCTTTGCAAATGAAGGACCAAGACGATCGCCCAGTGCGGCATCATTCTCTGCTGAGCCACCCAGAGTAAGTTGATAATACTCCTCGCCTTTCTTATTGACGCCCAGAATTCCGATATGACCGACATGGTGGTGACCACAGGCATTCATGCAACCCGACATCTTGATCTTGATATCGCCAATGTCATGCAGATAATCAAGGTCATCAAATTTTTCATTGATATTTTTGGCAATGGGTATCGAACCGGCATTGGCAAGTGAACAAAAATCCAGCCCCGGGCAACAGATGATGTCAGTAAGCAGTCCAATGTTTGCTGTCGCCAGGTTTTGTTCCGCAAGCTTCTTCCATAGATCGTAAAGATCCGCCTGCTTAACATTAGGCAGCACCAGGTTTTGATCGTGCGTCACTACAATTTCGCTAAAACTGTATTTATCCGCCAGTGCAGCGATGTGCTCCATCTGTTCTGAAGTGGCATCTCCGGGCGCGATACCCGGCGACTTAAGCGAGATAACAACCGCTTTGTAACCCGGCTCCTTGTGCGCAAACAGATTACGCTTGCTCCAGGCAGCAAAGGCACTGTCCGACTCAACTGCCGAATTAAAACCGGTATCGCCAGCGGCATCGGTATCGTAATCAGGAGAAGTAAAATACCCTTTAACCCGGTCTATCTCTTTCTGGTCAAGTAAAAGTACTGAATCCTTGATGTGCTCCCACTCCTGCTCGACCTGGCGCGCAAACTCGTCTTTACCCAGTTCGTTGACGAGAATTTTTATCCTCGCTTTATAGATATTGTCGCGTCGACCATATCGATTGTAGACACGCAGGATAGCTTCGAGGTAGGACAGTAAATGCTGTTTTTCGAGGAACGGTCGGATACTGGGCCCAATATAAGGTGTTCGTCCAAGACCACCGCCGACTATCACATTGAAGCCTGTTTCACCCTTGTCATTCTCGACCAGGTACAAACCGATATCATGCACCTTGACCGCAGCACGATCATGTTTCGCACCGGATACTGCAATCTTGAACTTGCGGGGCAAATAAGAAAACTCCGGATGAAACGTTGACCATTGACGAATGATCTCACAATAAGGCCGTGGGTCTTCCAGTTCATCCTCGGCAATACCGGCAAACTGATCCGAAGTGACATTGCGAATGCAGTTACCGCTGGTTTGAATAGCGTGCATTTCAACCGAAGCCAGGTCCGCCAGTATATCGGGGACCGATTCGAGATCAGGCCAATTGTACTGGATATTTTGCCGGGTACTGAAATGCCCATAGTCTTTGTCGTACTTGCGGGCGATGTGTGCCAGCATCCGCAGTTGGTCTCCGGACAGCAGACCATAAGGTATTGCCACCCGCAACATTGGCGCATGGCGCTGAATATAGAGTCCATTCATTAAACGCAGTGGCCGATATTCGTCTTCGCTGAGTTCACCCGATAAAAATCGTCGGGTCTGATCGCGAAACTGTTCGACGCGCTCGTTAACGATGGTTTGATCGTAATTGTCGTATTTATACATAGTCCGATTTGTTAGCCCGCACTCAAGGATGCGAAAGATATCAGGCCGTTGCTAGATGGAAAAAGAATATATCCTACTATATTTATACTTAATTGTTATTAGTAGTAAACGAAGTCATGCGCCAAAGCCGTTCAGCAAAAGCACATAATAAACAGGTAAATCGATTCAGGAGAATTGATATTTTGCCAGCAGATATCGGCCTTTGCGCGTCAGATAGCCTTCATGATCAATAAAACCCATGGTCTTGGCCATCCTGAACAGCGATTCTGGCTGATTGGAAGGAAGATAAACCAGGCCGTCTCCATACCGAAACTGCAGTATTTTAGCGATATCTGACTCGATTTCAGGATCGAAGTCGGTTTGTACTGAATTCAACACCCGTTTCCCTGTTGCGCTTTGGCCCTTGTATGGCTTCGAAAAATTAAGACTATAAATAATATATTTATTAGTTACTTATATAGTTTATATATTAAATTATGTCAACTACTTAAGATAAACTAATGATCAGAATGTAAAACTCGATACCGTTACGTCATTAAAATGGGTGCTTTCAGTACGAATTCAACTACGGTAAATGCTGTTTCGCCAGGTAATCATGAGTACGCATCTCTTCCAGGCGACTGATCGTACGCTGGAACTGTTCGGCCAGTCGTTTACCGCTGTATAAGGCTTCAGGCTCCGCCTCTGCGGTGATGATAAGTTTGACATTACGATCATAAAACTCATCCACCAGTGTAATAAAGCGCTTGGCCATATCGTTCTCGATATCTCCCATTACCGGGATACCGCTGATTAGCACTGTTTGAAACTGTCTTGCGATCTCGATGTAATCGGCCGGCCCCCGGGGGCCATCACACAACGCCTTGAAGTCAAACCAAACGACACCGTCACCACATCTAACAGTGTTGATATCGCGGCCTTCTATCTCCAGCACAAGATTACTTTCTCCGCTATCAGGACTGACATGGGAAAAATTATTGTCCAGCATTGCATCGGCTTTTTCGTCCAGTGGCACATGATAGATCTCGGCCTGGTCCAGAAACATAAGCCGGTAATCAACACCAGAGTCCAGGTTGACGACTCGAGTGTGGTCTTTTAACAATGCTATTGCCGGTAAAAACCTGTCACGCTGCAGACCGCCTTTATACAATTCATCAGGATGCTGGTTGGATGTGGCAACGAGGATCACACCACGCGAGAATAAGGCATCCAGTAATCCGGCAAGCAGCATCGCATCTGTGATATCGGCGACGTGAAATTCATCAAAACAGATAATGCATGTTTTTGTGGCTAGCTTGTCGGCAACTACTTGCAAGGGGTTTTCGATATCGTTCAGCTGCCTCAACTCCTTATGGATGTTTTGCATAAAACGATGAAAATGCATGCGCATCTTGTTATCTATAGGCAGGCAATTGTAAAAGCAGTCGACCAGGTAGGTCTTGCCGCGACCGACACCGCCCCAGAAATAAAGGCCCTTGATGTCGTTATCCGGATCACCGCCAATTAACTTTTTAACGGCCTCAAACAGACGCTGGCCGCTGCTGTTGCGTCTAATCAGAACTTCAAACAGCTCCTGCAACAGTAATACCGCTTTCTTCTGTTCCGGATCTGTCTGGAAGTCTTCCCTGGCCAGATCAATATTATATTTATCTAACGGAGTCAGCATATTTACATTAATATAACGACCGTTTTTCCGTTGTGTTTTTGTTCAATACTATCATGAGCGTGACATGCTACCAGCCCTGATTCTAATCACATTATTGATCTTCGTCTTTGCGCCCCAGCTCTGGGTCAAACACGTTATGGAAAAGTACAGTGAGGACATTGCCGAAATGCCGGGCACCGGTGGCGAACTGGCCAGACATCTCACCGATCGTTTTGAACTCTCAGACGTCGAGGTAGAAACGACTGAAACCAATAATGACCACTATGATCCGGAAGCAAAAAAAATACGTCTCTCAGAACGCTACTATGAAGGCAAGTCATTAACTGCAATTACGATCGCCGCACATGAGTTCGGTCATGCCCTGCAACATCATTACAGCTACAAACCGCTGCTACTAAGAACCCGACTGGCAAAATTCTCTGTAAAGGCGCAGAAAATCGCCTCCGTGCTGTTACTCAGCCTGCCTTTTACCTTTCTGCTGGTAAAAATACCTCTGATCAACCTGGCAATACTGCTCAGTGGTTTAACGATTATGTTTTTGCCAATTGTGCTGCACATGATCACGCTACCTGTGGAATTCGATGCCAGCTTTAATCGCGCTCTGCCTATTCTGGAGCAGGGAAATTACCTACCGGCTGCGGCCATGCCGATGGCAAGACGTATACTAATGGCCGCTGCATTGACCTATGTGGCGGCATCACTGGCCAGCCTGCTGAATTTCTACCGCTGGCTGGCAATCCTCAGGCGCTAATCGTCAAACAGCGCAAACTGCTGTCCCTGCCTGACAGGTTTTATGAACTGTGATGTATCCAGATCAAGCTGTTCGCCAGAATTCAACTTATAGCGTTTACAGGCCTGCTGAAAACGTTTCTGGATCATTTCTGCAAATACGCCAGTGCCGGTCAAACGTGTATGAAAGTCGGCGACATAGTCTTTGCCTTGTCGCGATTGCTGGACCAGACTCATGACATGCGCCTGTTTTAGCGGATAGTGGTGTGCCAGCCACTCGCGAAACAGATCCTTGATTTCATGTGGCAAGCGCAACAGGACATAACCCGCACTTTCTGCTCCTGCCGCCGCTGACCGTTCAAGCACAGATTCCATTTCGCAGTCATTGATGGCCGGGATAACCGGCGCAAACATGACGCCGGTCGGAATACCCGCCTCATTTAATCTGGCCAGTGTCTGTAAACGTCTCTTCGGCGCTGCGGCACGCGGCTCCATCTTTTGCATCAGGCTATTATCCAGCGTCGTAATCGACATAAATATCCTGACCAGACCCTTTTTTGCCAGTGGCGCAAGCAGATCGATATCTCTCTCTACCAGACTGGATTTGGTGACGATGCTAAATGGATGTTGGCGACGGCCAAGCACCTCAATAAGCTGGCGCGTTATCCGATATTCTCTTTCGATAGGCTGGTAAGCATCCGTATTACCACCTAGTGCAATTGGACTGCACTGATAGTCATCAGCATCCAGTGTGCGCTCCAGAAGTCTGGCCGCATCTTTTTTGTAAAACAGGCGAGTTTCGAAATCCAGGCCCGGCGACAGATCCATATAGGCATACGCGGGTCTGGCATAACAATAGATACAGCCATGCTCGCAACCCCGGTAGGGATTGATGGACTTGTCAAAAGGAATATCCGGAGAGTCATTTGTCGAGATGATTGACTTTGCGCACTCTGCGGTAACTGTCGTCTGCAGGCGCTCAGGCTCTTGCTCGCTCCAACCGTCACTAACCTCTACACGGCTTTGCTGCAGATAGCGCGGGTCGGGTTTACTGGCAGAGCCACGACCCTTGATCGATTTCTGTTGTTTTTCGTTCATTCACTCAAAGACTGCTTGCTGCACGTCCTTAAATATTAGTATAAGGTTGATATAACCAATACGCGCAATAGCAGATATCACTCCTCAGCTTCAATGATCACCCCAGTTTTCGCCGACGCAATTCTTATACTATTACTCCTTCTGCTGCTGATCATCGCCTTTCGGATATTCAGGACAAATAGCAATGAGGCAGCCCTGATCAGGCTGGAGACACGTTTCGATGAACAGCAAAAACAACTGGATAAATTTCAGGAACAGTCAGGGCGGGCGCAAACCGAACAGGTAGAAGCACTTGCCAGGCAATCGGAAAAACTGGCCTCGGCACTGGCTGAACTGAAACAGCAGATCAGCAAGCTATTCTCGGAACATGATACCGCGTTTGAGCAGCGCCAGGGAGAAGCCATAAAGAAAATCAGTGAAACCCTGCAAAGCGGTATGACTAATACACAAAAACAGATCAATGATTCACTGACGCACAACATCGAAGGCCTGATGAAGCAGGTCAATCAATTAACCGACAAAACAGACCTGCGACTGAAGGAAATCAGCGGCCAGGTCGAGAAACGCCTGAGCGAAGGCTTCGAAAAAACGACGGCAACATTCGCCGATATCGTCAAGCGACTGGCTCTTATCGATGAGGCACAAAAAAAGATAACCGAGCTTTCCGGCAATGTCGTCAGTCTGCAGGAAGTACTTAATGATAAACGTTCGCGTGGTGCGTTTGGTGAAGTTCAGCTTAATTCATTGATCAGTAATGTCATGCCTGAAGCGAGTTATGCCCTGCAGTACAAACTTTCCAACGACAAGATAGCTGACTGTATGCTGTTTCTGCCCGAGCCAACCGGCATGATCGCGATTGATTCGAAATTTCCACTGGAATCATATCGCAAGATGACCGATGTCAGCCTCGGGCAACATGAACGCAGCGCTGCCGAGAAACAGTTTAAAAACGACGTTGCCAAACACATTAAGGACATCAGTGAAAAGTACATTATCAAGGGCGAAACATCTGATGGCGCGGTCATGTTTCTGCCTGCAGAAGCCATTTTTGCCGAAGTACAATCTCACTACCCGGATCTGGTCGACCGCGCTCATCAGGCGCGGGTCTGGATGGTTTCACCAACAACACTATGGGCCACGTTAAATACGGCCCGGGCCGTGCTAAAAGATGCCGCTACTCGTGAGCAGGTACACATTATCCAGGACCATCTTCGACATCTGTCAGAGGATTTTGGCCGCTTCCAGCATCGCATGGACGACCTTGCCAAGCACATCGACCAGGCGCATCGCGACGTCGATAAAATCAATACCTCGGCGAAAAAGATCAGTACGCGATTTGAAAAGATTGAGAATGTAGAACTGGGAAATGCCGAACAGGTCTCATTAATTGATGCAAAAAGTGATGAAATCGACTAGTACTGCATTGCAACAAAGGCGCATTTGATTAATAATTAAACGATTAAAATTAATACTTTACTGCAGAGTGGATCTTAAAGGCATAATTTTTGATGTAGACGGTACCATTGCCGATACCGAGGAGTTTCATCGACAGGCATTTAACCTGGCATTCAGGGAATTTGAGCTTGATTGGCATTGGTCAGAGGATGACTACAGAGACATCCTTTCTATCTCCGGCGGCAAGGAACGCTTCAAACGCTGCCTCGACCAGGACCTGAAATTAAAAAATTCATTACAGGATGTTCCAGCTTTCATCCGATCTTTGCACAAGTGCAAGTCTTCACACTATCGACAACTGCTGGAAAGCGGCGCCATTACATTGCGACCCGGCATAAAGAGAGTCATCGACGAGGCCTTGCATAGTGGTATCAAGCTCGGCATTGCCACCAGTTCATCAACGGCAAACTTCAATACACTGATAAAACAAACGCTTGGCCTTGATCCGGAAGAGGTTTTTTCCACCATCGTAACCAGCGATATTGTTCATGATAAAAAGCCATGCCCGGCAGCCTATCAGTGTGCCCTTGCCGGTATGGCAATGGATCCTGAACATTGCATCGCCATTGAAGATACGGCTAATGGCAGTCAGGCAGCGCAACATGCCGGTATACAGGTCGTTATCACAACCCACACCTATACAAAAGACAATGATTTTGCCGGTGCGGCACTGGTCGTCGACCATCTTGGCGAGAAGGATCAACCAAACACGGTTAGCCAGGGTGAATCACTGGGTAAAGAAATGGTTGATGTCGAATTATTAAATTATTTCGTCAATCGATCAGCGTCTGTTGTTGATATAGAACCCTATGCTGAACAGCCGCCGCAGTATGCTTCAAACAAGAGATAACTTCACACTTGGTTCCGGATACCAAGTATAATCCAGGTTCTGATTCATCTGGACGATAACGGCATTAATAAGGATATTTGCAAGCGTTACTCAAACTAATCCGGGACTATGACACTTTCTGAACTGCGTTATATAGTTGCTGTTGCCAAGGAATTGCATTTCGGCAGGGCAGCAGAGCGTTGTTTTGTCAGTCAACCCACACTCAGTGTTGCGGTTAAAAAACTCGAAGAAGAACTTGAAGTCACGCTGTTCGAAAGACATCAGCATGAAGTTGCCATTACCGAGATTGGACAGCAGATTGTCAGCCAGGCCGAGATCATCCTCAACGAAGCCAATAACCTGAAAGAGATAGCGGCACAAAACAAGGGCGAACTCAGCGGCGAACTCAAGCTGGGCATCATCTACACAATTGGCCCCTACCTGTTGCCCCGTTTAATTCCTGCAATCAACCTGGGTGATACTGAACTGACATTGATAATAGAGGAAGACTTTACCGATAACCTGGCGGGCAAACTAAAATCCGGAGAGATCGATATCGCGATTCTCGCCAGACCATTTGATCTGAGCGGTATCTCTACCGATGTGCTTTATAAAGAACCGTTTATGGTCGCCCTTCCCAAAGGCCATATACTGTCGAAAAAGAAAAAACTGAACCCTGATGATTTGAACGAAGATACCATGTTGCTTCTGAAAGCAGGCAACTGTTTCAGGGAACAGGTCGTCCGGCTTTGCCCATCCTGCATCGGTCCGCTTGATAAAGACTTACAAATACAAAAGTCACTGGAAAGCAGTTCCATTGAAACAATAAGGCAAATGGTCGCAGCGGGCGTCGGTATTACTATCCTGCCGGCCCTGTCGTGCAGTAACCACTCCGGACTGGACAATATGCTCGAGTTCAGACCGTTCAATAAACCGGTACCGTATCGTGAGATAATAATCGCCTACCGTAAATCCTTCCCGCGCATGCAGGCCGTCAATTACATTAAGGAAACCGTAGAGGCCTGCAAACCGGATTTGCCTAATGTGATGTAAGCCTGTCCAGGCTATTTGATGACAAGAAAGGCCGCGTTATTTCCACGGATAATTCGCAATAACAGGGATTCCTCGAATTTATCGACGGCGGATAAAAATGCCTGAACATTCTTAACCTCTATCCGATTAACCGAGGTAATCACATCGCCTTTTCTGAGTCCGTTTCTCCATGCGATACCGCCACGTTCAACCTCAACAACCTGAATACCTTCAACACTGCCATAATAAGGACTGCTTTGGTCGAGATCGCTAACGGTGACACCCTGGAGCAGCTTGTTGACGGCGCGGGGCTCGCTGCTGGCCAGCTGTTGTTCCACCACGGTCACAGTCAGGTTCTTTTCCTTTCCATCGCGCAGAATTCTCAAACTGATCTTTGAACCTACGGGTAATAAACCGACCCGGTTACGCAGATCGCTGGCGCGCTTTACGACCTTACCATCAACAGACAGTACGATATCGCCTGGCTGAATGCCTGCCTTTGCTGCCGGCGAACCATCGAGTACCTGGTTAATAATTGCACCAGTCTGACGGTCAAGTTGAAAAGCTTCGGCCAGTTCAGGACTGATATCCTGCATACTGACACCGAGAAATGCGCGCTTTACTTCACCGCTTTCAAGCAGCTGGTCCATGATATTCATCGCCATATTAATGGGTATGGCGAATCCAATACCGATGTTGCCGCCGGACTGGGAAAAAATTGCGGTATTGATTCCCACCAGTTCGCCGCGTAGGTTGACCAGTGCACCGCCGGAATTACCGGGATTGATAGAGGCGTCTGTTTGAATAAAATCCTCATAGCCTTCTATACCCAGACCGCTTCTACTCAACGCGCTGACAATACCTGACGTCACTGTCTGGCCGAGTCCGAAAGGATTACCTATCGCGACAACAAAATCTCCGACATTGATAGCATCTGAGTTGGTTGTTTCTATAGCTGTAAGGTTAATCGCCGGAACCTTGATCACAGCGACATCGGTTTCAGGGTCGGTACCGACAACCTCGGCTTCCAGATGACGGCCATCGCGCAGCGTGACAGTGATCTGATCGGCATTGGCGATGACATGATTGTTCGTCAGTATCAAACCACGTTTAGCATCAACAATTACGCCTGAGCCCAGGCTGCTGGTTTTACGTTCGACAGGTTGTTCAGGAACATTAAAGAAGCGTCTGAAAAAGGGATCGGCAAAAAGCGGGTTCATGTTCTGCCTGATGCTTCCCTCAGTGGCGATGTTGACTACTGCAGGAGTTACCTTTTCAAGCATCGGTGCCAGGCTGGGCAGCTTTTCACCGTCAGCCTCTACAGGCAGTGCAGCATAGCCAGGTGGCGTAAATAAAAAACTGAAAATGAATAAAAAGCCCGGAATTATTTTTTTTAAGTGACTGAACATCAAAAACATTACCCTCAATAAATGATGTAATTAGGAAAAAAATTGCGTAAAAAGTTCACATTTTGCTGAACAGAGCGCATGAAAAAAGGCGGGTCTCCCCGCCTTTATCTGGATACACAATAATCAGCTTTTGACTGAGATGCGTCTGGGCTGAACTTTCTCATGCTTGGGCAGTACCACGGTGAGCACACCATCTTTACCCGTTGCCTCAATGCGTTCTGCATCGGCCGTATCCGGCAGGCTAAACCGACGATAGAAGTTTCCGCTTACGCGTTCTACCCGCTTGTAGCCTTCTTTCTCTTCAGATGCTTCAGAGTGACGTTCACCCTTGATGGTCAGTACACCATTATCCATCGTAATTTCGATGTCTTTTGGGTCAACACCGGGCAAATCTGCGGTAATTAAAAATCGATCGGCCTCTTCTTTAATATCGACGGCCGGCCGCCAATGACAGGTAACCACATTCGAATAGTCACTGTCTCCATTATTGACCACTGCCTGATCGTTATAACCCATTCTGTTCATCTCCCTCTGAAATCTATCCAAAAGACTCCAGGGTTCATAGGTAGTAAGAGCCATAAGTTATTCCTCCGTTAGATATCTGGTTTGTCTAAATGACATACCTAACAGATGGGGATAGGCAGAAAATTTTCAAGAAAATAATTACAGACGGTAGGCCGTTTTTTTCATCACCATTGAAGCAAGCGACATCAGTCGTTTTACCGGGCCTGGCAATTCGCTAGCGCCTGCCGCCACCGCAGAATCGGCATGTTGTTGTTCATCCTCGCGCATTTGCTCAATGATGATCCTGCTGCGCGTGTCATGCGCGGGCAGACGCTGCAGATGCTCATCCAGATGACTTGCGACCTGGTTTTCCGTTTCCGCAAGAAAACCGAGATTCCATTTATCACCAAAACTGCCGGCAACCAGACCAATAGCGAATGAACCGGCTGACCAGACAGGCTTCAGCATGCTCGGATGATCGTCCAGCTCTCGCAGCCGCTGCTCACACCAGCGCAGGTGGTCATATTCCTCTTCAGCAGACTGCCGCATGGCAGCCTTGATATTGTTGTCTTTCGCCGTTAATGCCTGCGCCTTGTAGAGTGCCTGGGCGGCTATCTCGCCAGCATGGTTAACGCGCATCAAACCGGCAACATGGCGACGTTGCTCGTCGGAGAGCTCTGTAGCCGGCAAATCTGCTGCCGGATATTTGCGGGATTCGGCAGGGATTGACGTTTTTGCTATATTTTTCAGTCGCTTATCAACAGAGGCAATGACTCTGTCTAGGCCGGTATAATTTCGGGTTTGCATCATTTTTTCGGTCATTTTCAATATATTTCAATGATACTTCGATTCATCCGGAGTGGACCAGCCAGAATTCACTCTGTCCAGCCGCATTTTGCCTTGGTATTTGGCGTTGTTATATTGACAGGAATAAGGCCAATCCGTACTATTCACCCTCTTTTTTTCCGGGTATACCTAATTCTCAGGATTTAACATGAAAACCTTTACTGCAAAACCCGCCGAGGTAAAGCGTGACTGGTACGTTATTGACGCATCAGGTAAGGCTCTGGGCCGTCTGGCGACCGAAATCGCCCGCCGCTTGAGAGGCAAACACAAGGCTGAATATACGCCACACGTGGATACTGGTGATTATATTGTCGTCATTAATGCGAAAGATGTGCGAGTCAGCGGCAACAAAAGCAAGGACAAGATTTACTACCACCACTCCGGCTATCCTGGCGGCATCAAGTCCATCAATTTTGAACAGCAGATTGCAAAGAAACCCGAGAAAGTCATCGAAACGGCAGTAAAAGGCATGTTGCCGAAAGGCCCGCTAGGCCGTGAGATGTATCGCAAATTAAAGGTTTACCCGAATGCAGAACATAATCATGCGGCTCAGCAACCGCAGGTATTGGAGATATAGATAATGGCTGAACAGATATATTACAGCACCGGCCGACGTAAAAACGCGTCGGCGCGCGTTTATCTGAAACGCGGCTCAGGTCAAATCACAATTAACAACAGAACGCTGGAACAGTACTTCGGTCGTGAAACGGGCCAGATGATTGTACGTCAGCCACTTGAAACACTCGATGTCGTTGGTCAGTTTGATTTCAATATCACTGTCAAAGGCGGTGGCATCTCCGGACAAGCCGGTGCAATTCGCCACGGCATTACCCGTGCACTGATTGAATATGACGAAGCCAACCGCAAGTTACTGCGTCAGTCAGGATTCGTTACCCGTGACGCGCGTGAAGTTGAACGCAAGAAAGTCGGATTACACAAAGCACGTAAACGACCACAGTTCTCGAAACGATAAACAAAATTTATTGTTTGAAAAAAGAGGGGCAACCCTCTTTTTTTTTCTGCTATAAATAATTCTAGATTTGGGGGTTCGTCTAATGGTAGGACTACGGACTCTGACTCCGTCAGTAGAGGTTCGAATCCTCTACCCCCAGCCATATCGATAAATAAGGGTTCCTTGTGAGCCCTTATTTATTGATTGATTTGGTCAGCTTACGAACCGGCCATGGTTCGACCGATTCGTAGGGACACCTACACGGATGTAGGTGGTAGAAGATGTCGGGAACTAATTCTCGAACGAATCGGAACAGTCGAGCATCGCGAGACTGGCCCGTAGGGCAAAATACACGGATGTATTTTGTAATCCTCTTCCTCCAGCCATCATCCTCAACAGTCACAATTCTGTAACAAACAGTAGCTATCCGGCTCTGCATCTGGAAAATCTTTAGTTTTAAGCATCAATACTGTGAACCGGCACACAAAAAATGCCAAACATCGATATCTATTTATTTATTGAGTGCTACTTTAATTAGTATAGCAAAAATAACTGTAAGAAAAAGTCGTAACCAAATTTAAAGAATTCATTTCAGATTGGCTTTTATGGAAATGTAAATCTGAAATGCTTGCAGTTAAATAAATAATAAACCGACTCTGCTTTGCGATTTATACCGGTAAATGAATCACCGTGATAAACCAGACAGTGTCAATTAAACACGGTAAATTTGTCATGCTTGGAAGAACGTTGCTTGTAGCACTACTTGGATGTCTTGTCTCTACCCAGCCTGCCCATGGCTTTGAAGCACTTCAATTGGAAATTATTCAGTTGCCTGATGTCAGGGTGCTTGGAAAAATTGATAAGAACGTACGCCAATATAAGATCAAAGACGGCAAGCGCTTCGTTACAAATCCTTATGGTAGCGCCAAAGCTATTCTTTTTATTGCAGAAGAAACGAAAAAGTATGGTTCGGCCAGCAAAGTATCCACACGCAAGTTTAAAATGCCTTCCAACTATGTGGGCAGTTCCATCATGCAATATCAACACACGTTTCCAAACGGACACAAGTTCAGTTTATTCCAGGGAAAAAACTTTACAGCATTGGGTTACTACGCCAAAGACGGACACCTCGTATTTGATGTGTTAAATGGCGGTGGTGCATTTTCAGCACCTCGACTCTGGGGACCTTATGATCAGCTAATAGGCCGGAATTACAGATCGCATATGGAATTGTTGATGGGCGATGGCAAGCTGGATGGCATGGGCTTTATGAAGGCCTCTTATTCAATAGGCTACTCGCCTGTATTAACAGAAGAAGACTTTACGCGATACGGACAATTATATAATTCGGCTGTGAAGAGCACATTAAACATATTGCTCAAACAAAACGACATAAATTTAGATAACTATGTCGTTAGTAAGTCAATCCTGGATAACTCAAACATTTAAACCGCCAGTTAAATAAAACTAGCATTCCTTACTAAGCGCCCTATCTTGCGCGAACTATAGCGACTTATTTTTCAATATTCGAAAACAGCATCGCGTATCTCAACAAACCATCTGATGTCAGGTTTTTAATATCATGTCGTTGATGACGGTAAGTTGCTAGTTCGGTCTCGATAAAGTGCTGGTATTCCTTTTTATGGACATCATCAAGGATTAACAAAGAATCTTTTGTAAGCACTTTATTTTCGAGTATCCATTTCAACGCTATCATCCTTGTTTCCATACTGCCAAGATCATGAAAAATAATATCGAAACCAGTTAACGACTTTTGCCTGGTAAATTCGTCCCACGATATTAAATTGCCTGCATCCAACTGCTTCTCTGTCAGGAATTGTTCAGTCCTTGCTATCCACTCTGCACTATCATCGACAGAAACCACTGTGATTTCTCTCGGCAGACTATCTTTTGCATATTGCCTGAAAATATATGAACTAAAACCTGATCCGAGGTCCAGTATTGATTTTGGTTGTAAATGCTCAAGGAAAATTTTCAGAAATATGGCTGATTCGATGGAAACCGCCATATCTACAGAAGAGATATTGGTTACGTAGTCAGAATAAGTCTGCTGTATTTCATATGAGACTGCAGAAAAACGAGAGTTATAGTTTTTTAAAAAAGGGAAGGATCTGGTTAATTTATATTGATGTATTAACGAATCAACAACATCTGAAAAGCTATCAAAATAAATCATGTGGAGAAAAAGATATTAAAGAAATATTCAGCCCGGTTAAGTTATTACAAAGCCAGTATAAATCAATGCTGGCAGAATACGAGCGTGAATATGGCAGAATCCTGCATGGTGTCGATAACTGATTAAGTTACCTGGCATATCAGTTATCAATAAATAAAAAAGGGCGCATCGCTGCGCCCTTGGAACTATCAACTCACATTGAGGATTGCAAATGTGAATTAGTATTATTGCTATTTTAGAGGCTGCTTAATTGATATAGATCAAGTTTTACTGAAAAGTGCATTTTGATGGATCGACCAGGTATTGATTTTAAACTAATGTCGATAAGGCATTAAACATGTTATATACTCATAACAATGGAAGACTTCTTGCGAACATTTGAACAAGTGCAAAATGTAACGCTAATTATTATTGGCGTTTATGCTTTGATTGCTATTTTTGAAGGGACAAGGAGACTTGCCACAGATAAGGACACAGTCAGCGCTATTAAATTAATAACGATTGGTTCATTTTTTTGTTTGTCCTGGATTGGACTGAATCTATATACGACGATGAACCTCAATTTACTCTATAAACCTTCTACTGTAGAAGTATCCGAAGTAAAACTACCGGAAAACTGGCGAGATGATTTACCAGCTTTGGAAAGAGAATTAAATAGTAAAACTTACGCATCTCTTAACTATTTAAAATATGGCGTTTTATTGGATTATATTTCAATAGACGGAACCAGACAGCCTTACTGTCCAAAGCCTGAAGAAATTTTAAGTAGAAAACAAATTCTTGAGGATCAAATTAAATTAGAGTCTGCGATCGGTTATGCTTATACAGAAATTTTTAAGTGGTTAATTTCAGGTGTTATTGCCGCCTTGCTCGGCTGGTGCATTAAATATCCAACAGTTTGGTCAAAACTAGGCTTCACTAAAAAGTAATATTTTAAATACTCTCCTTCAAAACACAGGCGTATTATCGCGCCCCATAAAATCAATAATTTATATACAACCACGTGCCATTTAAATTATTTTCATGGCGAATCTGTATTAGCTAACCATTCAAATTATCAATTTAACACACATAACCAGGCAGAAAACCTGATTAAGATGTCATGCAATGTTCACAACATTGAAATATAAACGGACTAGCATGGCACGCTCTGATTCCGGGGCAATGAATATTAAGTAAGGATGCGGTCCCGTATTTTCGGTTTCAGCGGACAGAAGAGACTACACGGGTCTAAGAATATTCAGTACGGAGACAAACCCGCATTGAGTGCCTGCTCAAACGGAATGACCGGGCAGGCACTCAATACTTTTTCTATCCTACTGACTTGCCCTGCAGAACTATCCGTTTAATGTGATTAGTTTGTTATCAGCTCTAATTTAATCTTCCAGGTAATGTTAGCGACAAGGCCGGCCAATAGGTAATTATCAAGACAGCAATCAGCAGAATAACGAAATAAGGTAAGGTTGCACGGTAAATTGTCGTGATCGGTTGCTTGAAACGATAGCTGGCAATAAACAGGTTCATGCCTACCGGCGGTGTGAAATAACCAATCTGCATATTGGCCAGAAAGATGATGCCAAGGTGTACCGGGTCAATGCCGTAACCTACTGCGATAGGTAACAGTAACGGAATCATGATCACCAGTGCTGAAAATATGTCGAGCATGGTGCCGAGTATCAGCAGGAATACATTCAATACGGCCAGGAAAGTAATTGGATTGGTAATATGAGCCTTGATTGCATTGAACAAGCGGGTCGGAACATCAGCATCAATCATCGCATTTGTTGATGCCAGAGACGCGCCGAGTATGACGAGGATGGCACCTACCAGCACCATTGAGTCACGCATGATGCGCGGTAATTCTTTTATCTTCACTTCACGGTAAATACCAACTTCAACTAACAGGACATACAGTATCGTTACTGCTGCCGCTTCCGAGATGGCAAAGTAACCACTGTAGATACCACCCAGGATAATAAACGGCAGCGGTATCTCCCAGACACATTCGCGTAACGCGGCTCGTGTCTCTTGCCAGCTCATGCTGTAGGTATAATGACCACGACTTTGCCAGTAGCACCAGATAGAAAGCATTAACAGCATCAACATGCCGGGCAAGACACCGGCAAGGAATAACTCGTCGATGGTAAATGAGATGTCGAGGCCCAGTTGCTGCGCGACGACGCCGTAGAGAATCAGCGGCAGGGCTGGAGCAAACAATACACCCAGGCTGCCACTCGAGGTGATTAGTCCAAGTGTAAAGTTGTCTCGATAGCCTGCTTCCTTCAGTGCCGGATAGAGCAAGGCACCAAGTGCGATAATGGTGACACCTGAAGCTCCGGTAAAAGCGGTAAATAGCGCGCAGGCGACCAGTGCCACGATGGCCAGCCCGCCCGGCATCCAGCCAAGTAAAGCACGCGACAATCGCACCAGTCGCGTCGGTGCGTGCGTTTCACTGAGTAGATAACCAGCAAAGGTAAACAGCGGTATCGCCAATAGCACTGGTGTTTCGGCGAGACGATAGATCTCGATCGCAACAACCTCAAGCGGTATCTCCGCCTGGTAAAAACTCAACAATGCCCCGGCGAGTATGATGGCAAACAAGGGCGCGCCGAAAAGCGCAAGAAATAACAAAATCAGGCCAGTGATAATCATGACGCACCGTCACTGGCGACAGGTTTTTGCTTTACCAGACGCAAGATAAAGGATATGAAAAACCGGAGCGCCATTATTGAAAAGGCCACCGGCAAAATCAGCTCACTAATCCAGGCCGGAAACTTGGCAAATAAAATACTGCCATCCTGCTTTTCCAGTATGACCAGCAGACCTGCGTACCAGGCCACGATGCCACAGACAGCCGCGGTAAAGAGATCGGTCAGCATCCGGCATATCTGTTTGGCCGCCGGCGGTAAAAAACGATAGAGGATATCGATACTGATATGGTTATCATCGCGTGTTGCGGCAATGGCACCGAGCAGGCCCGTCCAGAGCACCATGACGCGTAACAGCGGGTCACCCCAGGCCAGGCCGACATCCCAGATATTGCGCAGTATTATCTGGCTACATGCAAGCGAAATCATTAGCGCTAGCAATAAAACCAGTATTGCGTCTTCCAGCCAAGCCGTAGCTCGCGCAAGTCGTTGCCAGAAACTATCTGGCGAATTGTGTTCATTAGAGGGTTGCATCGACAATCAGACTTTACCTGAGCTGTCGGCAGAAAACGACTTGAACCTGCTCTGGATGCTACGGGTTACCGCCGGTTTGTCTGTACTCGTTAATATGCTTACGCAGCTGTTGCAGCATGGTTTTACTAAATACGCCTTGTTCCGCAAGACGGTCCATCGCTTTTGCTGTTTTTGATTCCCAGACTTCCCGATCGGATGTCGTGATAGAGACAAAATTTATTCCCTGGTTGGCCAGCGCCGCGTACGCCTCTTTATTATCCTGGCGGGTTTGCCTGTTCAATCGCTTTGTGATTTCACCCATGACCTTACTTACGGTTATTTGATCCTGTGCGGAAAGCTTCTCAAAGCTACTGCGCTTGATGATCATACTGCCATATAAATACAACAGCGGCATTTCGGTGATGTATTTAATGTAGCTATGCCACTGCAAGGCAATGGCACCAGTCGTTGAAGTGCCCAGCGTATCAATAAGACCGGTCTGCAATCCCGTCAGCACGTCCGATACCGGCAGAGGGATGGGAGAGACACCCACCGATTCAAAGCCGGCGCGACTGATGCGGTCACCTTCAGGTATCCATACCTTCTGACCTTTCAGTGATTCAGCCTTTTGCAGCGATTTATTTGACATCAGGTAGGCAAAGCCGGCTTCACTCAAACCGAAACTGACAAAGCCTTTCTGCGACAGGTCGTCATAAATCAACTGGTCCATTTTTTGTCGAACAAAGTCGACTTCCTCAAGCGAACGAAACGCTAACGGCAAGGTATATATCTGTGAATCGGCAGATATATCGCTAAGTGCGCCGGCGGTCATTGCGCCGCCATGCAGCTGTCCGACCTTTATCTTGCGCATTACACTCTTGTCGTTGCCCATGATACCGCCCGGAAAGAACCTGAACTTGACGCGACCATCGGTCTGCTGACTGATTTTTTCCGCACCTTGTCGCATTTCCTTCATCCAGCTTGTCCCGTCCGGCGCAAGTGTCGCAATCTTGAAAGTGCGCGCGGCAACAGATGAACTTGTCATCATTGCATACAAGGTTATAAGTAAGATGGGATAACGCAGCATCAATTCACTCTCCAAAATAATCGCCCGAGCTGGAAAGCAACTCTTGCGCTTGCTGTTTAGCAATAACATTACTCAGGGTCAGATCCGGATATTCGGGATCGGCATCGATTACCTCTTGCAACAACTTATCATGCAGCTGCTGTTCAAATGCCAGCCTAGCATAGAAGCGTGCATAGTTGCACC
>CAJIBF010000121.1_pt1 | contig 59753 bp, 63 predicted proteins | sample 9199291 | NCBI WGS metagenome assembly CAJIBF01 (sample SAMEA7708293, study PRJEB35096) | sediment metagenome | biome: marine neritic benthic zone biome [ENVO:01000025]; feature: sediment [ENVO:00002007]; material: shallow marine sediment [ENVO:03000034] sea grass bed [ENVO_01000059] ...
CAAACGCTTTATTACTCGATGGAAGAGCAGCGTGAGGTTGGCATGCGGGTCAGCGATCAGGGCGAGGTCGTGTTTTTTACGACGGGCAGCGGTGAGATCAGGGATTCATTCAGCTTAGAGGTGCCTGCCGGTGAAACAATAACATCGATTTCAAATGGTGATTTGGCCCAGCATATGGTTGCCGTCGGGTTGTCCAATGGATCAGTAATCCTGTTTGAGCATACCTACAAGATTACCTATCCTAACGATGAGCGTTTGATAACGCCTGGTATATTTTATCCGTTTGGTCAATCTCCGATGACCTTGTTGGAATCCGGCAACGCAATCAGAAACCTGAGTATTCAGTACGATGGAGAACAGGCCACGGTCGCTGCCAGGGGAGATGGCGCCACAGTAAGTTTACTGCGCATTACGAAGGAAGAGTCTTTTCTCAGCGACGAAGTAGAGATCATACGCAGTAGCGGTGAGCTGGTTCTGGATACTGCAGAGCTGGTTGCGCTAAGAATGGATGTAGAGCAGCGAGAAGCTTATGCGGCTGATAGTGCTGGCAATATATATTATTTCGACATCACCTCTATCGATAACCCGAGGCTGGTGCAAAAAGTTAAAGCGGTTGATGAAGGCACCAGTATCACTACATTGGAATTTCTTAGCGGCGGTATCTCTATCCTGGTTGGTGATACAAGTGGTCAGGTAGCACAGTGGTTCCCGGTCAGGGACGAAGAGAATAACTATACCCTGCAGCAGATACGCACCTTTAATGAGTTCAATTCACCGGTTGTTGCCATAACGCCGGAATATTTTCGTAAAGGTTTCATTGCTGTAGACGAAACAGGTGAGCTCGGCATATTTCACACTACGGCACACCGAACCGTCTATATGGAGAAGCTTGAAAAAGGCGAACTGAGCAAACTGGCTATATCGCCAAGAGCGAATGCTATCGTTATTGAAAGCGATGACGGGCGTCTTAATTACTGGCATGTTGATAATGAACACCCCGAGATCTCTTTCCGGTCCATCTGGGGCAAGGTCTGGTATGAGAGTCGCGCGGGACCGGAATATATCTGGCAATCATCCTCAGCCAGTAGTGACTTTGAGCCGAAATTCAGTTTATCCCCGCTTGCTTTCGGCACGTTAAAAGCCGCCTTTTATGCGATGCTTATCGCGATGCCACTGGCCATACTCGGCGCCATGTATACCGCCTATTTTATGGCGCCGCAGATGCGCCAGATCGTTAAACCAACGATTGAAATCATGGAGGCCTTGCCGACAGTAATTCTTGGTTTCCTGGCCGGGCTCTGGCTGGCGCCACTGGTAGAAATGAATCTGCCCGGCACGTTTATCATGTTGATGTTGGTCCCGTTTTCGGTACTTGCCGCGGCCGCACTGTGGGAGTTCGTGCCGGAAAAGGTCAAGTATGTGATACCGGATGGCTGGGAGGCGGCATTGTTAGTGCCGGTTATTATCCTGGCCGTAGCGGTGTCAATGGGCATCAGTCAGCCGATCGAAAACATGTTCTTCGGCGGAAACATGCCGCTCTGGCTAAGTACGGAATTGGGTATCACCTACGATCAGCGCAACTCACTGGTAGTCGGTTTCGCGATGGGCTTTGCGGTCATACCGACTATTTTTTCAATAAGTGAAGACGCGGTTTACAGCGTGCCCAAGCATCTGACTTCCGGCTCGCTCGCGCTGGGTGCTACTCCCTGGCAAACCATGGTCAGGGTCGTGTTGTTAACAGCCAGTCCCGGCATATTTTCTGCGGTAATGATTGGAATGGGTCGCGCAGTAGGAGAGACCATGATCGTAGTCATGGCCACCGGTAACACGGCCATCATGGATATGAATATTTTCCAGGGCTTTCGTGCATTGTCAGCAAATATTGCCGTCGAAATGCCGGAATCCGAGGTTGGCAGCACACATTACCGTATCCTGTTCCTGGCAGGCCTGGTGCTATTCGTTGCTACCTTTTGTTTTAACACAATTGCCGAGGTCGTCAGGCAGCGGCTAAGAACCAAATACAGCTCACTATAATGAAGAAGCATTTTGATAACTGGTTTGCCACGGGAAGGCCTTATATCTGGCTCAATGCCGGTGCGGTTACCGTCTCGATTGTAATGGTCGCCGGACTTTTGATATTGATAGCGGTACGCGGCCTGGGCCATTTCTGGCCAGCCGATGTAAAAGTATTCAACTACTATGCCGAGCCGGACAGTGAGCCAGTAAGGATGATGGGCGAATACGTCGATGAAGAAGTAGTTTCGCGCGCGCGCGCCGGTAACATTCCCTACGAAGGCGAGACAGTTGAAAGAATATTACTCAAAACCGGTAACCGCGATATCTCCGGTCTGGATTTTCGCTGGATACTGGGTGCGGGCATCCGCGATCTTGAGTGGCCTGAAGACGCAATGATCCTCGAGCGTCGCGAGTGGGGCAACCTGTATGGTTTTTTAAAGAGTATCAACTTTGGTGACAAGACCGTTACTCAGACCCCGGACCTCTGGCAGACCTTTGAACAGGCAATCGCGGACAATAACGAAATCTTTGAAGAGATACGACATATTGAAAAGCACCTGATCGGCGCCATCAACTACAAGATGGAGCGCCTGCGCCTGAAAGAACGTGGTTTGGAAATTGAAGGCGAAAAAACGCCTGAAAACATGCAAGAGCTTGAAGATAGTCGAGTTGCGTTACAACAGGAGTATGATGGTTATACGGATGAACTGGCCAAGCTTTACGCGGACCTGAACAAAGCCTCCTTTGTGACGACATTGGCCAGCGGTCAGGATGTTACGGTGCAGTTTGCAACAGTCGTGCGTGCATACCAGCCCAACGCGATGAGCCTGTTCGAAAAGATAGGCTTCTATTTTGACAAGCTGTGGGAGTTTCTTGCCGACGATCCTCGCGAAGCCAATACTGAAGGTGGCATCTTCCCGGCCATATTCGGTACCGTTTTGATGGTCATTATCATGGCGATCATGGTGACACCGTTTGGTGTTGTGGCTGCTGTTTACCTCAGAGAGTATGCCAAACAGGGGCCTTTTACGCGCCTGATACGCATCGCGGTGAATAATCTTGCCGGTGTGCCATCGGTGGTTTATGGCGTGTTTGGTCTTGGCTTTTTTGTCTATTTTCTTGGCGGCAATATTGACCAGCTATTTTTCAAGGAGTCTTTACCGGCCCCCACTTTTGGTACGCCGGGTTTAATGTGGGCTTCTTTAACGCTGGCTATCCTGACGGTGCCAGTCGTTATTGTTGCCACTGAAGAAGGACTGTCACGTGTGCCGCGTGCGATCAGGGAAGGCAGTCTGGCACTCGGTGCGACCAAGGCGGAAACCTTGTGGCGTACCGTGCTACCGATGACGGCCTCGGCAATGATTACCGGTTTGATCCTGGCGGTTGCAAGAGCCGCAGGTGAGGTCGCGCCGTTGATGCTGGTGGGTGTGGTCAAGCTGGCACCGTCACTGGCATTGGACGGTAATGCGCCGTTTTTGCATCTGGACAGAAAGTTTATGCACCTGGGCTTTCATATTTATGATGTGGGCTTTCAGAGTCCGAACGTGGAAGCAGCCCGGCCACTGGTTTATGCAACTGCGCTGCTGCTGGTTATATTGATTATCACGCTTAATCTGACCGCGATCCGAATTAGAAATAGTCTTAGGGAGAAATACCGTGCAGCAGAGCAAGGCTGATACTATAGTAGATGAAGATGACATTGGGGAAGACGTTGTGAACGAAACACCTGATCCTACAACCTCACATGCGATGGACCTTGGCAGTATCGTCGGTGGCGGTGAAGAGGCAAATATCCTTGAAAATGAAACTGTATCGATAGAGGTCAAGGACTTCAATCTGTTCTACAGTGAAAAACAGGCGCTGGAAAATATCAATTTGACGATACCTGATAAGAAGGTTACCGCGTTTATTGGTCCCAGCGGCTGCGGTAAATCCACTTTGTTGCGCTGTTTCAATCGTATGAACGATCTGGTCGACGGGGTAACCACGACTGGTGAAATAAAGATAGAAGACGAGGATATTTTTCATAAAACCGTGAACGTTGCTGAACTGCGCCGTCGTGTAGGTATGGTATTTCAGAAGCCAAACCCGTTTCCCAAATCAATCTATGAGAATGTCGCCTACGGTTTACGTATTCAGGGCATAAACGATCGACGCACACTCGATGCTGTCGTAGAGAAATCTTTGAAAGGTGCTGCCCTGTGGGACGAGGTCAAGGATCGTCTGGATGACCTGGCGCTTGGTTTATCAGGTGGACAGCAACAAAGACTGGTTATAGCGAGAGCGATTGCGATTGAACCGGAAATAATTCTGCTCGATGAGCCTTGTTCCGCGCTTGACCCGATCTCTACACTCAAGGTTGAAGAGCTTATCTATGAGCTCAAGGAAAAATTTACTATTGTGATCGTGACCCACAATATGCAGCAGGCCGCTCGCGTGTCCGACTATACTGCATATATGTACCTTGGTAAGCTGATCGAGTTTAACGATACCAGCACGCTGTTTACCAACCCTACTGAGAAGATGACGGAAGATTACATTACCGGCCGTTACGGTTAATTCAACTGCAAGGCTACCAGGGAGAATGCAATGAGTAATAACCTGAAGCAAACACATATCTCAAAGCAGTTTGATGAAGAGTTGCAAAATGTGTTGACCGAGGTGCTGGCGATGGGCGGGCTTGCTGAACAGCAACTGGTCAACGCGCTGGATTCACTGATTGAAGGTGATATCTCGCTCGGCACCGAGGTCATCGACAACGAGATCCATGTCAATACCTACGAAGTAAAGATCGACCAGGAATGTACCAATATTCTTGCCAGAAGACAGCCTGCTGCAACCGACCTGCGCCTGATTACTGCGATAACAAAAACCATAACCGATCTGGAGCGTGTCGGTGATGAAGCGCAAAAGATTGCCAAGCGCGGACTGGACCTGACTGAAAAACACGGCGGACCACGCGTTTACTACATCAGTATCAAGTCTATGGGAAACCTGGTTACACGTATGCTGCATGATGCCCTGGATGCGTTTGCACGCATGGATTCAAAAAGTGCGTTTACAGTGGCCAACATGGAGCCCGAGTCCGACGACCAGTATAGTGCCATTATGCGCCAGCTGATTACCTACATGATGGAAGATGCGAGGAATATCAGCGGTGCACTCGATGCGGTCTGGGTTGTGCGGGCGCTGGAGCGTATTGGTGATCATGCACGTAATATCTGTGAATATGTGATTTATCTTGTAGAAGGAAAAGACGTTCGTCATATCAGCCTCGACCAGGTTGAGAAGGAAGTCATGAATAGCAATAAGTGATTTTGAAACGCAACGTTTAAAGACCGATATTCACGATACCTCTACGTTGTTACTGAACGTTTCCAGCCATAATCTCACTAACTATCGACCTGCCGTTGTACGCAGTTAGAACTGTGCTATATCAATCGGCATTGATATGCATCAAACTCTTTATATACTGATTAATAATAAAATCACTGGTATATGCGGTAATAAATAGCTTATGGATACGGTAAACCTGAAACTGCCTGAACTTTATATTAACCGGGAACTTAGCCTGCTCGAGTTTAACCGGCGTGTGTTTGAACAGGCCAAGGATGAAAGAAATCCATTACTGGAGCGGCTGCGTTTTCTGTGTATTGCCAGTACCAACCTGGATGAATTTTTCGAAATCCGCGTTGCCGGCCTCGCACAGCAGGTCAAATACGGTTCGGTACAGACCGGAGAAGATAACCTCGCACCGGTTGAGGTGTTAAAGAAAATCAGTGAGATTGCACACGAATTCGTCGTTGAGCAATACGATATCCTTAATAACGTCCTGATACCGGAACTGGCTAAGGAAAATATACAAATACTCAGGCGTTCCCAGTTAAAGCCAAAGCAGACGCGTTGGGTAAAGCGCTATTTCAACCATGAACTGTTACCGGTGTTAAGTCCTATCGGTCTGGATCCCGCGCACCCGTTCCCGCGCGTTTTGAATAAAAATTTGTATTTTATCGTGTCGTTGGAAGGCAAGGATGCATTTGGTCGTGACAGTGGCTACGCCATTGTACAGGCACCGCGCTCACTGCCGCGTGTGATCGAGCTGCCGAAAGAGATATCAGAAGACAAGGGTAAGCAGTTCATCCTGTTGTCATCAGTGATCCATGCGAATGTAAAGGAGCTGTTTCCCGGCATGGTGGTGAAGGGCTGTTACCAGTTCAGGGTAACTCGCAACAGTGATTTGTTTGTAGATGACGAAGAGGTTGACGACCTGTTGCGCGCCCTTGAAGGTGAACTGCCATCTCGTCGTTACAATGATGCCGTGCGACTTGAGGTTGCCGATAACTGTCCTGAAGAGATCAGTGATTTTCTGTTGACCCAGTTCAAGCTTGGTGATGATGCGCTCTACAAGGTAAACGGGCCTGTCAATCTCAATCGCCTGCTGCAAATTCATGACCTTGTCGACAGACCTGACCTGGTTTTTTCCGGTTTTACTTCGGACCTGCCGCCACGCATTCTGAAGAATACGAATATCTTTGAGACCCTGCATAATGGTGACATTCTGCTGCACCATCCGTTCCAGTCATTCGCACCGGTGATTGATTTTCTGAAACAGGCTGCCAGTGATCCGGCCGTACTTTCCGTCAAGCAGACCCTGTACAGAACGGGTGATGACTCAGCCGTAGTAAAGGCACTAATGGATGCCGCCAAGGCCGGCAAGGAAGTCACTGTGGTGATTGAATTACGGGCACGATTCGATGAAGAAGCCAATATTGAACTGGCCAGCGATTTACAGGAGGCCGGTGCGCACGTTGTCTATGGTGTTGTGGGGTATAAAACCCATGCCAAGATGATCATGGTAGTTCGTCGTGAAGGACGAACACTGCGTCGCTATGTACATTTGGGTACAGGTAACTACCACGCTCGCACCGCCAGGCTGTATACAGATTATGGCCTGCTTACTGCGGACCAGGCCGTAGCCGAGGACGTGAACAAAATGTTTCACCAGATGACGGGGCTCGGCCGCGCAACCAAGTTGAAAAAACTACTGCAATCGCCTTTTACATTGCACAAGGAGATGCTGAATTACATTAACAAAGAAACGGCTAATGCACGTGCCGGAAAAGAAGCCTGGGTTATCGCCAAGATGAATGCACTGGTCGAGCCGGAGATCATACGCGCGCTTTATGAGGCATCGAATGCCGGCGTCAAGATTGATTTGATTATTCGTGGTATTTGCTGCCTGCGACCGGGAGTAAAAGGTGTTTCTGAAAATATCCATGTGCGCTCAATCATCGGCCGATTCCTTGAGCATACGCGCGTGTTTTATTTTCACAACGACGGTAAACCGTTATTGTATTGCGCCAGTGCTGACTGGATGCCTCGAAACCTGTTTAGCCGGGTAGAGGCCTGTTTCCCGATAGAAGAAAAAAGACCACGCGATCAGATAATCAAGTTGGGGCTGAAAAACTACCTGGCTGACAATACCCAGGCCTGGGTGCTTCAGCCAGATGGCAGCTATATCCAGGCCAAGCCGGGTAATGCCAAGCCGCGCTCTGCACAGCAAATACTGCTGGAAAACTATTGTAGAAAATAAACGGCTATTCAGCGTCGTCTTTGCCGTAGCTCAGTTTGTAACCTGTTGCCGACAGGTAGTCTGTCTCGACCGCCAAATCGGCCTCTGTTAAGGGGTTTTCAATTAACCAGTCTTTCCTGAAGTGCAGGGTGATGGTTTTTTTTCTGGCTGTTATCTGAACATTCGATTTGTTTATCTGTTCTCGCCCTCTTATCAAAACGACCGCCAGTCGCAGGATTATCGCCAGCCTGGTAAGCTTGTTGCGCGATTCTGTATCCATCATGTCGTCAAAAGCGTCGAGCGGAAATTTACGCCTATGGGCCCTGACCAAAAAACTCATTGCCCTTTGTTCCTGACGGGAAAAGCCCGGCATATCCGAATGGGCTAGCAGATATGAGCCATGTTTATGGTACTGGCTGTGCGCTATAGCCAGGCCGACCTCATGCATTCTTGCGGCCCAGCGCAGCATTTTTAAATCGTTGGTTTGATCCAGCTGCCAGCTGTTACTCAATGAGTCGAAGATAATCGCAACGGATTTTTCAAGCCGCTCGGCATGTGTCAGGTCGACGCTGTAGCGTTTTGAAAGGCGGGCCACCGTCTTGTCTCGCACATCCTGGTCGTGCTGGCGGCCAATCTGATCGTAGAGTAAACCCTCTCGTAAGGCACCATCCGAGTATTGCATGGCCTCAATTCCGAGTGCCTCAAATATAGCTGATAGCACCATGACGCCACCGATAAACACCGGCTGGCGATTGGCAGAGAGCGAATTAAACTTGATATTGTCTATATGGCCGAAATCGACGAGCGCCTTTTGCAGTTCGTTGAGTGATTCCGGTGTGATGAAGTCGCTGCTCCAGCCCTGTTCTGTGACGATGTTTAGAATGGTTTTGATCGTGCCGGAGGCACCGATAGCGGTATCCCAGCCGTGAGCACGGTAGTAGCCCTGGATATTTTTTACCTCCTGTAATGCGGCTATCCTGGCGTTGCGCAAAGCCTTAGCGCTGATTTCTCCATTCGGGAAAAACTGTTTGCTAATACTGACGCAGCCCATGAACAGACTCTCGGTAACATTAGCCTTGAAGCCTTTGCCAATTATCAGTTCGGTGCTACCGCCGCCTATGTCTATTACCAGCCGATATTCATTATCATTGAAGATGGTGTTAGCGACACCAAGGTAGATCAGCCTTGCCTCTTCACGACCGGAAATGATTTCAATTCGGTGGCCCAGTGCCGTGTTTGCACGGGTCAAAAAATCAAGCCCGTTTTTGGCGAGGCGCAGCGTATTTGTGCCTACTGCCCGCACATTACTGTCAGGAATGGATTTAATACGTTGTGCAAACTTTTCCAGGCACTGTATCGCGCGTAACGATGCTTCAGCAGATAAATGGTTATTTTCATCAAGCCCACCGGCAAGCCGCACCATTTCCTTGATGCGATCGACAATCAGCGCGCGTCCGTCGACATAGTTGGCGACTACCATATGGAAACTGTTTGAGCCCAGGTCTATCGCAGCATAAGGTTCGTTCAGATTGGACACGGCGGCGATGAAATTCTATCCCTATGGCAAGTAGAAAGAATGATATTATTGACTGAATATTGACTACCGAAATGTAGCATACTTTAGCCAATAGTAAATCCTGCAAGATGAGCTTTTATCTGTATATTCTGCGCCATGCAAAATCAGACTGGTCTACCGGTAATGCGGATTTTGATCGGCCCCTGAACAAGCGTGGTGAAAAAAATGCAAAACGCATGGGTAAATGGATGGCAGATAATGGTCATATACCCGATTTGATTGTTAGCTCGCCGGCCGAGCGTGCTAAACGCACGGCTAATCTGGTAATCAAACAGTTAACAAAAATAGATGGCACGAAAACCATATACGAGCCAGAACTGTATCTTGCCGATGTAGAGACACTGCTCGAGAAAATCAGCTTACACAAATACGGACTTAATAGCCTGATGCTGGTAGCGCATAATCCGGGGCTGGATTATCTGGTAACCCGGCTATCGAATAACAGCCTGTCAACGGATGCATCGGGCAAGCTTATGACAACGGCGGCGCTTGCTATATTCGAGTATCCTGATGATGAATTTGAGCCGAACCTGGACAGGCCCGACTCTGTAGCGCTATACCGACCGAAAGAACTGGATTGAGTGCTTATTTTTCTGCAACAACATAGGCGATCCAGCCTGCATCTGCATCGCCCTCAGTCTGTGGCTCAAACTCGCCGTTACCCTCACCTTCTTCATCCGCCTGTTCCCAGTATACGGTTGTTTTGAATCCAGCATCGGCCAGCATTTCAGTTATTTCGGGCATTGTCCAAACGCGCCATTCATAGCTGAAAGCTTCCATCATTTTTGAGCCGTCCTTGAACTTAAAATGGATATGACATTTGGCAATACCGGATATCGGGTTATAGCGTGCCTGTTCCCAGATATAGGTAAAGTTCTTGTACTTGGTTTTTTCTTTTAATTCCTGAAAGGATTCATAGCCACCATAGGCATCAAGAAAAAAGATGCCGTCGTCTTTGAGCGAATCATAAATGCGCCTGAAGTACTGAGTGGTCAGGCTTCTTTCCTTGAGCAACCAGTAACTGAAGTTCATTGCAAGTACAATGTCGACAGGTTCGGTTTCAACAGTCAGTACATTTTCGTTAAGAACATGTATTCGATCTTGCTGATCGGGGTTCAACTTTGCGATCTTGTTCTTCCTGCCCCACTCAAGCACTTCTTCATCAAGATCGACGCAATAAGCGATATTGGTTTTTCGCCTTTTAACCCATTCACAGGAAGTATTGGTTGTGCCGCAGAAGTCTTCCCTGAGTTTTTCTGCCTTGCGCTTGCGCAAACGGGTAAAAGTAGCGTCGACGAAGTCAATCTCTGATTCCACACACTGCACGGCTTTTTCATAGTAAACGTGCCGATCTGCGGCATCTGCCATGCGCTGTGATTTGTTTTTTGTTTTGGTTGCCATATTTAGTATGTGTCAGTGAAACAGGTAAGGATATATGTATTACTATTAGCTTTTAGCATTATAACCAAATGTAAAAATACGGGTTATATTATTTCTGATTTATTACAAAGCGGTTAAGCATTGATGAACTGGTGGGGAAAAATACTTGGTGGTGCTTTCGGCATGATGCTGGGCGGGCCTGTTGGCGCACTGCTAGGTATTGTGCTGGGCCATAACCTTGATAAAGGGGTTGAAAAATCCGGTAGCGGCATCCGTTTCGGAAAGCAAGAGCGTATACAAACACTTTTTTATACGACAACGTTTGCCGTAATGGGCCATGTCTGTAAGGCAGACGGGCGAGTTTCCGAGAACGAGATAAGCCTTGCGCGTCAAATTATGCAGCAAATGGACATGGATAGTGCGCAAAAGAAGATGGCGATGAAGCTTTTTAACGAAGGGAAGAAAGCCGACTTTCCATTACAGGCGATCCTGCAACAGTTTCGTCAGGAGATCGGATATCGGCCGAATCTTGTGCGCATGTTTCTGGAAATTCAAATCATGGCGGCCTACGCCGATGGCGTCATGCATCAACAGGAACGCGAGGTGCTTCTTACTATATGTCAGCTGCTGAATGTTTCACGGCATGAGTTTGATCATCTCTGCGCCATGTTGGGTGGCATGCATAAGCCTGGCAGAAAGCCTGATGAAGGACCGACTCTGAAACAGGCCTTTGCCGTGCTGGACCTGCCTGAAGATGCAAGCCGAGAGGAAATTAAACGCGCCTATCGACGCCTGCTTAGTCAACACCACCCGGACAAGCTCGTGGCCAAGGGTCTACCGGAAGAAATGATGAAGCTCGCTGCGGAGCGCACGCATGAAATTCGTCAGGCATACGAGCTTATAAAAAAGAACAGAGGCTTTTAAGCAATAAATAAAACGATCGTTATTTATACTTATCGTTATTGCTTAATTGATCGCTGTCCGTTTCCCAGTGCTCGCCCTCGATTATCGTGCCATTCTCTGTTTCGGTTACATGAAAGCGCGCTGCCAGAAAGTTTTTTAGCATATGCTGTACAAACTGAATGCGTAATGCGGGAACCAGTGCAATAAAGCCGATGACATCGGTGAAGAATCCGGGTGTAAGTAGCAAAGCACCGGCAATAAGCAAGATAAGCCCCTCCAGCAGTTCAGTTGCTGGCAAGTGACCCTGATCCAGCTGGTTTTGTACCCTGGCCAGCGTTGATACGCCCTGCTGTCTTAATAGCGCTGCACCCAGTGCCGCGGTGCCGATGACCAGCAGGATGGTATAGGCCGCCCCAACGACCTTGCCGACTTCGATCAGTATCGCAATTTCGACCAGCGGTACAATGAGAAATAAAGCGAACAGAATTTTAAACAATTGTAATACTCCGTACTCAAAAGCATATCTTGTATGGCATTATTTATGATGTCTGGGCAGAATACTAATTTACAAGGAAATTACCGGTTCAACCGATATGACTGAAAAAACTCAACATCTCCTGGTGCTAAGCACATGTCCCGGCTCTATATCGGCAAAGAATATCGCCCAGTTTGTAGTTGAAGAACGACTTGCCGCCTGTGTCAACATCGTTCCAGATGTGCATTCCTATTTCCGCTGGATTGGCAAAATAGATTCGGCCAATGAACACCTGCTTGTTATGAAAACGACCAGCAATATATATCCACAACTGGAAAAACGATTAAAGGAAATGCATCCGCACGAACTTCCTGAAATTATCGCTGTCCCTATTCAGACCGGCTTATCCGAATATCTTGACTGGGTCACTGACAATACCAAGGCAGAATGAACATCTTTAACAATGGCATATTGATTGTCTTTCTGTTTTTTTCATCTGTAGTCAGCGCGGGCGGCATCGGCGAAAAACTGGGAGGTTTTTTTTCTGATAATCAGGCAGTGTCTGATGAAATACTTAATCCGGAAATCGCTTTCCAGTTTTTTCCGGATGCCTACGCTGATGGCCAGCTTCTGATCAGGTGGCAAATTGAGCCCGGTTATTATTTGTATAAAGATAAATTATCTATTGCTTCGCAAGACCGCAGCGTTAACTTTTCAGAATTAAAAAAGCCGGCCGGCAAGTTGAAAGACGACCCGGTATTCGGTGAAGTCGAAATATACTATACCGACGATGTGGCCAGTGCTTCCTACACTGTTGATGGTAATAGACCGGAACTCATCGATGTCATTATCAGTTTTCAGGGCTGTAAGGAGGACGCCGTTTGCTATCCGCCTATACAAAAAGCCTATAGCGTGTCCGTGAGCAACAGTCCGGCGCCTGTTTCTTCCGCGGATAACACTATTCCACCATTAGCTGTTTCCGAGCAGGATGCGATAACACAATCCCTCAGGGACAAAAGCCTTTTGTTAAACGTCTTGTCTTTCTTTGGCTTTGGCTTTCTGCTGGCACTAACGCCATGTGTGTTTCCGATGATACCTATCCTGTCAGGAATAATTGTGGGTCAGGGTGAACGCATCACCAGAAGCCGCGCGCTGCTGTTATCGGTTTCCTATGTCCTGGCGATGGCCTTGACCTATGCGTTGCTGGGCATGTTGGCCGGCATGTTTAGCATTAATCTGCAGGCAACCGCTCAGAATCCATGGGTGCTTGTTACATTCAGTATGGTATTTGTTCTGCTGGCCTTATCGATGTTCGGTTATTTCCAGTTGCAATTGCCAGCCAGTTGGCAGGACAAGCTGCTACCCAATAACAGCCAGACAGACACGGGCACATTCAAAGGTGCTGCAGTCATGGGCATACTGTCAGCTATCATCGTTGGCCCCTGTGTAGCCCCACCACTGGCTGGCGCTTTACTTTATATCAGCCAGACTGGCGATGCTTTGCTGGGCGGCATGGCTTTATTTGCTATGGGCCTTGGGTTTGGCGTGCCACTGCTTGTTGTCGGCGCAACATCGGGTGAATTACTGCCGCGCGCCGGAGCATGGATGGACTCTATCAAACGTGCTTTTGGCGTCATCATGCTCGGTGTCGCCATCTGGTTTCTCGAAAGAATTGTTCCGGCATCGGTTGCGCTGATGCTCTGGGCGAGCCTGTTTATTGTCACAGCGATTTTTGTCGGTGCACTCGACCGTATTGAAATAGATACCGGTAGCGGGCAGAGGTTAAGAAAAGGCTTTGGACTGATCTTTCTGGTCTATGGCATTGTACTGGTGGTTGCTGCCGCAAATGGTAATGGCACTGTATTAAAACCTTTTAAATCTTTTGCGCTGTCGGGAGCTTCTGTTAAACAAGCGTTACCTTTTCAATATATAAATGATAAGGAAGGATTAGCGATGGCCCTGGAGCAGGCGAGCATGAACAATCAACACGTCATGCTGGATTTTTATGCAGACTGGTGCGTTGTTTGTAATGAACTGGAGGAGTACACGTTTCCTGAACCAGCAGTTCATTCCGCTTTAAAACCGGTCATGCTGTTAAAAGCTGACGTGACAGATAACACCGCCGAGCACAAACAATTGCTAGAGCAGTATCAACTATTCGGCCCTCCTGCCATATTATTCTTTAATCCGGATAAACAGGAGATCACTTCGCATCGCCTGGTAGGGTTTATCAACGCCGAAGATTTTGTTCGGCACGTCGAACAGGCGTTGCAGTTATGAAACAGTGGCAGGTAATCGTTGTTGTCTTGCTGATTGCCGTCGTTGCCGGCGCCGGTGGCTATCAGTTTCATCAGCGGACAAATCAGGCAGAAACAGTTCAGGTGGCGCGCAGCGTTGGCAATCCTTATGTAAAGATAAAAGAAGATGTCACCGGTACAATTGCGACCGACTTTAGCCTCGCAGATATTGATGGTGCACAGCGCACGCTGTCCGAGTGGCAGGGCAAGGTTATCGCGATTAATTTCTGGGCAACATGGTGTCCACCATGCAGAGATGAAATACCGGCCTTTGTTGAATTGCAACAAACTTATGCCAGTGAGGGTTTACAGTTTATAGGCGTCGCGTTGCAGACAGCTGAAGAAATTCGCGGCTTTGTTAACGAATACCAGGTGAACTACCCTTCATTAGTTGGCGATAATGACGCTATAGAAGTCTCAAAAAAACTCGGCAATGACATCGGTGCGCTCCCGTATACAGTGATTATTGATCGCAAGGGGATCATCCGTTTTACGCATCGCGGCCCCCTGTCCAAGTCCGAGGCGGAAGACGTAATTAGCGGCCTGCTTTAGTCTCCGCCCGTCGATCATCGAATTCGTCTTTCCAGTTAAAGTCTGCTAAAGTTAGCGGATTTGCAGCGAAAATCGCTTAATTGCGGTAAAATAGTCTTTTTGGGGAATCTCTTGAAACTGCTTGTTCTGAATGGTCCTAACCTTAATTTGCTTGGCGAACGTGAGCCGGAAATCTACGGTACTACCACGCTGGCTGATATCGAGCAGGCACTGCAGGCGCTTGCAGCAGAGCGCGGTCACACGCTCTCTTTTTTTCAAAGTAACGCAGAACATGAATTAATTGATCAAATTCATGCGGCAAAAAAGTCAGGCGTAGATGTCGTCCTGTTTAATCCAGGTGCTTTTACCCATACCAGTATCGCATTACGTGATGCATTACTCGCAACGCAAATACCTTTTATCGAAGTCCATTTGTCGAACGTCTTTGCTCGCGAAGAGTTCAGGCAACAATCCTTTCTGTCAGATATCGCCATCGCCGTGATAAGCGGGCTGGGTGCCTATGGTTATCAACTGGCGTTGCTCGGTGCCGAGGAATATTTTAAAAGTTAAATAGCAATCATTATGGATATTAGAAAAGTAAAAAAACTTATTGAGCTGCTGGAGGAGTCCGGTATATCAGAAATAGAGATTCATGAGGGCGAAGAGTCAGTACGTATCAGCCGTGGTAGCTCAGTAGTACAGCCTGCGCAGACCGTAATGCATCATGCTTCTGTGCCAACGCAGGCATTGCCTGCACAGGAATCCTACAAGGCACATGTTCATGCCGAGGACCACCCCACCAAGGATGACTATGCAGAAACCGGTCATGTTATAACGTCGCCAATGGTAGGTGTTTTTTATTCTGCTCCATCTCCGGATGAAGCACCGTTTGCTGCAAGAGGGGACTCGGTCAAGGCCGGTGATACCCTCTGCATCATTGAAGCAATGAAAATTATGAATCAGATTGATTCCGATATTGACGGTACAGTCAAAAAAGTACTGGCTGAAAATGGTGATGCAGTTGAGTATGGACAGCCGCTGTATATCATAGAAGAAACGACAAGCTAACAGCCTGTCTTAATTATTTTCAATTTCAGTATTAATGGTACAGGCCTGTTACTTCTATGTTAGATAAAGTTGTTATTGCAAACAGAGGCGAGATCGCTTTAAGAATTCTTCGCGCATGCAAGGAACTGGGTATTAAAACGGTAGCCGTTTACTCAGAAGCAGATCGCGATCAAAAACATGTTTACCTGTCAGACGAATCGGTCTGTATCGGGCCGGCCGCATCAATCGACAGCTATTTGAATATACCCTCTGTTATCAGCGCGGCAGAGGTTACAGACGCCGTTGCGATTCACCCGGGATACGGGTTTTTATCCGAAAACGCCGACTTTGCCGAGCGCGTGGAACAGAGCGGTTTTGTTTTTGTTGGGCCAAGAGCTGAGACCATCCGCCTGATGGGTGACAAGGTCTCTGCTATCAATGCCATGAAGAGCGCGGGCATTCCTTGTGTTCCGGGTTCTGATGGCCCACTCGGAGAGGACACTAAAGAACTCGTCAGGATCGCCAAGCAAATTGGTTACCCGGTAATTATTAAGGCTGCCGGCGGTGGCGGCGGTCGCGGCATGCGCGTTGTACATAGCGAGGCCAGCCTGCTTAAATCGATCACCCTGACACGTTCCGAAGCGGCTTCGGCTTTTGGTAACGACATGGTGTATATGGAAAAATTTCTCGAACATCCCCGCCACATCGAGATTCAGGTCCTCGCCGACGAACACGGCAATGTTATCTATCTTGGTGAACGCGACTGTTCCATGCAGCGGCGCCATCAGAAGGTGATCGAAGAAGCCCCGGCGCCGGGTCTTGATCAGTCTACACGTGAACGGATCGGTAATAATTGCGTAGAGGCGTGTAAGTCACTTGGCTATCGCGGTGCGGGCACATTTGAATTTCTATATGAAGATGGTGAATTTTATTTCATTGAAATGAATACACGAGTGCAGGTAGAACACCCTGTGACCGAGATGATAACCGGCATAGACATTGTTAAGGAGCAGCTGCACATTGCCAGTGGAGTCCCGCTGGGTTACGCGCAAGAAGATATTACATTGCGCGGGCACGCGATTGAATGCAGGATTAATGCTGAAGACCCGGATAACTTTATGCCCTCTCCGGGTACGGTTGAGCATTATCATCCACCAGGTGGTCCGGGTATTCGTGTGGATACGCATTTATATCAAGGCTACAAGGTCCCCCCGCACTATGACTCCATGATCGGGAAACTGATTGCGCATGCTGAAACGCGGGAACTGGCGCTGGCCAGGCTCAATACTGCGCTGACCGAGATCGTCATTGATGGGATCAAAACCAATGTTCCGCTGCATCAACAACTGGTGAACGATACCGCATTCATTAACGGCGGGACCGACATTCACTATCTGGAGCAGAAGCTCGGGCTGAAGTAACTTCTTGAACCGGCAAACTGGAACATGCCCGGTTAATTCATTATCCGGTACCGCCCCTACAGATCGGCATTCATGAGCTGGCTGCAATTGCAACTTGAAACCAACCGTGAATCTGCAGAGATTCTTTCTGAACTGCTCGGTCAGTTTGGTGCAGAGTCCATTAGCCTGAGTGCAGCGAGTGCTGAACCACTGTTTGATAATTTTGGTGAAGACAGTCGGCTATGGGAGAAAGTTCGACTTACCGCTTTACTGCATCCCGATACCGACCTCGATATCATGCTGGTTTGTTTGCGCGAGCGAGTCGGAGCCAAAGCAATAATCAACCATCACCTGGAAACAGTTGAAGACAAAAACTGGGTGGGCGAATTCGAGTCCAGGCATCAGCCAACGCTGATTAGTGATCGTATCTGGATAGTCCCGAGCTGGTGTGACTTACCTGATACGGATAAGCCTTCAATCGTTCTCGATCCAGGGCTTGCGTTTGGTACCGGCAGTCATCCCACTACCGCACTTTGTATAAACTGGCTTGCGCAACATGATTTGAACAGCAAGACCGTGATTGATTATGGCTGCGGTTCCGGAATACTTGCGATGGTTGCCGCCAGGCTCGGCGCAAAAAAAGTTTATGCAGTAGATATCGATCCGCAGGCTGTCGAAGCCGCGGCAGCAAATATTGATGCCAATCGCCTGTCAGCAACGATCCAAACAGGTCTGGTTGACGAGCTGGCACTGCCCGTGGCCGATGTACTGGTGGCCAATATCCTGATGAATCCTCTTAACGAGCTGTTTGAGACTTTTTGTCACCTGACCCGGCCAGGCAGTCATCTGGTGTTATCAGGTTTGCTATTTATTCAGGCTGAGGAGTGTTTGGCTAAGTACAGTTCCTGTTTTACTATGGATCCACCTGAATATGATTCTGAGTGGTCTCGTTTACATGGTATTAGGCGCTAGCCCCGGTCGTTAATGTTTACTGTTTGTCCCAACTGTCATCGCCAGTTTCGGATCTATGCCGAGCATTTAGCTGCTGCAGCTGGCCAGGTCCGATGTGGTTTTTGTCATCAGCAGTTCAATGCCATTGAGCGTCTGCATGACAAACCGTTAGCAACCGAACAAGCCGTCGAGTTGCTTGACCAGGCGCCAGAATCACTGCAGGAACCACAGTTTGACATAGCTGATGTTGCCGACGTTGAACAGGATGCCATCGTCGATACGGTAATAAACAAACACGATGATGATGTCGACATCGAGCTAAAGCGCGCGATAGATGAAATCGGTGTGCAACAGCAAGCCGATGTGCCTGTGCAGGAAAACCAGCAGGCCCCGCCCGCAATCGACGTCCCGGCAGAGACCTTGCTCACCGGCGCTGAGTCTGAACGAGTCAAACAAACAGAATACACATTTCAGGATGAACAGGAGCTGCTGGAACAACCTGCTAATAGAAGCTGGCTAATGCCCGCTTTCTGGTCGCTGTCCAGCATTGTTGCGTTACTGGTAATAGTCAGTCAGCTTGCCTGGTTTAATCGGGATCGACTGTTGCTCGAGTACCCGCAGTTACGCCCCTATGTTAAAAATCTTTGTCAGCGTTATGACTGCAGCGTAATAAGGCAGCGCGATACACGCGCGATCAAGCTGGTTAATCGTGACGTGCGCTTGCACCCTGGCTATCAGGATACCTTGCTGGTAAATGCAACCATGAAAAATGAGTTATCAATACGTCAGCCTTATCCGAGTGTACAACTCACCTTGTTTGATACTGCCGGAAGCTTGCTGGGTTATCGTGAGTTCGCCCCGGGAGATTATCTGGATGGCAGTATCGATATCGATCAGGGTATGCCTGTTGATGCCCCCGTACATTTTGTGCTTGAAGTCAGCGGTTCGTCTGCAGAAGCAGTGAGTTTTGAATTCAGGTTTCTGTAAAGTCCCTGTTTTTACAGGTTAAAAATTAGCCGCTTTACATGTCTTGTCAGGCGGTTATTATTAGTCAAAATAATAAGCGTCACGCAGCAATCCGCTTCACGGTCACATGTTAATTGGGTCCCATTTAATTAAAAATAAACTGGTGCTTGCACCAATGGCAGGCGTCACTGATCAGCCCTTCCGGTTGTTGTGCCGTGAGCTGGGTGCCGGTCTGGTTATTTCGGAAATGGTTACGTCTAATCCGGCGTTATACCGAACCCGCAAGACACGCTTGCGCCTATGCCATGATGGCGAGCCGGAACCAAGGGCGGTGCAAATTGCAGGTGCCGATCCCGAGCAGATGGCCGCAGCCGCCAGCTTCAACGTGTCGCTCGGCGCACAAATTATTGATATCAATATGGGCTGTCCGGCAAAAAAAGTGTGTAATGTTCAGGCTGGTTCAGCTCTGCTAAGAGACGAAAAGCTGGTGGCCAGGATACTGAATGCGGTAGTCAATGCAGTAGAAGTTCCGGTAACCCTGAAAATAAGGACAGGCTGGGACCCGGCTAATCGCAACGCGATAACGATTGCCCGCATCGCTGAATCATCAGGAATAAGCGCATTAACAGTACATGGGCGCACCCGCGCCTGCGGTTTTTCGGGCACAGCAGAGCATGAAACTGCTGGCGAGATTAAGGCAAGAACAGCTATCCCGGTGATTGCGAATGGTGATATTACCAGTCCCGAAGTCGCAGCCAGCATATTGGCTACCTACCACGTCGACGGCATTATGATTGGCCGGGCTGCGCAGGGTAATCCATGGATATTCAGGCAGATTGATCACTATCTGCGTAATGGCGAACAATTACCTGAACCGACACGCGCCGAGGTGAGTGCCATTCTGCTCAGGCATGTTGAACAGCTGCATCGTTTTTATGGTGAATACCAGGGTGTTCGTATCGCGCGTAAACATATTGGCTGGTATTGCAAACAGCAGCCAGATACCGGTTTTTTCAGGAAGCGAATAAACCTCGTAGAATCAGCGGCTGAGCAAGTCTCGTTGATTGAAGATTTCTTTGAGCAGCGGCTCGCGGCATGAATAAAGCGAATGCAAAAAAACAGGCCCCTGTTGATCTTAAAGAGGCCAGTGAAAAATGCCTGTCCAGCAGCGTTCGTCACGCCATGGAAATCTATTTTGACGATCTTGATGGTCATGAAGCAAGTGAGCTTTATGAGTTGTTTATGCAGGAAGTGGAGAAGCCTTTTTTTGAGGTCGTTATGCAGCACACCAAAGGTAATATTACCCAGGCAGCAAAAATGCTTGGGCTGAACCGCGTGACCTTACGCAATCGCTTGAAAAAATACGGGCTCGACTAGTTTTATCCCTGTTCACAGAAGTTAATTGGCTTTAATAGCGAGGTAAATATCCCATATGGCAACTATCAAGCGTGCATTGGTCAGCGTTTCTGATAAATCGGGTATTGTTGAGCTATGTCAGGGCCTGCAGGAACTGGGCGTGGAAATACTTTCGACGGGCGGAACTGCAAAACTGCTTGCAGATAATCATATCAACGTCATTGAAGTATCTGACCACACCGGTTTCCCGGAAATGATGGACGGTCGTGTAAAAACCCTGCACCCAAAGATTCACGGCGGCTTGCTTGGGCGTCGCGGTATCGATGATGCGATCATGAGTGAACATGGCATAGCCGCTATCGACCTGGTTGTTGTTAATCTGTATCCGTTTGAACAGACGGTGAGCAAGCCGGACTGTACACTTGAGGACGCAATAGAAAACATCGATATTGGTGGGCCGGCCATGTTGCGATCGTCGGCAAAGAATCACGCATCGGTGACAGTCATTGTAGATGTTGAGGACTATCCCGCTGTACTTGAGGAAATGCGGGACAATAACGGTGCAGTCTCGGCGGCAAACCGCTTCAGGCTGGCGCAGAAGGTGTTTGCCCATACGGCCAAATATGACGCCAATGTCTCAAACTATCTGGGCGCATTAACCGCAGAACAGGAGCCCTTGCACTATCCTCTCACCTTCACATCACAGTTCAAAAAAATCCAGGAGTTAAGGTACGGGGAAAACCCGCATCAGTCGGCCGCGTTTTATGGCGAACCAAATCCTCCGACGGGTACGCTTGCCAGTGCCAGGCAGCTACAGGGCAAGGAATTATCCTATAACAATATTGCTGATACTGACGCTGCCTGGGAATGTGTTCAGTCTTTCAATGATACGGCCTGTGTCATTGTTAAACATGCCAACCCCTGTGGCGTGGCGCTGGGTGACAACCTTTTAGCAGCTTATGACCGCGCGTACGCGACGGATCCCACCTCGGCCTTTGGCGGTATCATTGCCTTTAATCGCAAGCTCGATACTGATACGGCCAGCGCCATTATCGAGCGGCAGTTTGTTGAGGTTATTATCGCTCCCGAGATTGACACCGACTGCATCCCGATCATTGCCAGCAAGGCCGGTATACGTTTGCTCGAAGCAGGTTACCGCGAACAACAGTTGCAACAGTTGAATATGAAAAGGGTCAGTGGTGGCCTACTGCTACAGGACAACGATCTTGGCATGGCGACACGTGACAGCCTGCAAGTCGTTACCGAGTTACAACCTACAGAAGAACAGATTGAAGATATGTTATTCGCCTGGCGGGTGGTAAAGAGCGTAAAGTCGAACGCTATCATCTATGCCCGGGAAGGACAGACTATAGGTATTGGTGCCGGTCAGATGAGTCGTGTTTACAGTGCGCGAATCGCCGCTATCAAGGCCGACGACGAGGGTCTGGAAGTAGCAGGCTCGGTCATGGCGTCTGATGCGTTTTTTCCCTTTCGGGACGGTATTGATTCGGCAGCCAGTGCCGGCATCAAGGCCGTTATTCAACCCGGCGGTTCAATGCGTGATGAAGAAGTGATTGCTGCAGCCAATGAACATGGCATGGCGATGGTGTTCACGGGCATCAGGCATTTTCTGCACTGATGAAGGTACTGATCGTTGGTGGTGGTGGTCGTGAGCACGCACTGGCCTGGAAAGCCGCACAGAGCGATCGGGTAAACCAGGTCTATGTTGCACCCGGTAATGCCGGTACTGCACTGGAGCCGAAAATTGAAAATGTGGCTATCGGGGCAGAACAGATCGACGAGCTTGTGCAATTTGCCAAACAGGAATCTATTGACCTGACCATCATTGGTCCTGAGGCGCCATTGGTGAATGGTATCGTCGACCAGTTTATTGATGATGGTCTTGCCTGCTTTGGCCCCCGCTCTGCAGCGGCGATACTCGAAGGCTCAAAATCCTATAGCAAAAACTTTCTGAAACGCTATCAAATCCCGACAGCAGAATACGAGGTCTTTACCGAGATCGATGCTGCCGTTGACTATATTCAGGCGAGAACACAGCCGATCGTCATCAAGGCCGATGGACTTGCCGCCGGCAAGGGCGTGGTGATTGCTATGACAGAGCAGGAAGCTATCGCGACAGTACACGATATGCTGGAGGCCAATCGTTTCGGTGAGGCCGGACATCGCATTGTTATCGAGGAATACCTTGAAGGCGAAGAAGCGAGTTTCATAGTGATGGCAGATGGTGAGCACGTCTTGCCGCTGGCGAGTTCACAGGACCACAAGGCCCGTGATGAGGGCGATCAGGGACCTAACACCGGAGGTATGGGCGCCTATTCACCGGCACCGGTTATTGATGAAGCGATGCATGAAAAAATCATGCAAGAGGTTATATTGCCGACGGTAAAAGGCATGGAGGCTGAAAAAAGAACCTATAGCGGCTTTCTTTATGCCGGCGTAATGATAACTCCGGACGGAGACGTCAAGGTGCTGGAGTTTAACTGCCGGTTTGGCGATCCGGAAACACAGCCAATCATGCTGCGAATGAAAAGTGATCTGGTAGAGCTATGTCTGGCAGCAACCCGTGGCGAACTGGATAAGTGTGATGTGGAGTGGGATCCACGTGCTTCGCTGGGAGTGGTTACCGCATCGGCCGGTTATCCGGAATCTGCGAGCAAAGGCGATATTATCAACGGACTTGATACTGCTTTACCGGAAAACGTAAAGGTTTTTCATGCGGGCACGACGAACAACGGCGACGATATAGTGACAAACGGTGGTCGTGTGCTTTGTGTCACTGCGCTAGGCGAGACGGTGACACATGCACAGCAGGAGGCCTATGCCGCAATCAAGGCGATTGCTTATGAAGGCATGTTCTATCGAAGTGATATTGGCTATCGGGCGGTTGCCAGGGAAGCCCAGTAATATTCCATTTAATTTTTCCATCTTTTAAGTAGTTCGGTAACGCAAGACTTCGCTATTCGTTTGCCTTATACCTCTAAACTTCATAATATGCGTTAAAACGTATATATGTTGTTCCATATATTTAATGAAAATTTCACCAGAGTTGTTATTAAAAAGCTTATCCGATGCAACCCGACTGCGCTGCATTATATTATTGCTGCAACAGGGAGAACTCTGTGTTTGTGAATTAACCTATGCATTAGGTGAGATACAGCCAAAGATATCTCGTCACCTGGCGTCGTTGCGCGATTTGCAAATAGTTCAGGACCGCCGTGTAGGGCAATGGGTTTATTATCAGATCAACCCGTCTCTTCCTGAATGGGCCAGACAAATGCTGGCTGCAATCGAAGCCGGTTGTGCCAGTCAAAAGCAATACCGCGCGGATTTTAAAAAACTGGAAAAAATGCCAAATCGGCCAGAACAGTTAATCTGTGCCTGATAGCTTATTTTAGATTGAGATAACAAATGGCCGAGCAAACACACGACATGGGTTTTTTTGAACGCTACCTGACGCTCTGGGTTGGGCTGTGTATTGTTATTGGCGTAATGCTTGGCCAGTTTGCGCCAGAGTTTGCCCGAACACTTGATGGTATGAACATCAAGGTCAATGGCGCCCCCGTTGTTTCTGTTCCAATTGCTGTCTGTTTGTTTTTCATGATGTACCCGATCATGGTAAAGATTGATTTTGCCGCTGTGGTCAGGGCCGGAAGAAATGTTAAACCGGTAACGCTAACCTTAATTATCAACTGGGCTGTCAAACCCTTTACCATGTATCTGATCGCCTATCTTTTTCTCGGTGTTGTCTTTAAAAGTCTGATCGGCGCCGATGCAGTTGATTACGTAAAGATGCCATTCGGTGTCGATTTGCCACTTGGTGCCAGTTACGGTGCCGGCACCGTCGTGCTTCAGGATGGCGTCAAGATGCTGGCCGTGCCGCTCTGGCGCAGTTACCTGGCCGGTTGTATTTTACTGGGTATTGCCCCCTGTACGGCGATGGTGCTGGTATGGGGCTACCTGGCCAGGGGTAACGATGGCCATACGCTGGTTATGGTCGCGGTAAATTCACTGGTTATGCTGCTGCTGTATGGTTTGCTCGGCGGCTTTTTACTTGGCGTCGGCCAGCTGCCGGTACCCTGGCAGGCACTCCTGCTGTCGATAGGCATATACGTAGCATTACCGCTGGTTGCCGGCTTCTATTCAAGGAAATGGATCATTGCTCACAAGGGCCAGCAATGGTTCGAAGAAAAGTTTCTGCATGTTTTGACGCCGGTAACGATCACAGCATTACTATTGACGCTGGTATTGCTGTTTTCGTTTAAAGGCGACGTCATTATGTCAAATCCGTTAACCATCTTATGGATAGCCATACCATTGACGATTCAGACTATCTTCATATTTGCGATCACCTACGCGCTAGCGAGGGCCATGAAGTTTTCCTATGAAAACGCGGCGCCAAGCGCAATGATCGGTGCCTCCAATCATTTCGAGGTAGCGATCGCAACTGCGGTTATGTTATTCGGCCTGTCGTCGGGTGCTGCCCTGGCAACGGTAGTCGGTGTTCTTATTGAAGTACCGCTTATGCTGGCGCTGGTCTCTTTCTGTAAAAAAACAAAGAGCTGGTTTGCTGATTTCCAGGATTGAATTTACTTTACTGCAGCCTTTTAAAACGCGGTCTTTTGTCTGCTACTAAATCTTCCAGTCGAGAAAGTTTTTTAATAACTTTAAACCCGCATGCTGACTCTTCTCCGGATGGAACTGCGTGGCAAAAAGATTATCGCGAGCAGCTGCAGAAGTATAACGACAGATGTAATCGGTCGTTCCGGCTATATCCGATTCGAGCCCGGGTTTGACATAGTAGCTGTGCACAAAGTAAAAACGGCTGCCATCTTCAATGTCTGTCCAGAGAGGATGAGGCTTCGCCTGTTTTACCTGGTTCCAGCCCATCGAGGGTATTTTATATAGCATCCCGTGTTCATCACGGACATTTTCATCAAAACGCAACACCTCGCCGGGCAAGATACCCAGGCCATCAACCCCACCGTCTTCGGCGCTGTGCTCCATCAAAGACTGAAGACCAAGACAGATGCCAAGAAAAGGCCGGTTGTCGATACACTGTTTTATTACCTCATCCAGGCTGTGTTCTTGCAAGCGGGCCATACATTGTCCAATAGCGCCCTGTCCGGGGAACACAACCCTGTCGGCTTTCAGAATCTCGTTGGCATCACCGCTGATGACGACGCGGTCCTTCCCTTCACTAACAACCTCAAGCGCTTTGGCAACGGAACGCAGGTTACTGCTGCCGTAATCAAGTACAACGACGATAGCCATGAGACTGTGTACTTCAGAGAGAACCTTTGGTTGATGGAATACTGCCTTCCATTCGGGGATCGATTTCAACGGCAACGCGCAGCGCCCTGCCAAAGGCCTTGAAGATCGTTTCTGCAATATGATGTGAATTGCGGCCACGGATGTTATCAATATGCACAGACAGCATGGCGTGGTTAATCAGCCCCTGAAAAAACTCATAGATCAAATCAACATCAAATTCGCCAACCCGTGCACGCGGATATTCGACATGATATTCAAGTCCGGGACGCCCGGAACAATCAATAACCACTCGTGAGAGTGCTTCATCCAGTGGTACATACGCATGCGCATAACGTCGGATGCCCTGCTTATCTCCAAGCGCTTTGGTAATGGCCTGGCCAAGTGTGATACCGACATCCTCGACAGTGTGGTGTGCATCGATCTCAAGATCGCCATTGGCCTTGATGTCGAGATCAAACATCCCGTGGCGGGCTATCTGGTCCAGCTTATGCTCAAGGAATGGTACGCCGATAGACAGATCGGATTTACCTGAGCCATCAAGATCGAGTGAGACTTCAATTTGCGTCTCTTTCGTGTCGCGTTTTATGTTCGCGCGTCGGTTAGTCATTCTGTGTTACCTGCTAAAATAAGCGTGATAGGATACCTTTAGTCGTCTTGATTACCAACATACAACACTAAAATGATAAAAATTGAAGAAATAAAATCATACTTGCTTGGTTTGCAGGACCAGGTGAGCGATGCCTTAATGGAGCTGGATCCGGATCTTGAGCTAAAAGAGGATAGCTGGGATCGCCCGGGTGGAGGAGGTGGCCGCAGCCGGGTAATGCAGAATGGAACAATATTTGAACAGGGTGGTATTAACTTTTCTCATGTACATGGAGACAGCCTGCCTCCCTCCGCTACCGCTCGTCGCCCCGAACTGGCCGGTCGTTCTTTTCAGGCGCTCGGTGATTCGCTGGTCATACACCCCCTGAACCCCTATGTTCCAACCACGCATATGAACGTACGTTTTTTTATAGCCGAAAAAGAAGGTGAAGATCCCATCTGGTGGTTTGGTGGAGGTTTTGATCTGACTCCTTACTATGGCTTTGTCGATGATGCGCGTTTCTGGCATGAAACTGCTAAACAGGCCTGCCAGGACTTCGGTGAAGATGTATATGATAAATATAAAAAATGGTGTGATGAGTATTTTTATCTCAAGCATCGCCAGGAGCCGCGAGGAATAGGCGGACTTTTTTTCGATGATCTTAACGAATGGGGTTTCGAAAGTTGCTTTGCCTTTATGCGCAGTGTTGGCGATCATTTTTTGCAGGCCTATCTGCCCATCGTCAAACGTCGTAAAGACACAGCCTATACAGAGCGTGAACGCAATTTTCAGCTTTACCGACGAGGCCGCTATGTTGAATTTAACCTGGTTTACGATCGCGGCACTTTGTTTGGTCTTCAGTCTGGTGGTCGAACCGAATCGATCCTTATGTCATTGCCACCACAGGTGCGCTGGGAATATAACTGGCAGCCTGAGCCCGGCACGTCCGAGGCTGAACTGTATGAAGTATTCCTGAAGCCGACTGACTGGATATCCGCTTGAATGATCAGATAATTGGACTACTCGCCAGTGTCGCGACCGTCGTTATTTTTATAACACTGAATCATTTTTATAAAACACGCTTTAAAGACTCGATGCTGGCCGGTCAGCAACGCTTACTTGGTATTGCAATAATTGTTGTTTCCATCATTCTTGCAGCGCTGTTGCTGCGCTAGACCTGAAGCCAGAAAGTAACGGGCCCGTCGTTATTCAGGGCGACCTGCATGTTGGCACCGAATTCCCCGCTTTGAACATTATCGAAGGCCGCCGCTGCATACGAGACAAGATAATCGAAGAGCATCTTCCCCTGCTCAGGCGGCGCGGCATTGGAAAAACCGGGCCTTAAGCCTTTTTTGGTATCTGCGGCAAGAGTGAATTGCGGCACCAGTAGCAAGCCACCATTTACCTGGGACAGTGAAAGGTTCATTTTATCCTCGGCATCAGCAAATACCCGGTAGCTGATCAGTTTTTCAAAAAGGCGTTCTGCCTGCTGTTTACTATCAGGTCTTTCAATACCGACCAGAACGATTAGGCCGGAGCCAATGCGGGCCACCGTCTTTTTGTTGATGCTAACGGAAGCTTCGGTGACGCGTTGAAGCAGCCCAATCATCAATAGGGGTGGTGAAAATAAGGGGGTTTATATGACCTTTAGAAAGTCGAGAATATTGACCAAGAATATCGCTACTGCTGCAACCAGTACCACCCAGTCCATATTTCTACGGGCCAGAAAACCGGTGAAATGCAAAATCAGTACAACGACTGATAAAATATAAACAATATAAAACAGCATGAAATATCCCCTAGATGGCTCTCATTCATTATATATATCGTATTTTAAGCGAATATTCTTTAATTTGGCTAATTTTCTGTAATAAATATCTGTATGTCCTTAAATACTAAAACATTTCCACGCTGTTTTTCCCCGACATCAGGACGATATCCGCAGATCGACGGGCAAACAGGCCATTGGTGACGACACCTGCGAGCTGGTTCAGCGTTTGTTCAAGCTCGATGGGTTTATCAATTTTCAGGTTATGTACATCAAGGATGATGTTGCCGTTATCCGTGGTAAAGCCCTCGCGCAAGACTGGCTGACCTCCCAGTTTCACAACTTGCCGCGCGACATAGCTTTGTGCCATCGGTATTACCTCTATCGGTAAAGGGAAGCTGCCCAGCATGGAAACCAGTTTACTGTCATCGATGATGCAGACGAACTTGGTACTCGCGGCAGCGACAATCTTTTCCCTGGTCAGCGCCCCACCGCCACCCTTGATTAAATGACGATGCCGGGTTGCCTCGTCTGCGCCGTCAACGTAGACAGGGATTTCCATGACACTGTTTAGCGACATGACCGGTATCTGATGTTGCTTCAATAATTCCTCGCTGGCATCGGAACTGGATACAGCTCCTTCTATCCGGTGTTTTATTCGGGCAAGTTCCTCAATAAAAAAATTGACCGTGCTGCCAGTGCCGACACCAACCACACTGTCGTCTTCAATAAAGCGAATTGCTGCCTGAGCTACCTGCTTTTTCTTATCATCTTGTGACATGTGCGGACTCCAATCAGATTATGTTTGATTCAGACTTAAATGTTATCTTATGACGATGTTCGATGAATATAACAAATTAATCCATGAAGCCGGCCATCGCGTCTATGCCGTGGCCAGGCGAACCGATCTTGACCATGCGCCGCAGATTTCTGACAGACTTGATAACAGCATCTGGCTGAAACGAGAGGATCAGCAGCCTGTTTTTTCATACAAGCTGCGCGGTGCATATAACATGATCGCCGCACTGTCGGACGCTGAGCGCAGTCGTGGTGTTATCGCTGCATCAGCCGGGAATCATGCGCAAGGCGTTGCTCTTGCCGCCCGGGAACTGCAGATCAATGCGACGATCGTGATGCCAAAAACCACGCCGGACATCAAGGTTTCTGCAGTCAAACGTATGCAGGCGGAGGTAGTGCTGCACGGAAATACCTATGATGATGCCAAAGAGCACGCGCTGGCCATGTCGCAGCAAACCGAGATGTGTTACATCCCGCCTTATGATCACCCGCTGGTTATCGCCGGTCAGGCTACCGTAGGTATTGAGTTGCTGGAGCAGCTTCCCTCATTGCCAGACATCATCTTTGTGCCGGTCGGCGGTGGTGGTTTGATCGCCGGTATCGCTGTGCACATCAAGAAGCTGCATCCGGATATTCGCATCATTGGTATAGAGCCCGACGAGGCACCATGCATGCACGCGGCGCTTGAGGCCGGCGAACGTGTCGTTCTCGACAAGATTGGAATATTTGCTGACGGCGCCGCGGTGAAACAGGCCGGTGAAGAGAACTACAGGATCAGTAAGGAACTGGTCGATGAAATATTGCTGGTCAGTATCGATGAAATCTGCGCTGCGGTTAAGGATATATTTGAAGATACCCGCTCCATTCCGGAGCCCGCTGGCGCATTGGCGCTGGCCGGTCTGAAGCAGTACGTTGCGCGGGAACAGATCAGTGGTCAGCAGCTGATTGCGATATTCAGCGGAGCCAATGTGAATTTTGATCGCCTCAGGCATATTGCCGAACTATCAGCCCTTGGTGAAAATCGCGAGGCATTGATTGCAATTCAGATTCCGGAGCGGCCAGGCAGTTTTCGCCGCCTGTGTCACGACCTTGGACCACGATTGATTACCGAATTCAATTACCGTTACGCTGATGACCAACTGGCCCAGGTCTTCGCTGGCGTGCAGCTAAAGCATGGCATCGAGGAAAAGCAAAGCCTGCTTGAGCACCTGCAGGACAAAGGTTACCAGGTGACGGATCTTAGTAATGATGTCATTGCCAAGATGCATATTCGCTACATGGTAGGTGGTCATGCGCCGCAGGCTGAGAACGAGGTCATCTATCGTTTTGAATTTCCGGAGCGTTCCGGTGCCCTGTTGCATTTTCTGACAGAAATGGGAGAGCGCTGGAATATCAGCCTGTTTCATTATCGAAATCATGGTGCTGCTTATGGCAGGGTCCTGATGGGTTTCCAGGTAAACAAACAACACCGGCAAGAGTTTGAACAGTTTGTAGAGCAGTTGGGCATGCCTTACTGGCATGAAACGGGGAACCCAGCCTATAAGTTGTTTTTGAGTTAATCTTTTACAGCCTGGATTTCGCCATCAGGGCGAAGAGCAATTTATAGAAAACCAATATATCCATTTCATTGATAGCAATTGCTATCACATAAATCCCTACTTCATAATCCGCCCCTTTTGTTTGGCACTAAACATCATGTGGTTTAAGAATCTACGCATCTTTCGTTTTACCCAGGACCTTGATCTGACACCAGATACACTTGATGCCGCACTGGCCGAACAGGCCTTCAAGCCCTGTACGAACCTGGATTTCTCACGTATCGGCTGGGTTTCGCCGCTGGGTCGTGACAGTGACATGCTGACGCATACGGCCGGTGGCTACACGATGTTATGCGCGCGCAAGCAGGAAAAAATATTGCCGCCTGCGGCGATTAACGAACTGGTTGAGGATAAGGTCGCCGAGTTTGAGGCCGAGCAGGCACGCAAGATTTACCGAAAAGAGAAACGGACGTTCAAGGAAGACGTGGTGCATAGCTTGTTGCCGCGGGCTTTGACGCGCTCGGCCATGACCTATGCGTATATCGACCCGAAAGAAAAATTACTGGTGGTCGACACGGCCAGCGCCAGCAAGGCCGAGGAGTTTCTGGAACATTTGCGCGCCACGCTGGGCAGTTTGCCGGTGGTGCCCCTGGCCTGCCATGGTGACGCCGCGAATATCATGACCCATTGGCTGAAAGATGGTTTGCCGGAACATCTCGAACTGGATAATGAATGCGAGTTACAGAACCCCCGCGAGAGCAAGAATATTGTTCGTTGCAAAAACCAGGAACTCGAAAGCGCCGAGATTGCCTCGCACCTGAAGGCGGGTAAACGAGTAATTCAGTTAGCGCTGCTCTGGCGTGATGCCATTCGCTTTATCCTGACCGAGGATTTAACGATCAAACGCGTGCGCTTTGAGGAAATCGTTCAGGAACAGGCGGAGAACGAGGCGGCGGATCGCATGACCCAATTTGATCAGGATTTTGCGGTAATGAGTCTGCAGTTACATCAGCTGATCAAGGAATTACTGCAGGAGTTTGGTGGTATCGAGAAACCCGGCTAGTCTTTCCATTATGAAGATCTACCTTGTATCCCGTTCCCCGCGCCGTCGCGACTTATTGCAGCAGATTGATGTTGACTATGAACTGGTTGATGTAGACATCGACGAGAGCTGGGACGGGACAGAGGCCGCAGAAGATTACGTCTGCCGTATTTCACGAGAAAAGGCGGAGACTGGTTTTCTGCAGGTTGAGCACAAGATGCCAATACTGGCTGCGGATACGGCGGTCGTGCTGGATAACAGGGTTCTGGGCAAGGCAGAAACCGTTGAGCAGGCGCGCGACATGCTCACGAGATTATCTGGCAAATCCCACCGCGTCCTGTCAGCCATAACGGTCATTGCTGAACAAGAACGCACCTTAATGAATGAAAGCGTGGTGAGGTTCAGGGCGTTGCTGCCTGAGGAAATAGAAGACTATTGCCAGTCCGGTGAACCGATTGGCAAGGCCGGTGGTTACGCTATTCAGGGTAGAGCAGCGGTATTTATAGAAAGACTGGAGGGCAGTTACAGCGGCGTCATGGGCTTGCCGCTCTATGAAACCTATGAATTACTGGCCCCGCTCAATGTGTTTCGCAAGCAATAACCATAATAGTGATCAACAATAAAGTAATAGATTGTTGACCAGTCGGGACTACCTTGTTCGTTGGTTGGCCACCACAACTTCTGATTTCGCCAGTAGTTATGGTAGTGACCGGCGCACAGGGTCAGCATTTGATTGGATACAGACTGCTCAACACCATTAGCTTTCTCGGCCAGGAAGTAATCCTGCATGACTTCAAGATAGGCGGATTCCAGGTCCGGTTTGTTTTCCAGCTCCATCCTGTCTCGATCAATTTTGCCGGCATAGGCATCGCCCAGCTGTTCGATACGTTTTGCCTGTTCGTCGGCGCTCTGCATGACGCTGGCTCGTTCGCAGCTTTTCTGGTTGCCGGATGCACACATTCGTTCATGCATTTCCAGTATTGACTCGGCAGTAGCATGCGGCGCTGTCAGCAGCAGACAAATGCCCAGAAGTTTTTGACAGGCGTAACTTTTTGACATGGATTTAAAGATTTTCATATTCATGAGGCGATTTACAGTACACAAAGTTCCCGCAAGTTGGCAAATTATGCTGGCAACAGCCTGAATCAGGCTATCCGGCTTTACAGCAAGGGCCGAACTCGGTATAAGAACGCCGGGGAGCTACAAATACACTACTAATAATCGCCTCCAACTTTTCAAAATCTTAAAACCAAGAGGATTTTCATTATGTCCAGTGCTTTTGTGCCCATTGGCTTGGGTATTTTCGGTCTGTTTGCGGCGTATCTGGTATTCGCGATGATAAAAAAATCGCCCGCGGGCGAGGGCAGGGTTAAGGAAATTTCTGATGAAATACACCTTGGCGCTATGGTATTCATGAAAAGTGAATACAAGCGACTGGCTATATTTTGCCTGATTTGTATTGTTGCCATCTCCGTATCCGACCTTGGAATCAATACCGCACTGGCATTTCTTTTAGGCGCACTTTGTTCGGGTGCTGCAGGTTACTGGGGTATGTATACGGCAACGCATGCCAATGTCAGAACCGCCGTGGCCGCTAATGAACAAGGCGCTTCGGCAGCACTCAGCGTTGCCTTTTTCGGTGGTTCAATCATGGGCTTAACCGTGGCAGCGATGGGTCTGTTTGGCATTGGCATACTGTATTACTTTTTTGCTGGCGATATGCACACTGTGCATGCCATTGAAGGCTTTGCGATGGGCGCCTCCTCGGTCGCGCTATTTTCCCGTGTCGGCGGCGGCATCTTCACCAAGAGTGCGGACGTCGGTGCTGACCTGGTGGGCAAGGTTGAAGCCGGCATCCCTGAGGATGACCCGCGAAACCCTGGCGTCATTGCGGATAACGTGGGCGACAACGTCGGTGACGTTGCCGGTATGGGCTCAGATATCTTTGAATCTTACTGTGGCTCTATGATTGCTACTATTGCGCTGGCATCGACCATGGCCGCGACAGAGGTGTTTGATCTGGCTCCTGATGGTGGCGTCGATGTGCTGACCTTCATGCCGCTGGCGCTGGCCTCGGTCGGTTTGCTTTGTTCAATGCTGGGTATTTACTCGGTCAAACTGTTTGCCGATAAGAGCCCTGAGACTGCCCTTAGAATAGGCACCATGGGTTCCTCCGTCATATTTATTATCGCTGCTTACTTCCTCGTCACTATGATGGGCGCCTCGACTGATGTCTGGGTGGCAGTACTGACCGGAGCAGTAGGCGGCATCGTTGTGGGTCTGGTTACTGAATACTATACCGGTGGTGCTCCCGTTAGAAAAATTGCCAAAGGCGGTGAAACCGGTCCGGCAACTATTATGATCGCGGGTCTGGCTACAGGCATGCAGTCGGTAGCCATACCAGTGTTCACGATCGCGGCCATTATTTTTACCGCCAGTTACTTTGCCGGTCTGTACGGTGTTGGCATCGCAGCCGTAGGTATGCTTAGTACCGTAGGTATCACAATGGCGATCGATGCCTATGGCCCGGTTGCGGATAATGCCGGCGGTATTGCCGAGATGTCTGAAATGGGCGCCGATACACGCAAGATTACAGACTCACTGGACGAAGTAGGTAACACCACGGCAGCGATTGGCAAGGGTTTCGCCATTGGTGCGGCGGCGCTCGCTGCTTTGGCACTAATCAGTGCCTATATTGAGAAGGTGTCGGTGCATCATGAAGACTTTATTCTGCAGATTAACGATCCACTGGTGCTCTGCGGTATGTTTCTCGGTGGCGTATTTCCGTTTTTAGTCAGTGCGATGACGATGACAGCCGTCGGTGATGCCGCGTTCGATATGATCAAAGAGATACGCAGGCAGTTTAAGGAGATACCGGGGCTGATGGAGGGCACCGGTAAACCGGATACGGCCCGCTGTGTTGATATTGCCACCACTGCCGCTCTTAAGCGCATGATCCTGCCTGGTTCGCTAGCCGTACTGGCGCCGGTTGTGGTCGGTTTCGTACTAGGTCCCAAGGCCCTTGGCGGTCTGCTCGGCGGCGCGCTGATTTGCTGTGTAACGATGGCATTGATGATGGCCAATGCCGGCGGTGCGTGGGACAACGCCAAGAAATATGTTGAAAAAGGCAATCTCGGCGGCAAGGGTTCCGAAGTGCACAAGGCTGCTGTTGTCGGAGACACTGTTGGTGATCCTTTGAAAGACACTTCAGGTCCGTCGATGAATATCCTTATCAACGTGATGGCAATTGTCAGCCTGGTGATAGCGCCTTTATTGGTGTAGCTATTCTTCACTAAACTCTTTCTGGAAAAGCCATGCCGTTCCGGCATGGCTTTTTTGTTTGAGCCAGCGCTTGTTCACGGCTACGCTATTCTAATGTCATATCACACCGGTTTCCCGCCTGTCGCCGATAAACAGGCGCGTTTACTCATACTCGGTTCTATGCCGGGTGTGAAGTCGCTGGAGGAGAACCAGTACTATGCCCATCCACAGAACAGTTTCTGGCCCATCATGTGTGAGCTGTTGCAGGCGCCGACAGGGCTGTCATATAAGCAGCGTAAAAAGCTGCTTCTAACCTACGGCATTGCCTTGTGGGATGTGCTCAACAGTTGTTACCGGGAGGGCAGTCTTGATGCAAACATCAAACAGCAAACTATCATGGTTAATGACTTTTCTGCTTTTTATCAAAAGCATCCTGGAATAGGACAGGTGTTTTTCAACGGCAGCAAGGCTGAACAACTCTATAATAAATATGTGCTGGTTGACCTTGATCATACTTATCAACAGTTACCACGCTGTCGGTTGCCTTCTACCAGCCCGGCACACGCAATGCTATCCAGAGCGAGAAAAAAAGAACTATGGAAGCCGGTAACAGAAGCCCTGGACAGGCTGGATCAGCGAATGCCCAGTGCCTGATGCTGTTTCCAGTCAAACCAGGTTTCAGGAAACATCTTGTTCATCAAGCGATCGACAGATTGCATTATGAATAGGTTATACAGGCCGTGTAATTTGCCGGTGAGCGTCTGATTGCTGCAGCGAAGTGATACGGCAAATGCTGCTTCGTCATAAACAAAGTGATGCCAGTAGCCACTTGGAATAAACAATGTATCTCCCGGGTTCAGTTCTACAACATACCCTTCTGCATCCTTCAACCTTGGATAGTGGTTGTAATCCGGTTGCTCGACATCGACATAGCTTCTGCAGGTAAATGGATAGCGGTACAGGTTGTGGCCCTGTTTATACGGAAATAGATAAACGGTTTTTCTGCCATGAAAATTGGTATGCAGGACATGGGACATATCTATATCAAAGTGCATCTGCGTAACCGAGCCCTTGCAGCCAAAGAACATAAATACAAAATTGCGCGATATAGAATTAATCAGTTCCGGAAACACAATATCATCCACCAGCTCGGGTATTTCTGACTTGATGTTATACAGGAACATGCGCAGGTCTTCGGAATCACTCAATACAACATCAATATAATCGCGCAGCGGTATCGTCCTGGCGTTGGACATGTAGTTCTCACCTGCCTCGACAAAGCTTTCGTCATATACCTTGACTTGCTTGTCACCAAAACTGTTTTGAAAAAAATCGGGTGACCACTTACTGAATGCCGGCCATGTTTTGGCCAGGTCTTCAATAACCAGCGGACGAAGCGGTTTCAGATAGGTATTGGAAAATTGTGTTGTTTCGATCTCACTAACTCTGTCGACAGCTGACAGAGTTAGTTCTGTCGTATTCAGCGAGGGCACGGTAGTGCAGTTCTAGCGGGCAAAAAACTCGCTGTAGGTATGCAGGATGTCTGATTGTTCCCAATGAAGGAAATGGCCTGCACCGCGAATCAGTTTATGTTCACAGTCAGGAATTCTTAGAGATGCCTCAGCTACGTCTTCATGATCGAGTATGGCATCATACTCTCCGGTAACGATCAGGGTGCGTGCCTTGATCTTGGCAAGATCGATAAAGTCTTCAATGTCTTTTGCTTTTTCTACAAACTCGCAGTGTTCGTAGAAACTCAAAAACTGTTCTCTACTCATGCCGCGAAATTGTTCAATCATCTGTTTTTTATGCGTGTCAGGGATGTGCTGGCCAAACTTTTCTATCATTAGCGGGGCGATGTCTTCGGTTTGATTCGTATCAAACAGGTGCTGGCCCGCACGGATGACGTCGATCACTGCTTTACTGGGTCTTGCTCCGAAGCTGCCAAGAATCATTTTATCGACCAGTTCCGGATGACGGGCAGCAAGCGCTGCTGAAATGATGGTGCCCCAGGAAGCGGCGGCCAGGTGAACTGAACCATTGCGATTGGTTGTTTCAATGACATCCAGTAAGACTTCTATTTGTTCATCAAAACTGATGCCCGGATCACCGTGCAGTATTTGTGCCCGGCCCTGGCCTGGCAAATCAAACACGACCACGGAATATTCCGCGACGAAATGACTGATAAACGAACGCCATGCCGCCATGGTTTGTTTGGCGCCGCTGATACAGACAATAGTCTTGTCTGCCTCACCGTAGATACGATACGGAACTATAAAGCGCCCGTGGCTTATTTCACCTTTAACAATTTTCATTGGTTAAATACCGATTTGCGAATCTCTTGTACGTCCCAGTAGAACGGACTAATTCGCCGAAAGAAGTGGATATACTCAAAATAGCCGCGAATTTTCAATCAAAATCAATAAAATATCAACAACTTTTACAGATGGCTAGGAACTGGTTAACAATTGCTCAACCAGCGACTCGCGGTCGACAACGGATTCGCTACCAAACCAGATTGACCAAAGCGTTCTCGCAAAAACGTCATTTTTTATAGCGCTAATCTGCCTGCCCTGAAACAGAGAAACCATTGTTCCGTCCGGGTACCAGCGAATAACGAAATTGTCGTTTTTATCGACATCCTCGTATATCGCCTGCATAAATACGTCTATATCTGTTTGAATTTGCTGAAATTGTTTTTCACTGCAATTCGCTTTCAAGCCCGTCATTAAGGATTGTTGAATCTGTTTAGCGGTCAATGATCGCATGAAAACCATAGAGATTTGCTTTGTACTGGGTTGTTGTAATATTTCTGAATAAATGTCGTCGCTTGCAGCAACCGGAATCTCTTCGATGTAGTGCGCCATTGAGTAGATATCCAGAAAGAATTTCTTGCGTATGGTCAGGCCGGTCAGTGACAAGCTAAGGCTTTGATTATCCTGATCTATTACGATAATTTCCGGAAACCCGGAGGCGCTGCTGCTGTTACTCTGTTCGGCAAAACTGGCCTGGCTGTTGGTGATCAGGCCCAGCATGAGCATTATCGAGAGGTAAGGTTTAATCATGTTGCTTGTAGCCATAAAAAATAAGTCTGTATGCCGATTTGTAAAGGACATTTGAACATCTCAAGGCACAAAGTTCCATTTTAGCCTGTATACATTCGTATTGTTGATGATCTGCAGCTGATTCCGGGAACCGGCGGTCTTCAGAAAGCCTGTTAGCTAAATCTCAAATGCGCTATTTAATATCTTTGCGACAGGCTTGTTTTTCAATCTGATATAAGCAGGCAGACCGTTTTCATAGGGCGGGTAGTCTTCCCCGAGGATCAGCGGCGTAAGGTAGTGTCGACAGGCCTCTGTGATACCGAATCCATCCTCGCTAATGAATTCTGCGGGCATCATTTTTTCTTTATTGGCGACATCCTCTAGTTTTGCCTGACCTATCTCCCAACTATAGGGCGCATCTGATTTTCTTACGATAGTCGGCATAACGGCATTTTCACCGGCAATAGCCATCTCGACGGCAGATTTGCCAAGTGCATAAGCCTGTTCAACATCCGTTTTTGATGCAATATGGCGTGCGGCGCGCTGCAAGTAGTCTGCCACAGCCCAGTGATATTTATATCCCAGCGCCTCTTTCACCATGTTGGCGACCACGGGTGCTGCGCCGCCAAGCTGGGCATGGCCAAAAGCGTCCCGTGTGCCCTGCTCTGCCAGGAATTTTCCGTCCGGCCAGTGCGCACCCTCTGAGACGACAATGGAACAATATTCATATTGCTCTACTTTTTCTTTTACCTTTTTCAGAAAGTCGTCCTGCTTGAATTCTACTTCGGGAAACAGGATCAGGATCGGAATATCAGTGCCAGCGTCTGCGGCGAGACCCCCGGCAGCAGCAATCCAGCCTGCATGGCGGCCCATGACTTCCAGCACAAAAACCTTGGTAGAGGTACGCGCCATTGAACATACATCGAACGAGGCCTCGCGCAGAGAAGTGGCGATATATTTGGCAACGGAACCGAAGCCCGGGCAGACGTCAGTAATCGGTAAGTCGTTATCCACGGTCTTTGGCACGTGTATGGCCTGGATGGGAAAACCCATACTTTCGGAAAGCTGTGAAACCTTGTGGCAGGTATCGGCTGAGTCTCCACCGCCATTGTAGAAAAAATAACCAATATCGTGCGCCTTGAAGATCTCGATCAGCCGCTCATATTCCGCCTTGCTTTGCTCGAGTCCCTTCAACTTGTAGCGACAGGAGCCAAACGCGCCGGAGGGTGTGTGTCTGAGTGCAGCAATATCAGCGTCTGATTCCTGGCTGGTGTCGATGAGGTCTTCGGTCAGGGCGCCGATGATGCCGTTACGTCCTGCATAGACATTGGCGATCCGGTCCCTGTTCTGCCTGGCGGTTTCGATGACGCCGCAAGCGCTGGCGTTAATGACAGCGGTGACGCCGCCAGATTGTGCATAGAACGCGTTTTTGGCCGCTGCCATACTCTAAGCTCCTGATTCTTGATTAATTATGAAACCGAACTGTCATTAATCCGGTCAAAACTTGTATGTTAGACTGTTTGCCCATATCTAGGGATTTATGAGCTGTAGAAACAGCCAACCGCAATACTAAACAATGTCTTTATCTATTATTAAAACACGCTGGCACAAATACAAGCTAACCCTGCTGGCAGTCATGTTACCGGTTCTTGTCTACGCTGGCGCTACACAGGACCTGCCGGATTTCGGTGACTCGGCAGGCAGTGTTATCTCGCCCGAATACGAGCGCCGGCTGGGCTCATTGTTTTACAAGCAGGTGCGTTACTATTCAAAAATTGTCACCGACCCTGAAGTAGAGTCCTATATTCAGTCAATTGGCTATCAGTTGGCCTCGCATAGCGATAACACCTCGCAGCCATTCAAGTTTTTCATGGTGGATAACCCGAATATTAACGCGTTCGCCGGGCCAGGCGGAATAATCGGTATGAATACCGGCGTGATAATGAATTCAGCGAATGAGGATGAGCTGGCGGCGGTGATGGCCCATGAAATTGCGCACGTGACGCAGCGGCATCTCGCGCGGATGATAGAACAGCATGAGAGATACAGTGTGCCAAGCATGGCCGCGATGGTCGGCTCTGTGTTACTGGCGATTGCCAATCCGGAGGCTGGCATGGCAGCAATTGCCGGCGTCGCCGGGTTAAACGCGCAGAATCAGATTAATTTTACCCGGGCGAATGAAGAGGAAGCTGACAGGATAGGGATGCAACTACTGGTTCGCTCCGGACATGACCCGCGCGCCATGCCTACTTTTTTCGAGAAACTGCAGCAGTCGTCACGCTATGTACAGGGGAATGCGCCGGAGTTTCTGCGTACTCACCCGCTGACTACCTCGCGTATTGCAGATACCCGGGCACGTGCAGAGTCCTATCCTGTAAAGGAATATCACAATACGCATAGCTATGAACTGGTTCGAAGCAAGTTGTTTGCGCACTCGTTTAAAAACCCAAAAGATGCGGTCAGTTATTTCAATGGTAAATTGAGCCAGCCCGGCTTGTCTGAAAAAGACAAACTGCCAGTGCGCTATGGCCTTGCCTATGCCTACATGAATAACAATGAATCAGCCCGCGCATTGCAGCAGATTAATATCCTGCTCAAGGACAACCCTGATGATGTCGCCTACCGGTTGCTCTCTGCCAGACATGCTCAGAAACAATCAGATTATGAAAAAGCACTGGCCGTCTATCAGCAAACGTATGAACTCTACCCCGATTACAGGCCTGTTATTGTCTCTTATGCACGCGCCTTGCTGGATGTTAAACAGGCAAAAAAGGCGAGGCAGCTACTGATCGACTATCAGCGCTTTTATTCGCATGATCTGACGACTTATTCACTTTTGGGTCAGGCAGAGGCGATGCTCGGTAATGAAATCGAAACAGCCCTTATTCAGTCGGATTATTATTTCCTTGCCGGTGAGACCAGGCTTGCGATCGATAAATTAAAGTTTGTGAAACAGCAATACTCTCTCGATTATTATCAGGAAGAGCGCGTCAAGGCGCGTATGGCCGAGCTCGAGTACGAGCTGGAGCTGGAAGCGGCCATTAATCTTTAATCGGCATACGTTTAATGTTACGCAGAAGCCTACTTAAATATTTAGCTGGCAGTTCCCTACTCTCATATGGCCTGCTCCATCCCTTAAGGGCACTGGCAAAATGGAATGAGGCCGCATTCTCAGCCGTGGACCTGGCAACCGCCCTTGAGAATTACTATCCGGGGCAAACTATAACCCGAACAGATAAGATAACTATCGGTGTGCGACCTGAAATTGAAAATGGTGCCGTTGTGCCTATAAAGATCACGACGGATTTGCCCGCGGTAGAATCCATAGCCATCTTCGTCGATAACAACCCCAACCCGTTAATAGCGAATTTTGATCTGTCTCCAGCATGCAAGGGTTTTGTATCCACGCGTATCAAGGTTGATCAGCCCTCAGACATACATGCCGTTGTTAAATCTGCAGGTAAGGTATACAGCAATAAAACCTCTATCATCGTGCATGAAGGCGGTTGCGGTTAATGGCTTCAAGTATCCGTTTACAAACACGGTTTAAAGATGGCGTTACTACGGTGCGCGCCATCATCCGTCATCCTATGGAAACCGGTTTCCGTGTTGACCAGGAAACCAGTGAGGTTGTGCCTGCTCACTACATTAAGCTTGTTACCATCAACCATAATGGCAACACGGTAATGTCATGTGACTGGAGCAGGGCTGTTTCCAAAAACCCTTACCTGTCCTTCATGTTCGAAGGGGCGAAGCCAGGTGATACTATCGAATTAATGTGGCTGGATACAAAAGGCAAATCTGATCAGGTTGCCAGCGTCATCGCCTAGTTAACAGGTAGCGGCCCATTGTCTACATTGCGCGCAATTATTGTTTTTTTATTGTTCATTGTGGCTGCCTATGTACTGGGTGCCATACTGGCCTATCCGATCAAGCTGGCCTTTGATCCTGTATTCGATCTTGAGTATCGAAAGTATGTTACCTATGCAACCTTGCTAAGCGGCCTTATCATCAGCGGTGTTTATCTAAGAGCCAGCAATTTACTTTCTTTCGCAGCGTTTGGCTTTTCCGGTGAGAAGCGACGCTATTTTCAGCGCCTGGCATTAGCCTTTTTATTCGGCATCCTGCTCATGTTAACTATCGAACTGCTGCTACATGTGCTGGATATACATGTACTGGATCAGCAGCGAAGTTACGGCCTGGACGTATTTATAGTCAGGCTGATCAAGGCCGTACTGGTCGCGCTGTTGATCAGCCTGCTGGAAGAAGCGATCTTCAGGGGCGGGTTATTCGCAGGGCTATGCAAGAACACCGGCGTAATTGCTGCTGTCGTTCTCTCGTCATTACTGTATGCGGCGGTGCATTTCTTTCGTTATCAGAATCTGCCGGCGGATACCGAGATAGGCTGGTTAACCGGCATCTCCATGATGCCAGATGCCATGTACCGGTTTTATCGCTGGTCAATACTGGATTATTTTTCGACGCTGTTCATCTTCGGTGTCTTACTTGCTTTATTAAGACTGAAGTTCGGCAGCATCGCAGCATGCATCGGTGTACATGCCGGGGTCGTCACATCTGTAAAACTTTCCGACTATTACACGAATCGGATTCGCGAGGGCGAGTTCGATTACCTGGTCAGCCCGTATAATTCAACGTTCGGCTGGCTCAGTTTCGGTGTAATCTTACTTGTAGTAATTTTTTATCTAATGAAAAAAGATAACAGGCAACTATTATTCTGAACCTGTAGCTTCATTTTCTCGCGGTGCCCGGTTTGCTTCCAGCAGTTCCGTCAGGCATAGACCATAGATGCCAACCGCGTCTTTTGGCTGTATGTCCTCATCATTGTTTTGCGCTATCAGTCCGGCAGCCAGTATCGCCGCAATAATATGATCTTCATTCATCTCAAATCCCCTTTATTTAAACCAAACCAGTATTATAAATGAATAATTTTAAACGCTGAATCGGGGTAAGGCAGTTATTTGATTGCATCGGGATGAAACAGCACTTCGCCGTTAACCCTGAAGTTTCGGATCAGGGTCTGCCCTTCACCACTGCGTATGAAATCGGAATATTTCCTGGCCAGCTGGATATTCACATGCGGATGTTTTTCAGGATTCACCATGATCACATGGTAGGGGTTGTATAGCGCTGCATCTTTTTCGAACAATACTTCCAGGCTCATTTTGTCTTTGTAGGCGAGGTAGGTGCCGCGGTCTGTGAGTGTATAGGCCTGTTTGTCGTCAGCGATGCGCAAGACGGTACCCATGCCCTGCCCGACTGACAGATACCAGCCAGCTTGTGGCTGTTGCCCGATGGTATCCCACAGCTGTTTTTCCTTTTTGTGGGTGCCGGAATCATCGCCACGTGAAACAAAGGTCTGTTTTGAGTCGAGCAGCCTTTGCATTGCCTGTTTCAGGTTTGTTGCCTGTTGAATGCTTGCCGGATCGGCCGAAGGCCCAATAATGACAAAGTCATTATGCATAACCGGTTTTCGCTCTATGCCATAGCCGGCATCGACGAATTTTTTCTCCGCTGCGGGAGCATGCACCAGGATAAAATCGACATCGCCGTTTTCAGCGAGTCGGATGGCCTTGCCGGTACCCACCGATATGACATCAACCTTGATATTGTGCTTGTCTTCAAACACCGGGTTCAGCACGGCCAGCAGCCCGGAATTATCTGTGCTGGTAGTGGTAGCCAGTTTTAGTCTCTCAGTATCGGCAGAGAGCGCCGTTGAGACAAACAGCAATAGAATCGTGAATAGAGATAATGTTGATTTCATGACAGACTTAATAGAGTTGTTTAATGAGCAGAGTTTTTTTTCGGCTACTTATTTTAATCCATTGATTGCGAAATTGGATTCGATGCAAAGGATAAAAGAAATGGTGGGCCGTGGGCGATTCGAACGCCCGACCAATGGATTAAAAATCCACTGCTCTACCGGCTGAGCTAACGGCCCGGGTAATGTAGAAATCCTGCAGGTTCTGGTGCCCGCATTACAAAGGCGGCGATAATACCCAAGATTTGCCTGCGGGTAAAATTTATCAGCAAATACGTTGTCCTATGCTTGATTTTCGGCATGGACATCCTTATTTTCGCCGTGTTCCCATTCACAGTCTGGAGTAATTTGCGTGCCTATTTATGAGTATAAGTGTGAGAACTGTGATCATCAGTTAGAGATCCTGCAAAAAATAAGCGATGAACCTGCAGTAACCTGCCCGGAATGTGGCCAGGACAGGTTGCGAAAAATGATCTCTGCCGCGGCCTTCAAGCTCAAAGGTACAGGCTGGTATGAGACTGATTTCAAAGATAAAAAACCAAAGACCGGTAAGCAAAAAGAAACAGCAAAGGAAACCAAACCCGGGTCCGGTAAAGACACAAAGAAAGCCGGAAGTGAAACCGCCAGCCCGGCGAAATCAACCGACACCGGCGGCGATTCAAAGTAGACTCAAGAGCTATGGGTACACTGCGCAAATACATTATCGCCGGCTTACTGGTATGGCTACCTCTCGCAGCAACCGTATTTATTATCAAAGTGGTCATCGACCTGCTCGATAAAACCATCCTGTTGTTACCGCCCGAGTTTCAACCCGCCAACGTGCTCGGGTTTTCACTGCCTGGTTTCGGGATAGTACTGGCAATATCCATTCTACTTCTCACCGGTATGCTCGCGGCCAACCTGTTTGGTCGCCGACTGGTCTATGTCTGGGAGGCGATACTGAACCGGATTCCGCTGGTCCGCACTATTTATAATAGTGTCAAACAGATCTCGACGACGCTGTTGGATTCAGAACGTAAATCATTCAGGAAAGTGGTGATGCTGCAATACCCGCGTCAGGGCGTCTGGAGTATTGGTTTCCTGACCAATGATCATGTCAGTAACGATATCAGTGCGGTCGATGATGACCTGTACGCGATATTTGTACCGACCACGCCGAACCCGACCTCGGGCTTTATCATCCTCTGTCCGAAAGATCAGGTCATCGAACTGGATATGAGTGTCGAGGAGGGCGTCAAATTCATCATATCGATGGGCGTCATCATGCCGGACGGCCCGATTAGCGCGAATTTTATCCCCAATAAAGTTGCGGAATCTGCGGCTGACTCGTAAGATTCCGCCCTTTGTCTAATCCCGGGACGGTAATTGAACAATGCGCAGTCATTATTGCGGAGAATTAACCAGCGATCTTATTGATCAGGAAGTCGAGTTATGTGGCTGGGTGCACCGCCGTCGCGACCACGGGGGCGTCATATTTATTGATCTCCGTGACCTTCAGGGTATCGCACAGATAGTCTTTGATCCGGATCGGGCTGAGCCTTTTCAGATTGCTGATTCGGTCCGCCATGAATACGTTATTCGTATTACCGGTAAAGTCCGCCAACGGCCGGAAGGCACCATCAATCCAGACATGCCGACCGGTGAGGTCGAGGTCCTTGGTCATACCATCGAAATTCTGAATAAGGCGAAGACGCCGCCATTTACGATGGATGACAACAATGTTCATGATGACGTGAAACTGCGTTATCGCTATGTCGATCTGCGTCGTCCCTACATGCAGCATAACCTGCGTATGCGTTCACAAGTCGTGAAAAGCATGCGGGACTTTCTCGATAGCCGTGGCTTTATGGAAATTGAAACACCGATGCTAACAAAGGCCACACCGGAAGGCGCGCGTGACTACCTGGTGCCGAGCCGCACGCACCCGGGTAATTTTTTCGCCCTGCCGCAATCTCCGCAACTCTTTAAACAGTTATTAATGATGTCCGGTCTTGATCGTTACTATCAGATCGTCCGCTGTTTCCGCGACGAAGATCTGCGCGCCGATCGTCAGCCTGAATTTACTCAGCTGGACGTCGAAGCCTCATTCATGGACGAGGCCAGTATCAACAACCTGATGGAAGAAATGATACGCATGCTGTTCAAGCAGACACTGGATGTCGATTTGCCAGCCCCGTTCCCACGCATGACCCATGCCGAGGCTATCTATCGCTATGGCAGCGATCGCCCGGATCTGCGCAACCCGCTGGAGCTGATCGAAGTCAGCGACCTGATGCAGGACGTTGAATTCAAGGTGTTCTCGGCACCGGCCAGGATGGAAAACGGCCGCGTTACCGCATTGCGAGTACCCAGGGGCAGTCAGTTAACTCGCAAAGAGATCGATGACTACACGGCCTATGTGGGCATGTTCGGCGCCAAGGGCCTGGCCTACATCAAGGTCAATGATGCCGAGGCCGGTCGTGAAGGATTGCAATCACCCATCCTTAAATTTTTATCGGATGAAGTGATTGCCGAGATCATGCTGCGTACCGGTGCGCAGACGGATGACCTTATATTCTTTGGCGCCGACAAGGCCAAGGTGGTCAACGATGCCCTCGGCAACCTGCGTAATAAAGTGGCACACGACCTGGATCTGTTGCAGGGCGAATGGGCGCCGCTGTGGGTTATCGATTTCCCGATGTTCGAATACAACGAGGACGAAGATCGCTGGGAATCACTGCATCACCCCTTTACTGCACCAAACACCTCAGACATTGAAAAGATCAAGGCCGACCCGGGCCAGACCCTGTCGCGCGCCTACGACCTGGTGCTAAATGGCATCGAACTCGGTGGCGGCTCAATACGTATCCATGATGCAGATATGCAATCGGCCGTATTGGAGCTACTTGGGATAGGTCCGGAAGAGGCACAGGAGAAATTCGGCTTCCTGCTCGACGCCCTGTCCTATGGCTGTCCACCGCACGGCGGAATCGCCTTTGGCCTCGATCGCATCGTTATGCTGATGGCGGGGGCCGATACAATACGTGACGTCATCGCTTTTCCCAAGACGCAATCGGCCAGTTGTTTGTTGACGTCTGCGCCGGCGCCGGCAAGTAGCAGGCAACTCCGCGAACTGGGCATCAAGCTCGCGAAATCGCCTAAACCCGAGTCAAATTGACAATATCGCTTGTTACCAGGTGATTTGACCGCCTATATTCAGGTAATTATGTCGGCACAAAGCTTACAGCAACGTTCCTACGAACTACCCAAAGACCAGATTCCGCCAACGGTCACCGAAGAGATCGGTGACGATGAACGTGCGCAGCTAACTGACAAAATCAAACGCCTGCTGCAGGAGCACAACGCCGCCATCGTGGCACATTATTATACTGACCCGGATTGCCAGAACATCGCTGACGAAACCGGCGGCTATGTCTCCGACTCGCTGGACATGGCCCGTTTTGGTAATGAATCTGACGCCTACACCCTGATCGTTTGCGGCGTGAAGTTTATGGGGGAGACGGCGAAGATACTCAATCCTGAAAAGCGTGTGCTGATGCCGGACCTGAATGCAAACTGTTCACTCGATCTGGGCTGTCCCATCGATGATTTTTCCAGCTTCTGCGACGAGCACCCGGATCGTGAAGTGGTTGTCTATGCCAATACCAGTGCTGCTGTGAAGGCGCGTGCCGACTGGATGGTGACCTCCGGCAGTGCGGTCGATGTCGTTAACCATCTGCATGAACAGGGTAAGAAAATTATCTGGGCACCGGACAAATACCTGGGCGACTACGTTAAACATGAAACCGGCGCGGACATGCTGATCTGGCAAGGTGCCTGTGTTGTGCACGAGGAATTCAAGTCGCAGGAGTTGCAGGCATTGCGTGACGAGCATCCCGACGCAAAAGTGCTGGTACACCCGGAATCACCCGCCGCCGTCATCGAACAGGCCGACTATGTCGGCTCTACCACCGGCTTGATCAATGCCGTCAAAAGCATGGATGCAAAAATGTTTATTGTGGCTACCGACAGGGGCATCTTTCACAAGATGAAGCAGGCCGCGCCGGGTAAGGAAATTATCGAGGCCCCTACTGCTGGCCGCAGCGCAACCTGTATCAGCTGTGCACACTGCCCGTGGATGGCAATGAACAGTCTGCGTAAGCTGGCGCATGTGCTTGAAACAGGCACTAATGAAATTTTTGTCGATGAGAATATCAGTCAGCGTGCGCGCGGTGCTATTCAACGATTGCTGGACTTCACCAGCAACAAGTCGGCAAAGATGCTGGAGGGCGACGCCTGACAAAGGCCACACCCAAGCTCGAAACAGTTGTTTTTGTCCACGGTCTGTGGATGCACGGCGTTGATATGGTTTTGCTACAGCATCGATTTGAGCAGGCCGGCTATGACGCTCATCGCTTTCGCTACCCGAGTACAGATAAAACTGTGCTGCAGAATGCAGAACTGCTCGCCGACTTTATTGATTCCCTCGATGCTTCAGCCGTACATCTAATCTGTCACAGCCTGGGCGGTTTGGTGGTGCGTCAGTATATTGATAACCACCCGGCAGAGCGGCTTGGCAATATCGTTATGCTGGGTACACCCAATCAATCGAGCAGCGCGGCAAAAAAACTGGCGACCTGGCCCGGCGGTAAATTATTAATGGGCAAAAGCCTGAACGATGGATTATCCGGGTCGCTGCCAGCCTGGCCGGACAACCAGCCGCTGGGAGTCATTGCCGGCGATCATCGCTTTGGCATGGGCACGATCATCCCCGGAATTCCGCAGCCTAATGATGGCACCGTGAGCGTGGAAGAGACACGACTTGCCGGCATGCAGGATCACATCGTCATACATACAAGTCACTTTGGTTTGCTCATGTCAAAGGAAGTATTCAATGAAGCCCTGCACTTTATACAACATGGTAGTTTCAGCCGGCATGAGTCCGCGTGAATTTTGGGCCGTATCAGCTTGAATGCTAGAATGTCGCTTAAGATGTTATTAACAATGAGAGCATAGTTATACCATGGCAGGACATAGTAAATGGGCCAACATCCAGCATCGTAAAGGCCGGCAGGATGCCAAGCGCGGAAAACTTTTTACCAAACTGATCCGTGAGATTACGGTCGCGGCCAAGCTTGGCGGCGGTGATCCATCGGCCAATCCGCGACTGCGGGCCGCAATAGATAATGCGCTTTCCAACAACATGACCAAGGACACTATCGAGCGAGCCGTCAGCCGCGGCGCCGGTGGTGGTGAAGGGGAGAATGTCGAAGAAGTTCGCTATGAAGGCTATGGACCGGGCGGTGTAGCCGTTATGGTCGATTGCATGACGGATAACCGCAACCGGACTGTTGCTGAAGTCCGGCATGCCTTCACTAAATTCGGTGGTAACCTGGGAACTGATGGATCGGTGGCCTATATGTTTGACAAGGTCGGGTTGCTCTCCTATCCGAGTAATACGGATGAAGATACGTTGATGGAGGCGGCTCTCGAGGCCGGTGCCGAGGATATCGTTAGCAATGAAGATGGCTCGATTGACGTGATTACTTCTGCGGATACGTTTATGGATGTGAAGGAAGCGCTGATGTCCGCAGGACAGGGGCCGGAAAATGCCGAAATCACGATGCGTGCCCAGACAACCAGTGCACTGGACCTCGATGGTGCACAAACCATGTTGAAACTACTGGATATGCTCGAGGATCTTGATGACGTGCAAAAGGTTTATTCCAATGCTGATATTACCGACGATATCCTTGCACAGTTGGGTTGATTGTTGACGGCATCGCAAACGATGAATACTCAAGGCCGAAACAGGCAAGCAAACAGAGTGTATAGTTAATACATGAATACAGCCTGTCTGTTGTTAACCAAGAGTCGTCGAGCGCAGTAGTCGTCACCGTGATTCGCATACTCGGTATCGACCCTGGCTCCATTAACACCGGCTTTGGCGTTATTGACTCAAAGGGTAACCATTCCATACATGTCGATAGCGGCGTAATCAAGGTCAAAGGTGAAACTTTGGCCGACAAACTGAAAACCATTCATGTAGGACTGACCGACATCATTCATGAATTTAATCCTGATGAAATCTCTATTGAAAAGGTGTTCATGAATCGTAATGTAGATTCAGCATTAAAACTCGGACAGGCACGAGGAGCCGCTATCGCTGCCTGCGCGATTCAGGATCGACCGGTTTATGAATACACGGCCAACCAGGTAAAGCAGGCCACAGTCGGTAAGGGCCATGCCGCCAAGCAGCAGGTGCAGCATATGATCAAGATATTGCTTTGTCTGGAACAGGCCCCTGTTGCTGATGCTGCCGATGCGCTGGCCATTGCCCTTTGCCATGCCAATTCCAGAGAGGGTCTTTTACGTATGCAGGGTGTCAGCGGCATACGTTATGGCAGGCTACAGTGATAGGACTATTACGCGGCATCATCATTAAAAAGCAACCGCCGCTATTGTTGCTGGACGTGCAGGGCGTGGGTTACGAGGTAGAAGCGCCAATGACCACGTTTTACACGTTGCCCGAACTCGAAGCCGAAGTGGAGATCTTTACTCACCTCGTAGTGCGTGATGATGCACACCTGTTGTTCGGGTTTGCCACAGAGGATGAGCGCCACTTGTTCAGAACGCTGCTCAAGGTCAATGGCGTTGGCGCACGCATGGCATTGACGATACTGTCCGGCATCGAGGCCGATGAGTTTGCAGCCTGTGTGCAGGGTAATGACTCTGCCCGTCTCACGCGCTTGCCCGGCGTAGGCAAGAAGACAGCAGAACGACTGATTGTAGAGATGCGCGATCGCCTGGATGATTTGCCTGCCACAGCCAAAACAAGCCCGGAAAATGTCACAGCCCAGAGCCACAGTGATCCGGTGAACGATGCCGTCAGTGCGCTGATTGGTCTGGGCTATAAACCACCTGAAGCCAGCCGCTATGTGTTAGCCGTTGCCAGTGAAGGCATGAGTAGCGAAGAACTCATTCGTGAAGCACTAAAGAACTCGGTAAAGCAGTGACAGCCGCTATCGGTCTGTGTCATCGCTTTGCCAGAATATTGTCATTTGATTGCCCGGTTACTGCGTTATTTTGATTCAATGCCTACTGGCATAAACAATCTTTTACAGGGACAATAGACACCCGACATGGTTGAACCTAATGCTGTAATTTCCGCGCAAAGCTCTCCCGAGGATGCGGCTGCTGATAACACGCTGCGTCCGAAGCGTTTACAGGATTACCTCGGACAGGCCTCGGTGCATGAGCAAATGGAGATCTTTATCGGTGCGGCCCGACAGCGCGCCGAATCACTCGACCACGTACTTATCTTCGGGCCACCCGGGCTCGGCAAAACTACCCTCGCTCATATCATTGCCAACGAGATGAACGTCAACATGCGCCAGACTTCCGGGCCGGTACTGGAACGTCCGGGCGACCTGGCCGCGTTATTAACCAACCTGGAACCACACGATGTGTTGTTTATCGACGAGATACATCGCCTGAGCCCGGTGGTTGAGGAAGTCCTGTATCCGGCGATGGAAGACTACCAGATAGACATTATGATTGGTGAAGGCCCTGCCGCCCGCGCTATAAAGCTCGATGTGCCGCCATTTACCCTGGTTGGTGCGACAACGCGCGCCGGTTTGCTCACCTCGCCACTGCGCGACCGCTTTGGCATCGTTCAGCGACTGGAATTCTATTCGCCGCAGGAACTGGGTGAGATCGTAACGCGCTCGGCCGGTATTCTCGAGGTCGAGATCGAAGCACCGGGCGCGGCCGAGATAGCCTCCCGTTCTAGGGGGACGCCACGTATTGCCAACCGTTTGTTGCGCAGGGTCAGGGACTTTGCCCAGGTAAAGGCAGACGGCATGATTAGCGAAGACATATCCGGCCGGGCGCTTGATATGCTGAATGTAGATGCCCATGGTTTTGACATGATGGATAGAAAACTGCTGCTGGCCATATTGCAGAAGTTTGATGGAGGTCCCGTGGGTATTGACAGCATCGCCGCCGCCATTGGCGAGGAGCGCGATACGATTGAAGACGTACTGGAGCCCTATCTGATCCAGCAAGGTTTTATGATGCGTACCTCCAGGGGCCGGGTCGCTACCAGAACAGCATGGCAACATTTTGGCCTGGAGGCACCAGCGGAATCGGCACCGAACACCGACTTGTTTGACGCTGAGGAAGACTGATCGGTTTTGTTAACACATGGCGGATGAATTTAAATGGCAAGTGCGTGTTTACTATGAAGATACCGATGCGGCCGGCGTGGTGTATTTTGCGAACTACCTGCGCTTCATGGAGCGGGCCCGTACCGAATGGTTAAGGGCCACCGGTTTTGAACACAAGATCATGCACGCAGATCACGGTGTGCTGTTCGCGGTCAGGCATCTGGAGATTGATTACAAGTTACCGGCACGACTGGACGACCTGTTGACGGTCACATCAAAACTTTTACAAAAGCGCGGTGCCAGCCTGAGGTTTAAACAGGAGATAACCAATGAACAGGACGAATTATTGATCCGTGGTGAGGTCAAAGTGGCATGTCTGAATGCAGATACGTTAAAACCCGTGGCGATACCTGATGCCCTGATTATGGAGCTGCAACATGTCAACTGATCATTCCTTGCTTGATTTAATCCTCAATGCGAGTCTGCTTGTGCAGCTGGTTATGTTAATCCTGGTGCTGGCCTCGGTCATTTCCTGGACCATGATATTTACCAAGCGCAAGGTATTGAAGCATGCTCGCAATCATGCCGAAGAATTCGAAGACCAGTTCTGGTCCGTCGAGGATCTGAGTCCGCTCTATACCCGTATTAGTAACAGCCGCTATGAAGCAATGGGCATGGAGAAGATCTTTGAATCAGGCTTCAAGGAGTTTGTGCGGCTCAGGAAACAGGAACACATTGAACCCGATGTCATACTCGATGGCGCACAGCGCAGCATGCGCATCGCCATGAACAGGGAAATGGATCATCTTGAAACGCATTTATCGTTTCTTGCCACGGTGGGTTCAACCAGTCCGTATATCGGTTTGTTCGGTACCGTCTGGGGAATCATGAATAGCTTCCAGGCGCTGGGCACTGTGCAGCAGGCCACTATTGCCATGGTGGCACCGGGTATCAGTGAAGCCTTGATCGCCACCGCCATGGGACTGTTTGCCGCGATACCGGCCGTGATTGCCTATAACCGGTTCTCCTATGACGTCGAACGTCTCATTAATCGTTATGACAATTTCATGGAAGAGTTTTCGTCAATACTACACAGACATGCGCATAGTTAAATGAGACAAAGGATTAGAAAGCGCCCCATGTCCGAGATCAACGTGGTGCCTTATATCGACGTCATGCTGGTGTTGTTGATTATCTTTATGGTAACAGCGCCACTGTTGAGTCAGGGCGTGAAGGTCGATCTGCCGCAGGCCCCGTCTGCACCACTGCCGCCGAATGATAAAGAACCCGTTATTGTTAATGTCGATAAGGCCGGTAATTTTTTTATCAATTATGGTGAGAACCAGGACCAGCCGGTAAGCCCGCAGGTACTGGTGACACGTGTCAGTGCCCTGTTGAAGTATCAACCGGAGATACCGGTGCTTGTTGGTGGCGACACGAGTGTACCCTACGGACAGGTGGTGCAGGCAATGACCTTGCTGCAGCAGGCCGGCGTACCTTCAGTAGGAATGATTACCGACCCACCTGAAAACTAAACATGCAACCCGGATTGTTGTTGACCTCCCGGTCATTACTGTTATCAATCTGTCTGCATGTCCTGGTGGGAGGGATACTGATCTTTAGTTTTGACTTTACTTCTCCGCCACCACCGCCGCCGAAAGTTAACGTCAATATCGTCAAAGCGGTATCGGTGGATAAAAAGCAGGTTGAACTGGAATTAAAACGACTGGCGGATCAGGAGAAAGCGAAGCAGGAGGCGGAGCAAAAAAAGCAAAAAGAACTTGAGCGTAAAGCCGAAGAGGCCAAGCAAAAACGCCTGCAGGAAGAACGCAAGCTTGCAGACATAAAAAAGAAAAAGGAACAGGAAATAAAAAAACAAAAGGCAGCCGAGCAGAAACGCAAAAAACTTGAGCAAGAAAAAAAGGAACTAGAGAAACAACGCAAACTCGAACAAGAAAAGAAAAAGAAAGCCGAGGCGGAAAAGAAAAAGCTGGAAGCAGAACGTAAAAAGAAAGAAGAAGAAAAGAAACGCGAGGAAGAGGAACGTAAAAAGCGTGAGGCAGAGAAAGCCTTGCAGGAACAGCTGGAGGCAGAGCAGCAGGCAGAGCAGGAACAGCAGGACCTGAGTGAGTTACAGAAATATACGATCCGCATTACCAGGGAGATTGAAAGTAACTTTAACAAGCTCAATCTGCCAGCAGGACTGTCCTGCGAGATACTGATTCGCTTACTTGAAGGTGGCAAAGTGGCAGACGTATCGATTGTAAAATCAAGCGGCAACGATTTGTTTGACGAGCGTGCAGCGCAGGCGGTGCGTAAGGCCTCGCCGCTACCGGTGCCGGAGGAACAGCGCGTGTTCAGGAAAATGCGTACAATTCAGATTTTATTTAAACCGAAACAATAGTTATGAAATTACAACGTTTTATTTTCTGTGCCTTGTTATTAACTGTCATAGTCGTACCGCGCGCGTCGATGGCGGAAGAGCCTTTAAAGATAGTTATTGAAGACGGTATCGAAAATGCGTTACCCATAGCCATCATACCGTTTGGCTGGTCACAGTCTGCCCAGGTCGCGCCCATGGATCTGGCCGCTATCATCCGTGATAATCTTTCACGCAGTGGCCGGTTTGACGTTATGTCAGAAAGTGACTTACCACAACGACCTGTTGCCTATGATGCGATCAACTTCAATGACTGGCGCAAGCTGGGCATGGAGAACGTGCTGATCGGGGATCTAAAGCTTACCGAGAACGGTGATTATGACATCAGCTTTCGATTGGTCGATGTATACCGACAGAAACAGATTGCCGGTTTTCGTATCCCGGCACGACCAAATCTATTAAGGCGTGTGGCGCACCAGATCAGTGATATCGTGTTTGAGAAATTAACCGGCATACCCGGTGCATTTGATACGCGCGTTGCCTACGTAACAGTAAAAGATAGTGCAGCAGGCAAAGTGCATTCATTGCAGATTGCCGATGCCGATGGCTATAACGCCCAGATCTTGCTGGAATCGACAGAGCCGCTGATGTCGCCGACATGGTCTCCGGATGGCAGCCGGATTGCCTACGTCTCGTTTGAAGGCAAGAACTCGGCAATCTTTTTGCAGGATGTGTCCTCTGGTCGCCGTGACAAAGTGGCAGACTTTCCTGGCATTAACAGCGCACCGGCCTTCTCGCCGGATGGTACACGTCTGGCAATGACCTTATCGAAAGATGGCAATACCGAAATCTACGTGATGAACCTGGGCAACCGCTCGCTGACGCGATTGACCCGACACGGGGGCATTGATACTGAACCGAACTGGTCGCCGGACGGGCAGCGGCTGGTATTTACGTCCGACCGTAGCGGTGGACCACAGATCTATGAGGTGAGTGCCACTGGTGGAGAACCGCGCCGCGTCAGCTTCGAGGGCAAGTATAATGCCCGGCCGGATTACTCTCCGGATGGCTCCTATATCACGCTGGTACACGGTGTCGATGGTTCGTACCGGATCGGTATACTCGATACCGACAACGGCTATATTAATGTGCTAACCAGCGCCCGTCTTGATGAATCGCCTAGCTTTGCCCCCAATGGCGGCATGATTATCTATTCGACCATGGGAGTGCGCGGCGCTCAACTGGCCGCGGTTTCAACCGATGGCCGCATACACCAGCGGCTGGGTTTGCAGGCGGGAGACGTCCGCGAGCCAGCCTGGGGGCCATTTTTAAAGTAAAACCTGGCCAGGCAGTGATTAACCGGCATCAATCCATCTATCAGATGCTTATACAGTCTGTACGATGATGCTATGCTTCGCTGTTGAGGCGTTCTGGAGTTAAATTTGAGGAGATAATTTATGACCGTCCGATTGTTTTTATTATTAAGTCTCTCTGCCCTGCTATATGGCTGTGCCAGCGAAGAGGTCAAGGAAGAGCAGCCGGTTGAGGTTGAAGACCTGAGTTCCAGCAGTGCTGATGCGGAAGGCGAGGATGCCGGCGGTGTACAGGCTTATGGAACAGACGATAGCGCCTCTTCAAGTTTCAGTGAACTCGATGACCCGGCAAGCACGCTGGCAATGCGCACCATATTTTTTGAATATGACAGCAGTGAAATCCGTGCCGATTTTCGACCGGTCATTGAGGCACATGCCCGCTACCTGAGTCAGAACCCGGGCACCAACATTACCCTGGAAGGTCATGCCGATGAACGTGGTTCACGTGAATACAACCTGGCACTGGGTGAGCGCCGCGCTCAATCGGTGAAGCAGCAAATGACAATTCTTGGCGTATCATCTACCCAGATCAGATTGGTTAGCTATGGTGAAGAACGTCCCGCCGTTGATGGTCATGATGAATATTCCTGGCAACAAAACAGGCGAGTTGAAATTCTTTATTAAGTATTAGTTCGATGCGTTATTCAGTTGTAATAGTCAGTCTTTTTGCTGTCCTTAGTTTTCACGCCTTTGCCGAAGAAGGAGTAGAAGGCGAGGTTGTGGCCGAGCCGTATGAGCCGATAACCCAGGATATCGGGGCACGCCTCGATAAGCTGGAACAGTTCCTGAGTAATTCAGCCTTGCTGGATATGCTTGATGTACTGGAAGCCCTGAAGCTTGAAGTGAATGAGCTGCGCGGCAAGATAGAGGTGCAAACATATAATCTTGAACAGCTGCAGAAGAAACAGCGTGATCTCTATACAGACATCGACGGGCGTTTGCAGCGACTCGAAGGCAATCGACCAGTCGACGAAGCGCCTGTGGCCGAAACCAGTCCAACGCCGGCTGAAGAACCTGAAAGCACCGATGATAGTGTTGCAGATACAGCCGAAGAAGTAGCTGCTGCAACCGAACCGGTTGATCCGGTTAAGGCGCAGGCAGAATATCAACGTGCCTTTAAATTATTAAAAGAATCGCGCTATGGACAGGCACTAACCGCATTTAAAAAATTTCTAAAAGATTTCCCGGATTCGGATTATTCTGATAATGCCCAGTATTGGCTGGGTGAAACTAACTACGTTATGCAGCAATACGAGCTGGCGATTAATGAATACCAGGCATTACTGAATACGTATCCGGACAGTCAGAAAGTGTCGCATGCCCTGCTCAAGATTGGATACAGCTATGCCGAGCTGGGAAATTCGGGTGACGCCGAAAAAACACTGAATGAAGTAAAGAAGCAGTATCCCGGTACAACAGCAGCGCGTCTCGCGGATGAACGCCTGAGAAAACTCCTGAGCAGCAAAGAAAGCAATACCTGATATGGACCAAAGAACACAACGCAGCCTGGTAGCGCGACAAGAGTCGCAAACCGAACTGCGCATCAATGAAATATTTTTATCGTTGCAGGGTGAATCGACCAGGGCCGGTTTACCAACAATCTTTATTCGCCTGACCGGCTGCCCATTACGCTGCCGCTATTGTGATACGGCTTACGCGTTTCACATGGGTGAAAAAATGACTGTCGACAACGTGATACAGTCCATTAGTCAATATCGCACCAAGCATGTGACTGTCACCGGCGGTGAACCACTGGCGCAAAGATCCTGTAATGAGTTGCTTTCCCGACTCTGTGATGAGGGCTTTGATGTCTCACTGGAAACCAGCGGTGCCATGGATATCTCCCGTGTGGATGAGCGCGTGATCAGGGTGATGGATATCAAGACACCTGCCTCAACCGAAGAAGACAAGAACCGCTATGAGAATATTCGGTTTCTGAATGACAGAGACGAGATCAAGTTCGTCATCTGCAATCGCAATGATTATGAATGGTCAAAACAGAAACTGATCGAACATAATCTGCTGGAGATTTGTGAAGTGTTGTTCTCTCCCGAACATGAAGCCATGAACCCGAAGCAACTTGCAGACTGGATACTGGAAGATAAGTTGAATGTGCGATTACAGCTTCAGCTTCACAAATACCTGTGGGGAAATATTCCAGGTAAATAATTTTGCTAATGCTAATTAGCATCAATACTTTAATCCATCATTAATATTACATGAGTTCTGAAAAGAAAGCCGTCGTCCTCGTTTCCGGCGGGCTCGACTCAACTACCGTACTGGCGATTGCCAAAGACCAGGGCTTTGAATGCTATGCGTTGAGCTTTGATTACGGTCAACGGCATGTGGCCGAACTAAATGCCGCAAATAAGATAGCCGCATCTTATAACCTTATTGAACATCGAATCATTAAACTCGATCTTGGCCAGCTTGGCGGCTCTGCATTAACAGACACTAATATCGACGTGCCCGATGCCCCGTCGGAAGGTATCCCCGTCACTTATGTCCCCGCACGCAATACCCTGTTTCTCTCCTATGCGCTAGCCTGGGCCGAGGTGCTGGGTGCGAACGATATCTTCATAGGTGTGAACGCGGTGGATTACTCCGGCTACCCGGACTGCCGGCCTGAATATATTCATGCCTTTGAACAGATGGCGCGTTTAGCCACGAAAGCCGGTGTTGAAGGCGCTGAACTGCATATACATACGCCACTGATTGAACTCAGCAAGGCCAGCATCATCCACGAAGGTACGCGTTTGGGTGTGGACTACGCGATGACGGTTTCCTGCTACATGGCCGATGAAGAAGGCCGCGCCTGTGGTGTGTGTGATTCCTGCCGTTTCAGGAAAGAAGGCTTTGCCGCGGCCAAGGTGCCCGACCCGACACTTTATAAATAGCTAAATTATTGAACCTTGAAGAAAAACAAGTATGTCCCCTTTAAAAACCTATATAACATTATGGGACAAAGTGTCTCTTAAAAAATAGTTATGCTTTATGAGAAAATGAAGAATCTAATCACACCATTATTCTTATTTCCTGTTGCGGCACTTGCGAACCCCAGCCCATTATCCGGCATGGAGGATGTTGGGTTTCTATTAATGTTTATTATGGTTGTTATAGCTGTTTTACCGATCTTGTTTCTATACGTGGCTATGAAAAAATCACAAGACGATAGTATGTCTGGTTTAAAACTCGCTTTTTTAATCGGGCCAGCTGCTTGGCTAGGTGTAACGGGATTGTTTGGAATGGTATATGGCTATATCAGCATGATCAATATGCGTTTGCCAGCAGAACGTCCAGGTAACGCCAGTATATTGGATCCTATCAGCATAGTTATGGCGATGTACTTCATAACGTTAATAGTATTATCCCTTTATGCGTATAAAAAATGTAAAAAACAAGGCAGGAAAGCATAACAAGGCCGGTTACCAGCGACGTTATGAGCAGCTATGGATAAAGTAACGATTCTTATCGATGCTCAGAATATCTATTACACGACGAAACAGGCTTACAGCTGTGGTTTTGACTACAATGAATTCTGGAAAAGGGTTACTTCTGATAGAGAAGTCATCAGGGCTATAGCCTACTCCTGTGAGCGGGGTGACCCGAAGCAACGTCAATTCCAGGACATCCTGAGAGCGATTGGTTTTGAGGTGAAGTTAAAGCCCTATATTCAAAGGGCAGATGGTTCTTCGAAGTGTGATTGGGATGTTGGAATAACTATTGACGCACTTGAATCAGCAAAAGATTCAAACGTTGTTGTTCTGGTCAGTGGGGATGGTGACTTTGATTTGCTGGTGGAAAAGTTAGAAAACGATCTTGGTGTTGGAACTGAAGTGTACGGTGTCCCTGGGCTAACAGCAGCCTCATTGATTAAGGCCACATCAAAATATGTTCCAATAGAGAATGGCCTGCTTCTGAGAAAGTGACGAGGCCTAACAAGGACATTACAACTGCAGCTTGCTGATACGAGGCTTTAGATTACCTTGAATCGTAATCAGCTAGTTAATAAGGGTTTCGCGGCGTTTTGAATAATCTCTGGCAGAAGCAATCTGCAAAGATTCCGTCAGGCGGATGTAGTTGAAGTAGCGGGTTCGGATTTCCTTAACATAGACAACAGTCTGTCCACAGCGACAGATACGTTTCGATTCGCCCTCGTGTTTATAAGGCTGGGCCATCTTCATCATCGCCAGTTCAACATTATCAAACCAGAGATCTTTATTGAGCCCCATCTCTTCTGCCAGCTTGCGCGCGCGCTTAACGCGGCCATAACCG
>CAJIBF010000061.1_pt1 | contig 43975 bp, 39 predicted proteins | sample 9199291 | NCBI WGS metagenome assembly CAJIBF01 (sample SAMEA7708293, study PRJEB35096) | sediment metagenome | biome: marine neritic benthic zone biome [ENVO:01000025]; feature: sediment [ENVO:00002007]; material: shallow marine sediment [ENVO:03000034] sea grass bed [ENVO_01000059] ...
AGGAACTCAAGGCTGAAAACATTGACTATCGAGTCGGCACTTTTCCATTTATGGCTACCGGTCGGGCACGGGCCATGGCTGAGACAGACGGACTGGTAAAAATACTGAGTGATGCCAATACGGACAGAATCCTTGGAATTCACATCTTCGGTCCCAATGCCTCGGAGCTGATTGCAGAAGCTGTCGTTACGATGGAATTTGATGGTAGTGCTGAAGATCTGGCAAGAACCATACACGCGCACCCAACGCTATCAGAAGCCGTTCACGAAGCCGCGTTAGGTGTAGATAAGAGGACCATCCATATCTAAAAAATGACACATCCCTGTGCTGTGAGTCAGTGTATGTAACAAGAGGAGGTATGACACTGTTTAACTAACAAAAACTGCTTCATGCAATTAAGACTGCTACTCAAAATACCGCTCTAAACTAATATCCAACATAAACGTTTACAATAGCTTTTTTATTGATATATTGTTTCTTTATTAGAAATAATACATATCAATTATGGACAAAGTGATGAGCATGCGGGTCTTTTCCGCTGTCGCTAAACACGCGAGCTTTTCTGAGGCCGCAAAGAAACTCAACATCTCCAAGGCGATGGCATCCAAGCATGTTCAGAGTCTGGAAAATCAGCTTGGCGTCAGACTGTTTAACCGCACAACAAGAAAGTTAAATCTTACCGATGTCGGTATTGCCTATTACGATAAAGTCGACTCAATTCTGTCTGATATTGAGGAAACCGAGATAGCCATCACTCAGCTGAATTCTGAGCCAAGGGGCAAACTCAAAATAATGGCGCAGCCGTCATTTGGTGCCTTTCATCTGTCGAGAGCGCTGTCCAGCTACCTGCGTAAATACCCGGAAGTAGAAACCGTACTCGAACTCTCGAATCGCATACCGGACCTGGTTGAAGATGGGATCGACTTGGCCTTCCACGTTGGTGAACTGGATGATTCAATGTTCGTCGCCCGTAAAATAGCCTCGGCGAGGCGGGTCGTGTGTGCCTCACCGGATTACCTGTCCGAGCATGGTTTGCCGGAAACGCCTCAGGATCTGCAGCAGCATAACTGCCTGATCTATTCGCCACGAACACCGCAGTTCGAGTGGGAATTCAGCGATCAGAAAGTCAGGATTGCAGGCGATATTCAATGTAATGATGGAGATGCCTTGAGAGTCGCCGCGATCAAGGGATGCGGCATAGTGCAGTTACCAACCTACATGGTCGGGCTCGACATACAAGCCGGTCGGTTACACGCCTTGCTGGAAAGCTATGAACCGGCAAAGTTGCCGGTTTACGCTATATATAATCATCGCAAATACCTGTCTGCGAAAATTAAAACCTTTATAGAATATATCTACGACCTGTATCAGCCCGAGCCGTATTGGAATATGTGGACTTAATTCTGATAAAGCTTATGATCAACGCTACAACAAAAGATCAAAGATGGATTTAATTTAGTTATCTGGTAAAGTTTTGTTTTTTGTGCAACGCACCATACACGACACTATTAGAATAATAATCCCGGTTCTGATTGCAGAAGATCACAAAGTAAGAGGAGAACAATATGACTGAGAATGTAGTAATCGTAGCAGCCGCTCGCACTGCTACAGGTAATTTTGGCGGATCATTGGCTACTATGCCTGGGCATACACTGGGCGCAATCGTAATGTCAGCAGTACTGGAACGCTCCGGAGTGAAACCGGAACAGGTTAGTGAAGTTATCTTCGGCCAGGTATTAACCGCCGGCACCGGCCAAAATCCGGCGCGACAGGCAGCGATTGCCGCCGGTCTTCCAAATAGCGTTCCCTCCATGACCATTAATAAGGTTTGTGGCAGCGGTTTAAAAACAGTGCATCTTGCCGCGCAGGCAATCAAATGTGGTGACGCAGAAATTGTTATTGCTGGCGGTCAGGAAAACATGAGCTTGTCTCCTCACCTGCTTCCTAAATCACGTAACGGCACGAAGATGGGCGACTGGAAAATGATCGACTCGATGATCGTAGACGGGCTCTGGGATGCATTTAATAATTACCACATGGGAATGACGGCCGAAAATATTGCCAATCAATATGATATTTCTCGTGAAGAACAGGACGAATTTGCTGCAGCTTCACAACAAAAAGCCGAGGCCGCTATCAATGCCGGAAAATTTGAAGAAGAAATCGTTCCGGTTGAAATACCACAGCGCAAGGGCGACCCGATTGTTTTTGATAAAGACGAGTTTCCAAAGGCCGGCGTTACGGCCGAGGGTATTGCCAAATTGCGCCCTGCCTTCGACAAGGAAGGTTCAGTAACGGCGGCCAATGCCTCGGGATTGAACGATGGCGCTGCTGCGGTACTGGTGATGTCTGAAAGCAAAGCTAAAGAACTCGGTCTGGAAATCATGGCGACTGTGAAAGCGTACTCAAGCGCCGGTGTAGATCCGGCCATCATGGGTACCGGCCCGATACCAGCCTCGAAGTTGTGCCTTGAAAAAGCAGGTTGGTCTGTCGATGACCTGGATCTGGTAGAGGCCAACGAGGCTTTTGCAGCCCAGGCAATCTCGGTCAATCGTGACGTTGGTTGGGATACGAACAAGGTCAATGTCAACGGAGGAGCCATTTCTCTGGGGCATCCGATAGGAGCATCCGGTTGTCGAATACTGGTAACTCTTTTACATGAGATGAAACGCAGCGACGCCAAGAAAGCGCTTGCCACACTATGTATTGGTGGTGGTCAGGGTGTTGCACTGGCCATAGAGAGGTAAGAATAATGTCTAATTTAGAAGGTAAAGTCGCTTTGGTCACCGGTGGTACCGGTGGTATTGGTGCTGCTATATGTGCTCAATTGGCCCAGTCTGGTGCCAAAGTGGCCACAAATTACAGGAATAAAGAAAAAGCGGAAGCCTGGCAACAGGAAATGAAAGACAAGGGTCTTGATATTGCTATATATCAGGTTGATGTGACTGATTTCGATGGTTGCAAAGCCATGGTCGAGCAAATTGAGTCTGACCTTGGTCCTATCGATATACTGGTAAACAATGCCGGTATCACCAAGGACACAACACTGAAAAAAATGACCAAGGACAAATGGGACGCGGTCATCGATATCAATCTGAATGGCATGTTCAATGTAACTCAGCCACTTATCGAAGGTATGAGTAACCGGGGCTGGGGAAGGGTGATAAATATTTCCTCGATCAATGGACAAAAAGGTCAGATTGGTCAGACCAACTATACGGCGTCCAAGGCTGCAATGCATGGTTTCACCATGTCACTGGCCCAGGAAGTGGCACGCAAGGGAGTGACCGTGAATACAGTCTCACCGGGTTATATCGCTACAGACATGGTTATGGCAGTCCCTGAGGAGATCCGTGAGAAGATTATTGCGCAGATACCCGTTGGTCGCCTGGGGACATCGGAAGAAATCGCAGAACTGATTGACTTTATTGCTTCAGATTCCGCAGGATTTATAACCGGTGCCAACTTTGCTATCAACGGTGGCCAGCACATGCAGTGATACAATACCTGACAGGTATCTTTCCGGAGATACCTGTCTATTCATACAGTCTGAACGAGGAACAAGATGGAAGAAAAACGTATTATTAAAAAATATCCGAATCGGCGCCTCTACGATACGGAAGAAAGCAAATACATCACGCTGGAAGATATACGCAACCTGGTCCTGAACAATAAGGAATTTATCGTCAAGGATGTGAAGACCGAAGAAGATCTTACGCGGACTATATTGCTGCAAATCATCATCGAGCAGGAAGATGATGGTGAACCGCTGTTCTCAACCCAGGCGCTGTCGCACATTATTCGTTTCTACGGCGACTCTGTTCAATCTGTGGCAGGTGATTACATCCAGCAAAGTATTGACCTGTTCGTTAATCAACAGAAACAACTGCAGGAGCAGCTTTCTTCAGCAGTATCAAAAAATCCACTTACCACCATGGCAGAGATTACCGAACAGAACATGGATATGTGGAAGAAAATGCAGGAAAACTTTTTCAGCTCTGCCATGCAGGCTACGAACAAGAAAAAGAATGACGAAGAATAACACCCGATATGCCCTTTCTACTATAAAATACATATATTTCAGCTAGTTATAACCTCCTGGTCCGGTAAAAAAACTGTACCCCCCATCTGTTGACAAGCTCTTCAAGCCGAGTTATGCTGCATTGCAATATTGTTGCATCGCACAAATAAGACGTAGAGGAGCAAAATCATGAATACCGAATATATTGAAAATTTGAACAAATTGGGCAAATCAAGCTACGACGCTATGAAAGAGTTGTATGAAATCAACATGCGGATTGCCGGCCAGATTACCGAACAACAGGCTGCATTAATGAATTTGTTTGTTGAATGTGCCACCTCACAGATGGATATGATTGGTAAATCCAAGGATTACAAGGAAATTCTGAGTAGCCAGACCTCATTGATGAATGAAGTCAGTGAAAAAGCTCAAGGGATCGCCCGAAATACCGTAGATATCATGAATGAAAGCAAGGACGACGTCAGTGCATGGGTTGAAAAAGGCGTCGAAGACGCATCAGCCATCGTGCCATTTGTTAAAAAATCTGCCTAAGCCAGATAACAAGCTCAAGCTTAAAGTTTAGAAAAGTTACCCCTACTTATTACCACAGTCCTACGCGAGTAGGCTGTGGTTTTTTTAATTATTCTTGGTTAAATCAGTTAAGCCCTCATCTATATTCTGTTTTTCTTTTACCCCGTCATTTCGGGTCGACTCAAGATGAGCAAGGTAATCCTGGTTAATATCCCCGGTCACATATTGTCCTGAGAAACAGGATGTATCAAAGCTGGTAATATTTTTATTCCCTTTGCTACAGGATTCAACCAGGTCATCCATCTCCTGATAGATAAGCCAGTCAGCACCAATCGTATCCGCAATCTCATCCACACTGCGATTGGCAGCGATAAGCTCGTTAGCAGCCGGCATATCGATTCCATAGACGTTGGGGTAGCGAACAGGAGGTGCAGCCGAAGCCACGTAAACACTTTTTGCGCCGGCCTCTCTTGCCATCTGTACTATCTCTTTCGATGTTGTACCCCTGACTATAGAATCATCAACCAGCAATACGTTTTTGCCCTTGAATTCAAGCTCAATGGCATTGAGTTTTTGTCGGACTGATTTTTTCCGTATTGCCTGACCGGGCATAATGAACGTTCTTGGAATGTAGCGGTTTTTTACAAATCCTTCCCTGTACTTGACACCCAGATCATTAGCCAGAGGCAGGGCCGCCGTACGACTTGAGTCAGGTATTGGAATAACGACATCGATATCATGATCGGGGTACTGGCTGAGTATTTTCTGCGCCAGTTTCTCACCCATACGCAAGCGAGCCTTGTGAACTGAAATGCCATCAATTATCGAGTCCGGTCTTGCCAGATACACATACTCGAAAATACATGGGTTATGCTCTGTTAGTTCCGCGCACTGCTGGGTATAGAGTTGACCATCAAGGGTAATAACCACGGCTTCACCCGGCTCGATATCACGTAACATCTGAAAATCCAGCGCATCAATAGCCACACTTTCCGAGGAAATGATAAATTCTGCACCGATGTCTGTCTTACGTTCGCCAAAAACGATGGGGCGTATTCCATTTGGGTCACGAAACCCAATGATACCGACACCGGTAATCATGGCTACCGCCGCATAGCTTCCCTGGCAACGTTTATGCAGGCGCCGTACAGCCTGAAAAATATCTGCCGGCTGCAGTTCATGACGTAATTTACCAATCAGGCTAAGTTCATGAGCAAGAATGTTCAGTAACACCTCGGAGTCCGAATTGGTATTCAAGTGACGAAGATCGTCTCGCATCAGGTCCTCTTTCAAGGACTCTGCATTGGTCAGGTTTCCATTGTGAGCCAGTGTAATCCCGTAAGGCGTATTTACGTAAAAGGGTTGCGCCTCGGCTGATGAGGAACAACCGGCGGTAGGATAACGCACATGGCCAATACCCATATTACCTTTCAGGTTGACCATATGGCGTGTATGAAATACGTCCCGAACAAGGCCATTATCCTTGCGCAGGAACAGCCGACTTTCGTCACAGGTAACCATACCGGCGGCATCCTGACCACGATGCTGTAAGACGGTCAGACCATCGAATATGGCCTGATTAACAGGGTTTTTGGCAACGATTCCGATAATAGCGCACATACTGTGTCCTATCAGTTCGACAAAGTGCTGCTAGCTGCAACATCATATGAGTGGTACTCGATGATTGATTCCGGCAAAAATCGATAACACCATATACCAATTCGCTCAAATGTGTCTACTAATTTTGATTCCCGCCACCATTGTTCCTGAGGCAGTAAAGTAAAACCTGATAGAAATACCACTACAGCGACGATCACTCCTCCAAGGCCCATTCCAAAAAACAGACCCAGCATCCTGTCAGCCGCAGTCAATCCCGCCCTGCCCAGTAATTTGACAATAAAAAAACTTATCGCGCTAAGAATCAAAAGACTCACAATGAACAGACCGGCAAAGGCAAGAGATGTCCTCAATAATTCAGTTTCTACGTGCCCCTCAAGCAAGGGCGCAAAATAGGGCAATAGTTTGATCGACACGCCGAAGGCCAGCGCCCAGGAAAGCAAGGAAAAAACAATATTAAGAAAACCATAGAAGACACCGATCAATGCCGGCAAGCAAATCAGGACGATAATTACGATGTCAATGGTGGTCATGTATGCGTTACGGGTAGCGTAGTACGATACCTTCAAGGTCCATTTTTTTCTTGATTTGCACCAGCAACTTATCGGCATCGGCACGTAATAGCTCAGGACCAACGCGAACCCGGTAAGCCGTCTTACCATCCTGCTTGATTGGCTCGACAAATGCGGGAAAGCCTGACTTGCGTAGGTTGAGATTGAGTTTATCCGCATTGACCTTACTGGAAAAACTACCCAATTGAACAACCCAGGCAGATAAACCTACGGCTTTCTCAACTTCAGGCTTGCTTGTTGTTGCAGCTTTGTCATCGCTACCTTCAGTAGCGCCTGGCGCAACGCCGGAAATATTTGTCTTGTCAGCCGGCGTAGATTCCTGGGTGTCGTCGATACCGGTATCCGTTTCTGTAACGGGCACCTGAATACTATCTGTAATAGGCACAAGTTTGGACCTGAACTGTTCGTCTGGCCGCGCAGGGATATTGGTTTCCTCAATAGTCCCCGTGTCAACAGGACCAGTCAGGATCATGGGAATAAATACAACGGCCAGAATAACCAGCACCGCGGCTCCAACCAGACGTTCTTTCAGGCGTTGATGCATGTGATGGACTTAATCGATATGTCGAAGCGCCGCACCAACGGTCAGAAAAGAGCCTGTAATGACAATACGATCGCCCGGCATTGCCAACGAATTCAGATTATCCAGGGCGTCTTTAACGCCGGAAAAAGCACTAACTGACTCGGTGATATTCAATTCATGCAACTTGGCCAGCAACAAATCGGCGTCAGAACCTCTTTCCTGTTCCAGAGAAACAACACTCCAGCTATCAGCTACTTCGCTCAATTCTCCAAGCACCATTGCATGGTCTTTATCTTTAAGCATACCGATAAGCACATGCGTTTTGCCCAGGCAAGGGATTAGTTTCAGGTTGGCAGTCAGTGCCCTGACCGACTCACGATTATGTGCCACATCGAGTATTTTGGGAATCTCACCGGGTATCAATTGCATGCGCCCATTCAGGCGAAAGCTACGCAAGCCGTCTTTGATATGCTGCTCCTGTAACGGATATTCATCGCTGATCTGTTCCAGAACCATCAGTACACCTGCAGCATTTTGCAACTGAAAATCACAATACTGCATAGGCCTAGGCAAATTATTGATACGTTTTTCGCCAGCCGACCAGTGCCAGCAGTCTCGCTCAACTTCGTAGCTATAATCGCGTCCGGCGACCGCCAGAGGCGTGCCCAGTGCCTCAGCGCAATCAATTATACTTTGTGGTGGTTTTGGATCGGAGCATACTGCAGGCGCCCTGTTCCTGAAGATGCCGGCTTTTTCACGACCTATGGCTTCCCTGTCGCTACCCAGCCACTGCTGATGATCAAGATCTATACTGCTAATCAGCGCAACATCGGCATCGAGGATATTTACTGCATCGAGGCGACCACCCAACCCCACTTCAAGCACGACCAAATCAACCTGCCGCTGCCTGAACAAATCAAGGGCCGCGAGTGTTCCAAACTCAAAATAAGTCAGAGAAATATCACCGCGCGCGCGATCGATACGATCAAAAGATTCACAGAGCTCCTCATCAATGACTTCCTGACCATTAACACAAATGCGCTCGTTGTATTTGATCAGATGTGGAGAGATATAACGACCGACATGATAGCCGGCATTGCGCAGCATTTGGTCAAGCATCGTGACACTGGAGCCCTTGCCATTGGTACCCGCAACACTGATAACGGTATAGGCAGGTTTAAGTAAACCCATATTATCCGCAACGCGCCGACAGCGCTCGAGGCCCAGCTCTATGGCAGTGAAATGCAGGCTCTCTTGCCAGGCAAGCCATTTTGACAGACTATTAAAACGCAGCTGTCCTTTTTTTTGTCTCTGATTGCTTATCGATTTGCTCTTGTCGGGCATGGAGGTATATCAGGCAATCGCGCGCTGATTGGTAAGGATTCGGAGTATGCGACTGATACGATCGCGTAATTCCCTGCGGTCTGCAATCATGTCTATATCACCGTGTTGCAGTAGAAAGTCACTACGCTGAAAGCCTTCTGGCAATGTTTCCCGCACTGTTTGTTCGATCACGCGTGGACCGGCGAATCCTATTAATGCATCCGGCTCGGCAATATTGATATCGCCAAGACTGGCAAGGCTGGCTGAAACACCTCCCATTGTCGGATCAGCAAGTACAGAAATATAGGGCAGCCGCTGCCTTCTCAAAATGGCGATAGCAGAAGCTGTTTTTGCCATTTGCATCAGAGAAAAAAGGGCTTCCTGCATGCGTGCACCACCGCTGGTCGAAAAACAAACAAACGGCGCTCTGAGTTCGATTGCACTATCCACTGCAGATACGAAACGCTCACCTACCACTGAACCCATTGAGCCGCCCATAAAATCAAATTCAAAAGCCGCTGCGACCACAGAAAGATCCTGGAGTTTACCAGTCATCGCAACCATGGCGTCATTTTCCCCGGTTTGTCTCTGCGCCTGAGCAAGCCGATCCTTGTAACGCTTGTTATCTTTGAACTTCAGCATGTCGACCGGCTTTAAATGGCTTCCGATCTCTTCTGTACTGCCCACGTCAAGAAAGCTGATTAATCGAGCCCGTGCACTGATGCGCATATGATGATTGCACTTTGGACAAACCTCGAGATTTCTTTCCAGTTCAGCTCGATACAATACCGAATTACAGGACTCGCATTTTGTCCACAGCCCCTCGGGAACTGTCCGGCGGTTAGTGCCGCTGGGCTTGATGCGCGAAGGCAGTATCTTTTTAAACCAACTCATATTTTCTGTTAATGATTATCAAGGGCTTGTCTTATATCACCTACAAATTGCGCTATATTTGCCTTTAAGGCCTCACTATCTCCATCATAATCAGCGATGCGCTCTACCAGTGCACTTCCAACAATAACTGCATCACAGATTCCAGCCACTTCTGCTGCCGTGCTGGCGTCTTTGATACCAAAACCAACACCGAGCGGCAGTGTTGTTTTCTGACGAATACTCTCCAGTTTTGCGGCCACAGAATCAATATCAAGCCGATTGCTGCCCGTCACCCCTTTCAGCGAGACATAATACAGGAAGCCAGAACCGACTTCACAAATCCGCTCCAAACGCTCTTCGCGGGTGGTGGGTGAAATAAGAAAAATCTGGTCCATTTCATGCTGATTAAACACCTTACTGAACTCAACCGATTCTTCAGGTGGTAAATCGACCACCAACACACCATCTGCTCCGGCTTGCTGGGCCTTATTTGCAAATTCGGCGTAGCCCATGACTTCAATAGGGTTAAGATAACCCATCAGTACTATAGGGGTGGATTCATCCTTTGCTCGAAATTGACGAATAATCTCGAAAACATCATCTGAGTTGGTACCCTTGCTCAGCGCTCGCTCGCTGGCGCGCTGAATGACCGGCCCATCTGCCATAGGGTCTGAAAATGGCACGCCAAGCTCGATTAGGTCTGCGCCAGCATTGACCAGTTCGTGCATCAGTTCTGCGGTTAGACCCGGCTCGGGATCACCAGCTGTTAAAAAAGGCACCAGTGCCTTGCGTTTTTGCTCTTTTAAATGACTGAAACAGTCTTTGATTCTACTCATAGACAGAATTAGGCAGGTAAATTAAAGAAAGCGGATTATAACTTACTGTTTCAAGCCAAGCTTGATTTCCAGTAACTCTATTGCCATATCCGGCACATCTTCATGGTGCCGGGACTCATGAGGCAGCAGCCAGTGATCAATCTGGTCACGCTTGACGCAAAGTAACTCGGCCATCTCCAGTCGGTCAAGTTCCTTATCCAGCATAATCTCCATCAATCGCTCACGATTATTCATAGCAATTCCTGCAGCTACAGGGTGATACCTTCATGTGCAGCCACGGTATGAATATCTTTATCACCACGGCCGGATAAATTAGCCAGAATAATCGAATCTTTATCCATATCACGGGCAAGTTTGGCCGTATAGGCTAACGCATGACTGGACTCCAACGCCGGGATGATGCCCTCTATCAGGGTCAAATCATGAAAAGCCTGTAATGCCTCGGTATCCGTTACGGCAACATACTTTGCCCGGCCAGTATCTTTAAGCCATGCATGTTCAGGGCCAACACCAGGATAATCGAGTCCCGCAGAAATAGAATGTGTTTCGGTGATCTGGCCATAGTTGTCTTCCATTAAATAAGTCCTGTTTCCATGCAACACACCGGCCTTTCCTGCATTCAACGGTGCCGCATGACGCCCGGTTGCAATACCATCGCCGGCAGCCTCAACGCCATAAATCGCCACTTCCGGATCATCCAGAAAATCATGGAATAAGCCAATGGCGTTGGAACCACCACCAACACAGGCAATGATCGCCTCCGGTAGCCGACCGGTCATATCAAGACACTGCTGTCTAGCCTCGCGCCCGACTACCGAATTGAAATCTCTGACCATGGCTGGGTAAGGATGCGGCCCTGCCACCGTACCGATAATATAGAAGGTATCGTCGACGTTAGTGACCCAGTCTCGCATGGCCTCATTTAATGCATCTTTCAAAGTCCGGGAGCCCGCCTCTACTGCTACCACTGTGGCGCCCAGTAATTTCATTCGAAACACATTGATAGCCTGTCGCTGAATATCTTCAGCGCCCATATAAACGATGCATTCCATACCGTATCTGGCAGCGACAGTGGCGCTGGCTACGCCGTGCTGGCCTGCGCCTGTTTCCGCAATAATTCTCTTTTTACCCATGCGGCGAGCCAGTAATGCCTGCCCAACGGTATTATTTATCTTATGCGCGCCGGTATGATTCAGATCCTCACGTTTAAGATAAATCTGAGCTCCTCCCAGTAATTCACTCCAGCGCCTGGCGTGGTAAAGGGGAGATGGCCTGCCAACAAAATGCTTCAGGTCGTGTTCGAATTCCTCGATAAACTCGGGATCCTTGATGTAACGATGATAGGCTTCTTCAAGTTCATCCAGCGGCCCCATCAGGGTTTCAGCTACAAATCGACCGCCATACTGACCAAAATGACCATGACTGTCCGGCATGGACTTGTAAGAAGGAGTTTCGTTAATGTCTTCTTTTACTATTGCTTCAGGCATTGAGCGCCTCTCGTATAAATTTATTCACTTTTTCCAAATCTTTTTTACCCTTAGCCTGTTCAACACCGCCGCTGACATCCACGGCATAAGGGCGCGTTTTCCGAATTGCAGATTGTACATTTTCTGCCGTCAAACCACCCGCTAATATTATCGGTGTATCAGCATTTTCTGGTACCAGGTTCCAGTCAAATGATACACCAGTTCCGCCGGGGACATCCTTGATAAAGGTATCCAGCAGTACCGCATTCGCAGACGGGTAACGACTGATAACTTCCTGAATTTCTGCGCTTTCTCCAACTCGTATCGCCTTAATATAAGGTTTACCGTATAAAGCGCAAGTCTGTTCGGTTTCCTGTCCATGAAACTGCAAAGTGTCTATAGCAACCTGTTCAAGAACCTGTTCAATAAACGACTGCTCGGCGTCGACAAATAAACCCACCACGTTGATAAACGCGGGTAATTGACGAGCAATTATCGCTGCTGTCTCAACCGACACATTTCTAGGGCTCTCAGGATAAAAAACCAGACCGATGGCGTCCGCACCCAGCTGCGCGACCGCCAGCGCATCTTTCTGGTTGGTTATACCGCAAATTTTTATTCGGACGCGTGATGTCATCATGCTGAAAGTGCAAACTTATCCAGTAAGCCGGGAGCGGCAGGAATTGCAAATCTTTCCGGATACTCGACATCCACCAGATAAAGGCCGGCGGCGGGTGCGGTTACTCCTCCTACAGTTCTGTCTTTGGCAAGCAATATCTCTTTAGCCCAGCCTATATCTTCTTTGCCGTAGCCAATTGCCATTAATACACCGGCAATATTCCTTACCATGTGGTGCAAAAATGCATTGGCGCAAATGCTGATGACATACCACTCTCCCAGTCTTTGTATATCAAGACGATGCACCGTACGTTCCGGCGATCTGGCCTGGCAGGCAACAGCTCGATATGAAGAAAAATCATGCTGTCCAATGAGCGCCTGGGATGCCGCTTTCATTCTCGCCAGATCCAGGGCACGACATTCCCATGTCACCAGGCCATTGAATAGCGCCGGTCTGGCTCGTCGGTTCAGGATCAAATACTGGTAAGTCCTGCTCAGGGCAGAAAACCGGGCATGGAATTCATCATCAATGACTTTTGCCCAGGTAATCGCAATATCATCGGGCAGCAAGGTATTGCTGCCAAGAACCCAGGCGTGTGACTCACGTTCCGCAGTGGTCTCGAAATGCACAACCTGCTGTAAAGCATGTACCCCTGCGTCGGTTCTTCCGGCACAGGTTAACGCTATGCTTTCATCTGCTACGGAAGAAAGTGCGTTTTCGACTGATTCCTGGATAGTGTTTGGAAGACGTTGTTTTTGCCAACCGAAATAGTGTCGGCCGCAATATTCAATGCCTAAAGCGTACTTCATGCTGGTTAGTTTGCGGAAAGTGTAACGATGAGCCACCTCGCCTCATACGCAGTTAATCATCACACTTTTTGTCGGTTCAGATCTGACCCATCAGGTCTTGAGCCTGTTTTTTCTGCTCGTCATTACCCTCGGCCAGAACTTCGTCAAGTATCGTTTTGGCACTATCTTTATCACCGAGTTCTACATAAGCCTTGGCAAGATCAAGCTTGGTTGCGATTTCATCTTCTGCGCTTTGTTCTTCCGGTTGTGCCGCACGAGGAACAAATACGGTGTGTTCATCATCATCGTCATCTTCATCTTCTTCATCGGCTGCAACATCCAGTTTCGGCAACTCAACTGTGCCATCCATTTCAATATCGGGTTCAGCACTGGACTCATCGAGACTAAGATCAAAATCCATACCTGCAGATTCTTCTGCCTCCGTTTCAGTCGCTTTCGGCAACTCAACAGTGCCGTCCAGTTCAATATCAGGTTCAGCACTGGACTCATCAAGACTCAACTCGATGCCTGCATCCGCAGACTCTTCTTCTGCTGGCGCTGCTTCTGTCTCTCCCATATCCAGATCGATAGACAGCTCATGCGTCTCGTCACCGGCATCACTGCTTTCCTCTTCGATATCCATATCCAGTCTGATAGGTTCCTCGTCTTCAGTAGACTCTTCGGCCGCTTCTCCCAGATCCAGCTCGAGTCCCTCTTCGAGATTCTCTGCCTCCACATCAACCGTCTCTTCTTCTGTATCAAGACCAACAGCCTCACTATCGCCACCCGTTGCCAGATCGAAATCGATAACGTTGTCGCTGCTTTCTGGCTCCTCTGCCGTTTCTGAAGATTCGATGTCCAGGTCGAGCAATTCATCACTGTCAGCACCTGCAGAAGTGGCAGCCGTTACATCGAGTAAATCTTCATCGGTATCAGGTTCAAGATTGGCAGCGGCAGTAACATCAAGTAAATCTTCGCCTGCCGGTGATTCATCACCGGCGGTCAGGTCCAGCAAATCGTCACCTCCAGCTCCACTACTTGAGATATCAAGCATTTCCTCTTCAGCACCACCTTGTTCTTCTGCGCCTGCAGCAGCCGTCACATCCAGCAAATCTTCTCCGGCGCTGCTGCCGGAAATATCAAGTATATCTTCCTCTTCGTTTTCAGCTTGCGCGCTTTCAGCTTCTTCCAGGCCCACAGCAGCCGTTACGTCCAGGATATCCTCACCTTCGTCTGCTGCGGTGATATCAAGCAATTCTTCTTCACTTTCTGCTGTCTCGGCCTGCGTTTCTTCTGCTGCCGTATCGCCGGTACCGATATCAAAATCGAGCGCACCTTCATCGGCCGCTTCCTCGTCAGCAGTAACATCTACAAATCCGCCACCCGTGGTATCAGAGGTGTCTTCCTCTTCTTCTCCTCCGGCTTCAAACAGCGCCCGATTTGGTGACATTTCAGACCACATCGCCAACGCCATATCCCAATGCTCACCTTCGCCGTTAACGAGGTCATTCAAGGCCCTGGCCTCTTCTTCATAGGCCTTTTTATTGCCTGACGTGTAGAACACTTCCAGTAGCTTGGTGTGATATTCAGGGTTATCAGGCTTGTCATTAATTGCGTTGCGAACAAATTCTTCGGCCTGATCGAATTGTTCAAAAGCGAGATAGGTATTCACTTCCTGTAATGGGTCTTCTTCCTCTTCTTCTTCAGCCTCTGGCTCAGGCTCAGCCATCACCGTTTTCTCTACATCTACCTCTGCCTCAGCAATTTCAGCTTCAGGCTCGCTGTCGCCGGGAATAAACGTTTCATCTTCCGATTCAGGCAATGCCGTTTCTGCTTCGGACCCCAGTTCCGCCTGGGCTTCATCGAGATCGGATTCACTGGCACTGAAATCAGGAAATGCTTCTACAGTCTCGGCTTCAGCGGAACTCTTTTCGGCGGTTTTTTTCCTGAATTTCATGACCACCGCAAGCAGGACTAGTACGACCAGCAGTCCCAGAGCAGCAATGCCATAGAGAATATTGCCCAGTAACATGTCTTTAATCGGACCAAGGTATGTGTCCAGCATACCCATGACTCCGCCAGCTTCAGCAGCCGGCTCGGTTTCTATCACATCGATGGTTTCTACTTCATCGACGACGGCCATTTCTTCCTCTTCAATAACTTCAACTACTTCTTCAGTCACGGCTTCTGGCTCTGTGACTTCTTCTATGACTTCTTCTACCGCAACTTCTTCCTCGGCCTCTTCCATGGCTTCTTCCATAGCTGCTTCTTCCATGACTTCAGCAGCTTCTTCCTCTGCCTCTTCCATCATCTCTTCTTCATCGACGACGGCCATTTCTTCTTCCATAATTTCTTCAGGCTGAGAGGCAAGTTGCTGTTGCAGCGTGGCCAGCTCATCATCCTTCAGTTCGAGCAGTCGTTTCAGATCACTCAGTAAGGCCTCGCTCTCCTGCAACTGGTCCTTAAGTTCAAGGTTTTCCTGGGTCAACGCCTGAATAGATTCCTGAGCAATAACGAGATCTTCACCGACACCCGCTTCAACGCTGACGGCCTGTTCTGTCGCATCCATTTCTTCGCTGGCGGCAACGAGCTTCAATTCAGCATCATCTTCAACGGCGGCGGCTTCCATGCTTTCTTCAGCCTCAATCTCTGTTGGCGCAGAAATGGTTTCAGGCCTTTCTGTAACAGTTGAACTAACCACACCCGTCATTTGGTCCCATGCGGCATACTGGGCTTTAACTTCTTCCAGTGCCTGGGCCTGGCTCATTGCATTGATGGTATCGGCTGCCGGCATGCGCAGAATTTGTCCACGCTTGAGTCCATTGATATTTCCATTCAGAAAGGCTTCAGGATTCGTACTCAAAAGCGCCAGCATCATCTGATTTACACTAACTGAGCTGTCAGGCCGCATTGCTGAGGCGATGGACCAGAGTGTATCCGCGCCCGCTGTCGGTCCATAGTCTCCACCACCATAGCTGATGGTAGGCTGCTGAACCGCACCGCTTTGATATTGTTCAAAATCGTCTGCATACACGACCTGATGATTTTCATCAATCACGGAGGCCGCCGGGGCCGGTGCTGGTGTCGGAATATCTCTGATAGTTTCAGTTGTCCTGAGACCAACAGCTCTGGCATTCGGATCGTATAATGGGGGATCAAGCAGTACGGTATATTCTCTAAACAGTCGTCCCTTGGACCAGCTAATCTCAACCAGGAAGTTAAGAAATGGTTCACGGATAGGACCTTGACTTGTAATGACGATTACATCGGGGCCTTCATCTACAGCTCGTCGCAGGGTGAATTTGAGTTTACTTAAAACAAATGGCCGGTCGATTCCCGCTCTTGCAAAGGCTTCACCATCAGCAAGTCCAACCCTCAGAGAATCCAGTTCATCGGCCGTAGCAGACAGCAAGGTGATACGCCCGCTAAAGGGTTCATTCAATGCGGAGTTCAGCTCCAGATTGCCCAGGCCTAGCGCACTGGCAGTTCCAGGCATCAGGACTAGCAGGATGATCAGACTAAATATGCGTTTCATTGTTATCTAAAATTCCTTGAATTCAGTTACCTGGTGGATCAATTAATAGCGAAAAATCACGTACTAAATGACCTTGTGGCCAATTAATTTCAAGCTGAAAGCTAACAATTGGTTCCTTAATAACGTTGCTACTGGTTATTTTCAGGAAATTTCCGGCAGCTGTATTAACGATTTCATATTTCAGCTGTTGCCGGGTCATGCCTTCACCATATTGCTGACTGAGCGTAACCGACAAGGTGTCGAGTTCGCTGGCAGCAATTGCATTAATCTGGATACTCGCATCAAGCTTTTGATTTAAATGAGAATTTAATTCAATATCGGACAGGCCCAGCGCCTTGGTTTGGCCCATAAACAGACATAGGCCCAATGCGAAAAAAATCCCGAATATCCGCTTGTCGATAAACATGTATGAATACACTATGTAATTGTTTTTAAATGTAAATTGCTTTCCCCAGCTGCAATTCAATGTATCAGGAAATAACTCAAATCACCTTTCACCTGATAGTAAAAGCAAACCGCAAACTTGCGAACATGCTTTACAATTTACCCATAACTATAGTTTATATGTGATGTTTTACCAGAATTTCAGCAATTTGAACACTATTTAATGCAGCCCCTTTTCTGACATTATCCGAAACAACCCACATATTCAGCCCGAGCGGATGGGAAATATCTTCCCTGATTCGTCCAACGAATACCGGGTCCTCACCAGCGGCCTCTGTCACAGCTGTGGGGTAGCCGCCATCGCGGTGCTCATCCATAACCACGACACCTTCAGCATTGCGCAATAACTCCGTTGCCGATGCAGCATCTATCTTGTCTCGGGTCTCAATATGCAAGGCTTCGGAATGGCCATAAAACACCGGTATCCTGACAGCAGTCGGATTAACCTGAATACTGTCATCTTCGAAGATTTTGCGCGTCTCCCAGACCATCTTCATCTCTTCCTTGGTATAGCCATTGTCCTGAAACGCATCGATATGTGGCAATGCATTGAAGGCAATCTGCTTTGGATAAACCTGACAATGAATATTTTTGCTATTTAACAGTGCCGTAGTTTGCACTGATAACTCATCGATCGCTTCTTTGCCCGTTCCAGACACAGCCTGATATGTGCAAACATTAATACGGTTGATGCCAACTGCATCATAGATTGGTTTTAATGCCACCAGCATCTGTATTGTTGAACAATTCGGATTGGCAATGATGCCCTTGTTCTTATAATCGGCAATGGCGTGTGCATTCACCTCAGGCACGACCAGTGGAATATCGTCCTCGTATCGGAACCGCGAAGTGTTATCGACTACGACACAGCCTGCTGCTGCTGCCCGGGGGGCATGCACAGCCGATACGGAGGCGCCTGGTGAGAACAGGCCAACCTGTGCCTGACTGAAGTCAAAGCTTTCCAGATCTTCAACGGTTAACTCACCGTCTTTAAATGGAATGGTCTTACCGGCAGAACGGCTACTGGCCAGCGCAAATACATTCTCAACCGGGAAGTCGCGCTGTTCCAGAATTGCCAGCATTGTTTCACCAACAGCACCAGTAGCCCCAACCACCGCAACATTAAATTTCCTGCTCATCGCTTAAAAACCTTTAGCTCCTGTATCAGTTTGTTTTCTGCAGCGCTTGCAAAACTGCATCGCCCATTTCTTCAGTACCCACATCTTCCTTACCAGGAGAGCGTATATCCTTTGTTCTCAGACCATCACTTAACACCTGGCTTACGGCCCGTTCTATCCTGTCAGCATATTCTATCTCAGATAGTGAGTATCTCAGTAACATGGATAAAGAGAGGATCGTTGCCAGTGGGTTGGCGAGATTCTGGCCGGCTATATCCGGCGCTGAACCGTGGATAGGTTCGTACATGCCGCTGCCATCTGCTGCCAGAGAAGCTGAGGGTAGCATGCCGATGCTGCCCGTCAGCATTGAGGCAAGATCAGACAAAATATCACCGAACATATTGGTTGTGACGATAACATCAAACTGCCTGGGTTCTCTGACCAGCTGCATGGCGGCATTATCAACATACATATGTTGTAACTCTACGTCCGGGTAATCCTGAGCAACCTCCGAAACCACCTCACGCCAAAGTTCGGTCGCCTCCAGTACATTTGCCTTGTCAACAGAACAGACTCTGCCCAGACGCTTGTCTGCCACATCGAACGCAACCCTGGCAATGCGTTCTATTTCCTGCTCCGAGTATACAAGTGTGTTAAATCCCTGGCGCTGTCCGTCATCCAGCTTGCGGATACCACGAGGCTCACCAAAATAAATACCACCGGTAAGTTCCCTGACAATCATGATATCCAGATTACTCACCGTTTCTTCTTTTAATGTCGATGCACTCGCCAGTTGTGGAAACAGAACAGCAGGTCGTAAATTAGCAAACAAACCAAGTTCGGAACGAATCGCGAGCAGACCTCGCTCCGGACGCTTTGCTCGTTCTATCTTTTCCCACTTCGGCCCACCTACGGCTCCGAGCAAAACAGCTGCACATGATTTGGCCCTGGCAAGCGTCTCTTCAGGCAAAGGCTCACCTGTCTCATCTATAGCGCTACCACCAATCAGCCCGTGCTCCAGTTCCAGAGCGAGGCCCTCATCATTAACCAGATAGCAGAGTATTTTCTCAGCCTGGGCAACGATCTCCGGACCGATACCGTCACCTGGCAATATCAATAGTTTTTTTGTCACGCTTTATACCTGTTATGTGCTATCACTTATTATTTTGCGGGCGCAAAGGATACATGAATTTTAATTGTTCGAGTATCAGGTATTGACAACACCCGCTTGCTTATTCGACACACCAAGCAGGCCAGCCAGAACTATCAACATGCCGCCGACGTATTCGGTGATACTGACTACCTCGTTGGTCAATAGTGCAGCCGAGACAGCGCCGGCAATAATCTCCAGTAGAAAAATTATCGAGGAACTTTGAATGGGCAAACGCGTTACGCCATATTGGGCAGACCAGGTCATGATAAACATAAATGGAAAACCCAATATGCTGATTAACGTAATTGTAAATGGGGTAAGTATCGGTAGAGAAGAAGGATTAACTAGCAATCCGGCACAGCAGAGAAATATCACACCGACCCAGGCTGAACCCAGTTTAAGACTCCAGTGCACTTCTCCAATCTTTCTGACAAGGATGTTGGTCATCGCAAACGCCATACCTGAGGTAATCGCGAACAGGTCGGCAAGATTCAATGGCTTCGAAAAAAAATCCGGATCCCATAACATAATGACCGCACCGCTAATGGCAAGTAACAGGGCATAAAGCCCGGCACGCGCCAGTTTCTCATCAAGAACAAATCTGGCCATGATGATGGCCCAGACAGGTGACAGGTAAAAAAGCAACAGTACCCTGACTACCTCGCCTTCAAGCAAAGCCAGTATAAACGCCAGATTGGTCCACCCTGCTGCCAGCGCCAGTAGCAGATACTCTTTTTTCTTTCTCAGATAACACTCTCTAAGCTGCCAGCATGGTTTAATAATAAATAACACGGCAACAATATAGATGAGTAAAGTTGACCAGAGGCCTGGGATGCCATGATCTTGCAGGACACGTAATGGATACCAGAGCACTCCCCATAATATTGCGGCAACTACACAGGCCAGGGAAGGAAAAACGACAGAAGACGAATTGGGCGGCATCGGTTTAGCATATACGGCGTCGCGAGTGACGCCAACTATCGCGAAACAGTCAATTTCTTTGCAAGTAGACGTCAATCAAGAGAGAATAGCCGGCTCGACACGGTTGCGTAATAAGGTTAAGAGCCAAATGACCACACTAGTAAATTATCTGCAGAGTAAACAGGAAAATATCAATGAGTGATTTAGAACAATTAATCAATGACCAGTTTGAATCCCGCGCCGAGCTGGAGTCAGGAAAGGCCAGCAAGGAGATCAAGGATGCCGTGGAAGAGATCATCTGGAAACTGGACAGCGGTCAGTTACGCATCGCCGAAAAACTCGATGGCGAATGGGTGGTACATCAATGGCTGAAAAAAGCAGTATTACTCTCGTTTATTCTTGATAACAACATTGTTATTCAGGGTGGCCATACCAATTATTACGACAAAATACCAAACAAGTTTTATGGTTATACGAAGACGCATTTTATCGAGACCGGTGCACGTGTAGTCCCGACTGCAACGGTCAGGCGCGGCAGTTTTATCGGCCAGAATGTCGTACTAATGCCCTGCTTCGTTAATATCGGTGCCTATGTCGACAGCGGCACAATGGTCGACACCTGGGCCACAGTCGGATCCTGCGCCCAGATTGGTAAAAATGTTCATCTGTCCGGTGGCGTAGGCATCGGCGGCGTATTGGAACCATTACAAGCCAATCCGACTATTATTGAAGATAACTGTTTTATCGGTGCGCGATCGGAAGTCGTTGAAGGTGTTATCGTCGGTGAAGGATCGGTTATCTCAATGGGTGTCTACATCGGTCAAAGCACCCGCATCTATAATCGCGACACCGGGGAAATTTCCTATGGTTATGTTCCTCCCGGCTCTGTCGTTGTATCCGGCAACCTGCCTTCCAAAGATGGTACGTACAGCCTCTATTGCGCAGTCATCGTCAAAACGGTTGACGAAAAAACACGCAGTAAGGTAGGCATCAACGAGATCCTGCGCGACCTCTAATTAAAAACTACTATTATTCAACCTTTATATTAAACATGTCCGTTATTCTTTACGGCATAAAAAACTGCGATACGGTAAAAAAGGCACGTCGATGGTTGGAAAATCATGACGTGCCTTATAACTTTCATGACTTCCGCGTTGACGGGATTAACAAAACGCTCATCAACAATATTCTGAAAGATAACGAACTGGATATCGCCATCAACCGGCGCGGCACCTCGTGGCGAAAATTATCGGATCAGCAAAAAGAATTTCAAACCAAGGCGCAAGCGGTTGAACTCATGCTCAACAACCCCACCATCATCAAACGGCCTGTTTTATTCGCTAACAAAAAGTATCAAATTGGATTTAGTGACGAGACTTATAAATCAATAAGGTTGAAGTAAAGTCCGATTATGGCCAACAGCCGTCAATTGGCATATTAAAAACAGGTAGCAAAAACGCGAATCTTGTCAATTGAACCTGACTAAATATGCTATGTTAACGACATTCTTATAGTGGGGCGAAAATTCTGATGTCCGCGGCATATTCTGCAGCATTTTGGGGATTCTTCTCCGGCGGCGCGCTGGTTTTTGGCGCCGCCATTGGTTACTTCGTGAAAGTGCCTGGCCGCGTCGTGGCAGGCATCATGGCGTTCGGTAGTGGCGTGTTAATCTCTGCGCTGTCCTTCGAACTGATGGAAGAAGCCTTCACGGAGGCAGGCCTTACTGCAACCGCCACGGGTTTTTTACTCGGCGCATTCATTTATGCCGCAGCCAATCGTATTCTGGCGATATACGGTGCGAAACATCGCAAGCGCTCAGGCAGCCAACAACCCAGCGAAGAGGAAGATAGCGGCAGCGGCGTCGCGATTGCGGTGGGTGCCTTGCTTGACGGCATACCGGAATCCATCGCAATCGGGCTAAGTATCCTGCACGGCGGTGCAGTCAGTGTGGCTACGGTAGCAGCGATCTTTTTATCCAACTTACCGGAAGGTTTGTCCAGTTCAGCAGGCATGAAGAAGGCTGGACGCTCTGGAGCCTACATTTTCGGCATCTGGATAGTCATTGCTGTGGCGTGCGGCATTGCTTCACTGGCGGGATACATGATATTCGATGATTATTCTCCCTTCGTTGTTGCGGCCACAACCGCTGTTGCAGCAGGTGCGATGTTGACCATGATCGTCGATACGATGATTCCTGAAGCCTTCGCAGAAACGCACGACTGGGCTGGCCTGATCGCCGTGCTCGGCTTTCTGGTGTCCTTCTCGCTAACCGAGCTCGCCGGATAAATCGATACCTTCCGTAAGTTTAGCGCCAACTTCAGTACATCCGGCTTGGGCCGATAGTAGTGTAGCTCATCATTGGCCAGAAGCGATCGATATAGCTACAAAGTAAAAAATGACCACTCCATACTGAAAGAGTTTGTTAGAAACAAACAAATAAACATAACATTTATGTAACACACGTTAATCTACATAAAAATGATATAGATCTGTTTATTCTGCAGAATCTTCGTTTGAGTATTTATTTTTTTTTAGTAAATGGATCCCTTTCCTTTCTAGAAATTTAGCTATACCCGTAAATATTGAAATAAGAATGAATACGAAAATGCCTTCACCATGTTCACTATTAAAAAATCTTCCCAGATAAGTATCAGGAGCAAGTTCCCCTATAGCCTTCTGTGCAAAAAATAAAAAAACGCAGATTCCAAAGACGACGAATCCTGCCTTGGTTACCTTGACAGTATTTAGCTTTGATTTTTTTTTAGTCTTGAATTCTTTTTTTATTGCACGCCTAACTAAGAACCTCACCGGTAGGTATAACAAAATCAATAATAAAACAGCCAGGACGATAAAGGGCAAAAATAATATAAACGTATTTTCCATATCATGACCGGGAGCAGGTTATGTTTCCCGCCAAAGTTTATTTCCGCTTTGGATCGTTAGCAGAATATTAAAACTATAATCAATCTAAAAAAAGAAGACAGTAGTTTATATATTTCACAATGCTCTGAACCGGGTAGATTTTACTTATCCCGTGATACCCTGCCGAATAATTTAATAACGATAGTGGAAAACAGACAGGATGTCTGTTTTAGCGCATCGGATCATGGACGAGCCTATGCGCGACGCGTCATCGTTATTAAATAATGAGGGTAGCCTTCAGGACAGGGCATCAGGGAAAGGTTTTCTTGCATACTTCTTTATGAAAAGAAGTATGTCGCCGTAAAGGCGAAAAGCACTGTTAAAAATACATTAATTAATGAAGCTTAGTAACGACTTCCCGTACCTTGTCAGTGAGCTGATCGACGAGCTGTTCGACCTGTTGTTTATTTTCTCCCTCTACCATGACCCTGACCAATGGCTCCGTGCCGGAGGGCCTCAATACAACGCGACCTGATTTACCCAGCATTTGCTCGACATCTTTAACGGCCGTGTTGATAGTTTCGTTTGCTGTAATATCGATCTGCTGAGGCAGCTTTACATTTTTCATTAACTGCGGATATTTTGCCATACCTTCGATTAGCTCAGATAAAGCCTTGCCGGTCACTTTCATCTCTTCCAGTACCTGTAAAGCAGCAATAATACCGTCACCCGTTGTTGTCATATCCAGGTTTATGATATGTCCGGATGTTTCTCCTCCGAGTATCAGGCCTTCCTGTTGCAGCAGTTCGATAACATAACGGTCGCCAACGGCCGCACGAAGAAACTTCAAATCCAGTTGATTAATCGCCTGTTCCAGGCCGAGATTGCTCATGACCGTACCGACAATGCCGCCATGCAATGTCTCTTTTTTCAACTGGGCAATAATATAAAGCACGTCGTCTCCATCGATAAGATTGCCTGTATTGTCGACAAGTATCAGCCTGTCACCGTCACCATCCAGGGCGATACCGGCATCAGCACGGGAATCCTTAACCTGCTGTACCAGTTTTTCCGGTGAGGTTGCACCGCACTCATCATTGATGTTCAAACCATCCGGACTTGTAGCCAGCGTGACAACTTCTGCCCCTAATTCTTCAAACACTTTGGGAGCTATGTGGTAGGTTGCACCGTTAGCGCAGTCGACCACGATGCGCAAACCGGTGAAGTCGATATTATTGCTAAGCTTCGATTTACAAAACTCAATATAGCGCCGCGGTGCATCGGTAATACGTCGCGCCTTGCCCAGATGGCGTGAATAGACGGATATCATCGGCTTATCGAGTTCGGCTTCGATTTCCAGCTCTACTTCGTCCGGCAATTTTTTACCATTGGCACAAAAAAACTTTATGCCGTTATCGTAATAGGGGTTATGCGATGCACTGATGACGATACCGGCCTGGGCACGGGTGTTTTTCGTAAGATAGGCGATACCTGGCGTTGGCATGGGCCCTAATAAACGGATATCGACACCGGCAGCAGATAAACCGGCTTCAAGTGCCGATTCAAACATATAACCTGAGATACGCGTATCTTTTCCGATTAGTACTGGTCCGTTACCTTTTTTCGCAAGCACGCGGCCAGCGGCCCAGCCGAGTTTCATTATGAAATCAGGATTGATGGCGCCATCGCCGACACTACCGCGAATGCCGTCTGTGCCGAAATGCTTTCTGGAAAGTGTGCTAACTGTGATGCCCCTTTAAATTGTATTGCATCACTATTTTGTAATGAACAAGGCTGACTGTGAAGTAGTAATTACTTCACAGTCAGGCAACATTAAAAATCAGGCGGGTTTAGCCGGCGGCTCACCTGAAGGTGCGTCACCCTTACCTTTTGAGTCGGCAGATTTACTGCTCGGCTGTGCCGGTTTACCACCACTTTCGTCGTTAGAGTCGTCCCAGTTTGAAGGCGGTCTGGGCACTTTGCCATCCATGATGTCATCAATCTGGTCCGAGTCGATAGTCTCATACTTGAGCAGTGCCTCGGCCATCAGGTGCAGTTTCTCCTTATTGTCCGTCAGAATCTTTTCTGCACGTTGGTAATTCCTGTCAATGACAAAGCGTATCTCTCCATCTATCGTGTGTGCGGTTTCATCAGAAATAGCCTTGTGCTGAGTCACGGAATGGCCAAGGAAGACCTCGCCGTCATCTTCACTATAGGTCAACGGACCCAGTTTTTCGGACAGCCCCCATTTGGTCACCATATTACGAGCCAGTTGGGTTGCGCGCTCGATGTCATTACTGGCACCGGTCGTCACCTTTTCCTTACCAAATATCAATTCCTCGGCGATACGTCCACCAAACAGGCTGGAAAGCTGACTCTCCAGTAATTCCTTGGTATAGCTCAGGCGGTCTTCTTCCGGCAGAAACATGGTGACACCGAGTGCTCGTCCACGCGGAATTATCGTAACTTTATACACAGGGTCGTGTGACGGCACGAGCCTTCCAACAATGGCATGGCCGGCTTCATGATAGGCTGTCAGTTTCTTTTCTTCCTCGCCCATAACCATGGAACGACGTTCAGCACCCATCATTATTTTATCCTTGGCACGTTCAAAATCTTCCATGCCGACCAGCTTCTTGTTGCCGCGCGCTGCGAATAACGCAGCCTCGTTTACCAGATTGGAAAGATCGGCGCCAGAAAATCCCGGGGTACCACGAGCGATAATATTCGGTTTAACATCATCACCCAGTGCGACCTTGCGCATGTGCACTTTCAATATTTGTTCTCTGCCGCGAATGTCAGGCAACGGAACGACCACCTGACGATCAAAACGGCCCGGACGCAACAGTGCAGGATCAAGCACGTCAGGCCTGTTGGTGGCAGCAATAACAATGACACCCTCGTTACCTTCAAAACCGTCCATCTCAACCAGCAGCTGGTTCAGGGTTTGCTCACGTTCATCGTGACCACCGCCAAGTCCGGCACCACGGTGACGGCCGACGGCGTCAATTTCATCGATAAAGATAATACAAGGGGCATGCTTCTTGGCCTGTTCAAACATATCGCGAACACGTGAAGCACCAACACCAACAAACATTTCTACAAAATCGGAGCCGGAAATCGTAAAGAAAGGAACTTTAGCTTCACCGGCGATGGCTTTCGCAAGCAGTGTTTTACCGGTACCCGGTGAACCAACCATAAGGACACCGGAAGGTATCTTGCCACCGAGCTTCTGAAACTTGGCAGGGTCACGCAAAAATTCCACCAGTTCGGCTACCTCTTCCTTGGCTTCTTCAACGCCCGCAACATCATTGAAGGTGATCTTAACCTGATCTTCTCCGAGCATACGTGCCCTGCTTTTTCCAAACGAGAGTGCACCGCGGCCGCTGCCACCACCCTGCATCTGCCGCATAAAGTAAATCCAGATGCCGAGTAACAGTAATATCGGGAACCATGAGATCAACGCATGTGCCCAGAATGAATTACGGTTTGGCTCCATACCCTTGATCTCAACATTGTTGTTCAACAATGTCCCAATCATTGCATCATTGTTGGTTTCAGGGCTGTAGGAAGTGAAGCGGTTACCGTCAGAATAACGACCGGTAATTGCATTACCTTCTATATTAACGGAGACAACCCGGCCGGTTTTAACGTCGGAGATAAACTGGGAGTAAGCCACTTCTCCAGACAAAGCCGGATTACCGAAATTTTTAAATACCATCATCAGCACCAGGGCAATAATTACCCATAGCACCAGATTTTTTGCCATATCGTTCAAGTTAATAACCTCTGTTTAAAGTAACTTGTTAACGCAATCACTATAACTCATAAGAACGCGCTAAAACATAATATTCACGTGATTTATCACGTGAAGCTCCAGGCTTTCGAGTCAGAACATGTTTAAAATGTTCCCGTAATTGTTGCCTGTATTCGCTGGTACCTGCACCTTCGAATACCTTGATCAGTAAATCACCGCCCGGTTTCAGAACATTTTTGCACAAATTCAGGGCCAGTTCTGCAAGGACCAGGCTTCGCACCTGGTCAGTGGACCTGATGCCCGTTAAGTTTGGGGCCATATCTGACATTACAAGGTCTACACCCTTCTTATCTATATGTTGCAAAAGGGATTTTTCAGTAGCCTCCTCAGTAAAATCGCCCTGGACAAATATTACACCCGGGACAGGTTCCATTGGCAATATATCAACTGCAATAACTCTGCCATCGGTGCCGCTTTTTTCAGCCGCATATTGTGACCAGCTGCCTGGCGCCGCTCCCAGGTCTACTATGCAGGATCCTTGCCTGATCAGCCGATCTTTTTTGTCAATATCCTCAAGTTTATAAACAGCTCGCGAACGATAGTGAGACTGTCTGGCCTGCTTGACATAGACATCCGCATTCTGCTTTTGCAGCCATTGCTTGTTGGGTTTTTTACGGGACATTCACAGCCGTGCTAACGCTGTTGCTTTTAAGGATGCAGCTATATGTATTTCACTTCAAGTATCTCGTACTCGATGATGCCACTGGGTGCATTAACATCAACCACATCCCCCTCCGACTTTCCAACCAGGGCCCTTGCAATAGGGGATGTTACAGATATCAGGCCCTGTTCTATATCGGCCTCTTCTTCACCGACGATCTGATAGGTTACTTCCTTGTCATCTTCAAGATTGAGCAAATCGACTGTTACGCCAAAAACTACCCGACCATCAGCATCGAGTTTAGTGACGTCTATAATCTGTGCTTCGGCAAGTGCTGTTTCGATAGCATTAATTTTGCCTTCATTGAAACTTTGTTGTTCACGAGCAGCGTGGTACTCGGCATTTTCACTCAAATCGCCATGCGCTCGCGCCTCGGCTATCGCCTTTGTAATGCGCGGGCGATCAACCGATTTTAGTTCCTGAAGCTGCTGCCTCAGTTTTTCTGCCCCTTTTACAGTCAAGGGTCTATTGCTCATTCAACCACTCCTTTATGCAGGTTTTGCAGGCAGTTGACTTCTACGCTGTCTCTGTTCTTCAACGCTTCCAGCGTCGCTCTGGCACCGGCCATAGTCGTAGTATAGAAAACGCTGTGCTGTAAAGCAGTTCTTCTGATTGAAAATGAATCAGCAATAGCCTGCTTGCCTTCAGTAGTATTAACAATTAAATCGATTTGATCATTTTTCAACATATCCACGATATGCGGTTGGCCTTCCCTGACTTTATTCACACGCTCACATTCAATGCCGGTTTTCTGCAAGGCGACGGTCGTACCGTGAGTGGCGCATATCGTATATCCCAGTTCGATAAGTTCTTTCGCTACCTGGATCGCCTCACTCTTGTCCTGTTCCTTAACGCTGATAAATGCCTTTCCTGAAGAAGGAAAAATTTCTCCGGCCGCGAGTTGGCCCTTGGAAAACGCTTCACCAAATGATTTCCCTACACCCATAACTTCACCGGTGGATTTCATCTCGGGACCCAGCAACGGATCGACGCCGGGGAACTTGATAAACGGAAATACAGATTCTTTTACCGAAAAATAATTTGTCACTGGCACGGTATTGATACCCTGTGCCGTCAGGCTATCTCCAACCATGCAGTTAACTGCAATCTTGGCAATCGGTAACCCAATCGCCTTGGACACAAAAGGCACGGTGCGGGAAGCGCGTGGATTAACCTCAAGGACATAGATTTCATCGCGCTTTATGGCAAACTGCGTATTCATCAGGCCTATGACATTCAATGCGCGGGCCATAGCTCCGACCTGTTCAGCGAGTTTATCCTGAATGTCATCACTCAGGCTAAATGGCGGCAAACAGCATGCTGAATCGCCCGAATGCACGCCCGCCTGTTCGATATGCTCCATGATGCCCGCGATACATACATCGTTGCCATCCGATACAGCATCAACATCAACTTCGATGGCATCGTCCAGAAACCTGTCCAGCAATACCGGTGAGGAATTCGAAACCTCTACCGCCTTTTGCATATACGTTTTTAAATCGTCGGCATTGTAGACGATCTCCATCGCCCGGCCACCCAGTACATAAGACGGTCTGACGACGAGCGGATAGCCGATTTCCTCAGCACCATCGAGTGCCTGTTGCTGCGTTCGGGCTGTGCGATTGGGGGGCTGTTTCAATCCCAGTTCTTCAAGCAATGCCTGAAAACGTTCACGGTCCTCGGCGAGGTCAATTGATTCCGGACTGGTACCGATTATCGGTACGCCGGCGCTCTCGAGTGCGCGCGCCAGTTTCAACGGTGTTTGTCCACCGTATTGCACTATCACACCGTATGGATTTTCCACATTGATGATTTCAAGTACGTCTTCAAGTGTTAATGGCTCAAAATAGAGTCTGTCAGAAGTATCGTAATCGGTGGAAACGGTTTCCGGATTACAGTTCACCATGATGGTTTCATAACCTGCTTCGCGCATGGCTAACGCGGCCTGTACACAACAATAATCAAACTCGATGCCCTGTCCGATACGATTTGGTCCGCCACCCAGCACCATGATTTTTTGTCTGTCACTTGGTTCAGACTCACACTCATTATCATAGGTCGAATACATATAAGCGGTAGTAGCCTCAAATTCGGCAGCACAGGAGTCAACACGTTTATAAACCGGTCGTATATTGTGTTCAGATCTTAGCTCGCGAATAACCTGCTCTTCTTCGCTAACGAGCCCGGCGATCCTGATATCAGAAAAACCCTTGCGCTTTAACTGCAATAGTCGTTCTGGTGTTAATGAATCAATACCATCCTGCTTAAGTCTGTTTTCCTCATTGACCAGGTCTTCTATTTGCACCAGGAACCAGGGGTCGATATGACAGATATCAAATACCTGTTCGATACCAAGCCCATGCCTGAAAGCGTCGGCAACATAACGGAGTCGATCACCTTTTGGAACACGCATTTCTTTTTCTATCGTCTCGATAACATTTTCGCTGTCGGTGTCGACTATTTCGTTCAAACCGGTAATACCTGTTTCAAGCCCGCGCAGGGCCTTTTGCAAGGACTCCTGAAAAGTCCGTCCAATGGCCATCACCTCACCCACAGATTTCATTTGCGTGTTCAGGCGGTCATCGGCCTGAGGAAATTTTTCAAATGTAAAACGCGGTATCTTGGTTACGATGTAATCGATACTGGGCTCAAACGAGGCCGGCGTAACCCCACCTGTGATCTCGTTATCAAGCTCATCCAGCGTATAACCGACGGCCAATTTTGCCGCCACCTTGGCTATAGGAAAACCGGTTGCCTTGGAAGCCAGCGCCGAGGAACGTGATACACGCGGATTCATCTCTATGATGATAAGTTCACCGTTTTCCGGGTTGACCGCAAACTGGACATTTGAACCACCGGTATCGACACCTATCTCACGCAGTACTGCCAGTGAGGCATCACGCATGATCTGGTATTCCTTGTCCGTGAGCGTTTGTGCGGGAGCGATAGTTATCGAATCCCCTGTATGCACTCCCATAGGATCAAGGTTTTCTATCGAGCATATAATGATGCAGTTATCCTGGTTATCCCTGACGACTTCCATTTCATACTCTTTCCAGCCCAGAGCGGACTGGTCGATCTGTATCTCGTTAGTTGGCGAGGCATCAATTCCGCGCTCACAGATATCGATATATTCGTCGCGATTATAGGCAATGCCACCACCGGTTCCACCTAGTGTAAATGACGGGCGAATGATGGCGGGAAAGCCGATGTGTTGCATGACCGCCTTGGCATCTTCAATATTCTGCACAACTTCGGATACCGGCATGGCCAGTCCGATTTTTTTCATAGCCTCGCGGAACTGGTCCCGGTCCTCGGCCTTGTCTATTGCTTCCTTGGTAGCACCAATCATCTCGACGCCATATTTTTTCAATACACCATGCTTGTCGAGATCCAGCGCACAGTTCAAGGCAGTCTGACCGCCCATCGTAGGTAACAGCGCATCCGGTCTCTCTTTTTCTATGATGCGCTCAACTGTCTGCCATTGCACAGGCTCGATATAGGTAGCATCAGCCATTTCCGGATCAGTCATGATCGTGGCCGGATTGGAATTTACCAGTACCACACGATAGCCCTCTTCACGCAGCGCCTTACAGGCCTGCGCACCGGAATAATCAAACTCGCATGCCTGGCCAATAATTATCGGACCGGCACCAATTATCAGTATGCTTTGTATGTCAGTTCTTTTTGGCATAAGTGAACAGCGATTAGCGTGAGGCTTGCATTAACTCTATGAAGTGATGGAAAACGGGCTTTAAATCATGCGGGCCAGGACTTGCTTCCGGGTGGCCCTGAAAACTGAATGCCGGTTTCTCCTCGTGATGTATGCCCTGCAGCGAACCGTCAAACAGCGAATGGTGAGTTGCCCGAACGTTAGCCGGCAGCGTGGATTCATCAACGGCAAAACCATGATTCTGACTACTAATCATAACCCGTCCACTTTCAGCGTCCTTGACCGGATGATTGGCGCCATGATGGCCAAATTTCATCTTCACTGTTTTTGCGCCTAGCGCCAGAGCCAGTAACTGGTGACCAAGGCAAATGCCAAACAGAGGTATTTCTTCTTCAAGCAAACTTTTGATTGCTTGTATGGCATAGTCGCATGGATCAGGGTCGCCCGGGCCATTGGATAAAAAAACGCCATCTGGCTGCTGCGCCATTACTTCGGCAGCGGAAGTCTGTGCAGGAACTACCGTCAGTTCACAGCCCATATCGGCGAGGATTCTCAGAATGTTACGCTTGATTCCAAAATCATAAGCGACGACTTTATACTTCGTTGTAACGGGCGCCCGCTGCAATCCCTCAGAGATGTCCCAGGTTCGCTGCTGCCAGCTGTAAGGTTTTTCAGTCGTTACTTCTTTTGCCAGGTCCATACCAACGAGACCGGGGAAAGCACTTGCCTGCTCGACAGCCTTGTTTGCGTCGATTTGTTCACCGGCAATCAGACAACCCTTGAGCGCGCCGTGCGTTCTTAAATGCCGCGTTAACTGCCTGGTATCTATATCGGAAATTGCAACAATATAGTGCCTGATCAGGTAATCAGCGAGGCTTTCTTCAGAGCGCCAGTTGCTAGCCGTCAGTGGAAGGTCGCGGATTACCAGACCACTAACGGCAGGTTCCGCCGATTCTTCATCTTCTCTGTTGGTACCGACATTGCCAATATGCGGATGTGTAAGAGTGACAATCTGTTTGTAATAAGAAGGATCGGTGAGTATTTCCTGATAGCCGGTCAATGCCGTGTTAAAAACGACTTCACCAACTGATTCCCCATGAGCACCGATAGCTTTACCGAAAAATAATGTTCCGTCTTCCAGGGCTAAGAGAGCCTTGACTGTCAACCGTGCACCTCTATCTCATAAAAAAGGGAGTCACCTTTGCGGTTACTCCCGTATTAAGTTCGATTGATTATAATGGAAGTATCTTCTTGCTGTCCACGTGGCCAAACAATTGCGATTAATATGGAATCAAAAAAATATTTTATTTGTCCGCTGGAACAACTACAGAAACAACGTTGCCTGGCCTGGACGAAAATACAGGAAGACCGGCAGCTTGAGTGTTTTCTTGTTTATCACAAGCAACAGGTATTCAGCTATATCAACGCCTGCCCGCATACCGGCGTGAATCTGAACTGGCTACCGGACCAGTTTCTTGATAGCAGCGGCAAGTTAATTCAATGTGCCGTGCATGGCGCTTTATTTGATATAGAAAACGGAAATTGTCTGCGTGGCCCATGCCTTGGCAGGGCCCTGTCTGCTGTGCAAAATGTAATTATCGAAAACCGTATTTTTCTGATTTTATAACACTGTAGGCTGTTAATATGCTTTTTTAATGTAATTTATTACTTTCAAGTGCTAACCTACCATTAAACTTAATAAACAGTAATTTAGCTATAAATCACTGTAATCAGAAACAGCATGAGTGAAAGCAAGCGACATCTGAATGCGCTCAAAAAAGGACAAAAACTTCACTGGTACGAGATTCACGATATTCTCGGCCAGGGCGGTTTCGGTATCACCTATCTTGCCCAGGATCTGAATCTTGAACACGAGGTCGCCATCAAGGAGTATCTGCCTGTCGACCTCGCCATCCGCACCAAGCACGGAACGGTTTCACCGGTTTCCGAAGAGCATCACGATCGCTATTACTGGGGACTGGAACGTTTTCTTGAAGAAGCTCGCACGCTTGGTCAGTTCAAGCACCCGAATATAGTCCGCGTGCGAAACGTCTTCGAAGCCAATAATACGGCCTACATGGTCATGGAATATGAGCTCGGTGAAAGCTTTCAGGAAATTTTAAACCGACGTAAAACCATCAGTGAGAGCGATATCAAAACAATTATTTTTCCTATAGTAGACGGAATGAAAATCGTTCATGCTGCGGGTTTTATTCATCGTGATATCAAACCGGCAAATGTTTTTCTTCGCGTTGACGGTGACCCGGTGCTGCTTGATTTCGGTTCGGCAAGGCAATCATTGGAACAGGACAACCAGTCGCTGACGAGTATTTTCTCTCGTGGTTATGCGCCTATTGAACAGTACCATTCCAGCGAGGAGAACCAGGGTCCATGGACAGACATCTATGCACTTGGTGCCACCATGTACCGTTCTGTTGCCGGAGTACCTCCGGCCGATGCGGTTGATAGAAGTGCAGCTATTGCACAAATAGAAAGGGATACCTACGTGCCAATAACCGAAATTGGCGAGGGAGAATATTCAGCTGATTTTCTTCAGGCCATAGACCATGCCATGCAATTCAGGCAACAGGACAGGCCGCAGACTATTTCAGAGTGGATAGCCACCTTCGATAGAAGAAATAGCTCTAGCAGAGAAGATAATGAAGCCTATAAAACGATTCTCACAGAGCAGGTTAATGCGGCTGAATCAGGTGATACCAGTGCTCAGTCCAAACTCGCCTTTATGTATGCTAAAGGCATACATACTGAAAAAGACGAGGCTGCCGCTATTAAATGGTTCAAGGAAGCAGCAAAAAATAATCACCTTAATGCACAGTACAACCTGGGTCTGATGTATGCGAAAGGCAAAGGGGTAGAGCAAAACTATCAGGAAGCGCTGAAGTGGTATTTACTGGCAGCAGGCCAGGGCGACGTCATTTCCCAGTACACGCTTGGTATGATGTACAGCAAAGGCGTTGGCACGAACAAAGACAATCAACGAGCTTACCAGTGGTTTCTTAAGGCGGCAGAACAAGGCAGTACCAACGCCCAGTACAAAGTGGCCGAATGCCTGAACAAGGGTAAAGGCTGCGAAGTGGATCATTCAGGAGCGTACGAATGGTATCAGAAGGCTTCCAGTAGTGGCCATACACTGGCGCAAATGAAACTCGCCTATATGTATGGTAAAGGTCAGGGTGTGCAAAGAAATGACACCGAGGCTTTTCACTGGTTCAGAAAAGCCGCCGAACAAGGACATCCCAAGGCTCAATATAACCTTGGCGTCATCTATGCCAAAGGCAGAGGCATATCAAAAGACATGGATCAGGCGAAAAAATGGTATGAGCTCGCCGCCGCGCAGGGCGACGAACATGCTGAACAGGCACTGCTAAGGCTTAAATCCAGGTAGCAATCAGCTTCTTTCAGTCAGCCATTTTGATACCGAAGGCGGGATCATTTTCTGGGCCTTGCCACTGACGTAGATTCCAATATGACCACCTGGAAATTCCAGTGCTTGATAGTCATCCGTACCTACACAACCTTCCAGTGCCCTGGAAGAATCCGGCGGCACAAGATGATCATCTTTGGCATAGATGTTCAGGACCGGATTTTTAATATCTTCAAGATCAACCGTATTGTCACCAATTTGAACTGTTGATTTAACCAGGCCATTTTCCTGATAAAACTGTTTGATAAATTCGCGATAGGTTTCACCTACCTGATCAGGACTATCAAAAATCCACTTTTCCATGCGCATGAAATTTAATGCCTTGTTCTTATCATCCAGGATATCGACCAGATCGACATACTTTTGCCCCATCAGCGAATAGGGTTTTAATGTCAAAAATGTCCAGTTCAGCATCTCACCGGGTACGTTACCCATGGTATCGACAACCTGGTCGATATCAATTTTCTGAACCATATGAGATAACAAATCGTCTTTGGTATGAAAATCGACCGGCGTAACGGTAGTAACCAGGTTTTTGACTTTGTCCTGATGCAGTGCGGTATAACAAAGACTGAAACAGCCGCCCTGGCATATGCCAAGCAAGTTGATTTTTTCAAGACCGTGAGACTCACGGATTACGTCAACACAGCGATCGATATACCCGTTAATGTAATCATCGAGCGTAAGATACTTGTCGACACTTTTCGGGTAGCCCCAGTCAATCAGGTATACATCCAGACCTTCATTGAGCAAACCCTGAATCATCGAACGTCCATCCTGCAAGTCAGCCATGTAAGGTCTGTTGACCAGGGCATAGACAATCAGCAAAGGAACGGGGTTCTGCTTCTTTGTTCTCGATTTGAAATGGTAGAGCACCAGGCTGTCTTCTTTATAAACAGCTTCTTTTTCAGATACGCCTACGTCAATATCTTCCAGCTCGCTAAGCGTCTTCAGACCCTGAGCTAACTTTGCATTGAACTCATTAATTTCGCCAACTATATCTACTGCTTTAAATTGTAACGGATTCATGCTGTGCTCCCGAAACTAGAACTTAATCTCAATCATGCCTTGTTTGTTTTCAGTTTTGTCCGCCTGTTTAGAACGGCTCTGCTTCGCCTTGGCTTGCAGTTTTTTCTGCTTGGCGCGTTTGGACTTCTTAAAATCGACAACCTGTGATGATTTACTGGCCGCCTTTTTCTTGGCTTTTGTTTTACGCTTTCTCGTACTGGATGTAGTCCTGGTTGCAGCAACTTTTTTTGATTCGGTTTTTGTTACCGTCTCACGGGCGGGTGCCTGATTTTGTTGCTTGAGTTGCGTTTGTAATTCTTTCAGCTCATTGGTCAAGACCTTTACCTGCTTCCTGAGTTCATGCTGCCTGAGCTCCAGTGCGTCGATGGCGCTCGATGTAGGCAGGTTCATCGAAGACAGGTAATCTTCGGTGATTTCATGACTCTTGTTCTTGAATGCCATTAGAGAATTAACCAGCCTGGCATTCATTTCGGCGTATTCTTCGGTAAAGACATATTCGCCATAGACCTTTTCGTTTGACTCTACCCAGAGGTTATAGATTTGGCGCATCGACTCTACTTTTTCGCCGGCCTTGTGCATCTTCAGGAGTTTTTTACGCATTCGGTCAAGAGCATCATGATTCAGTCGTGACATGACCGCATGAAATTCCTGATAATTATCCTGATAGTTAGCCCACAGCCTTACCGCCTCCTGCATTTTTTCCTGAGTCTCCCGACTGTAGCCAACACCGGGGATGGTCAGAAATCGCTCACGCAGTTTTTTCAGCTCGGGACTAAAGTCGTTTATGACTTCGCCGGAAAATAACGGCGTATTAGTAGCCAGATTTTTCATCAGGTCTGCAGGCTTTTCACACTGGTCGATAAAGTTACTCCAGCTGAAAAGCTGATGGTTTTCAGCGATGACCGACTCCAGGTTTTGAAATTGCTCATTCAGAAAATGAACAAAGTCATCGGAATTTTTTTTGGATTTCTCCATGCCTTCATAAAGCTTGGCGAACTGTTCGCTCAACATGAAATAGGTTTTGCCCTGCTGCAACATCTTATTGAACAGGTTATTACTCGCAGGTGCTGCTTCCGGTTTGAACACCTGCCACCATAAATCCATCGCATCAGACCAGTTGCCGGGGGATGGATTCATCGTCGGTGTGGAAAATGGATTTGATGGCTGATTATATTTCATCATGGCGTCAAAAAAGTGCTTCTGCATTTCTGACCAATCCATGCCCTGAAAAGGCATCTTGTATTTGTCGCTCATAACTAAATTCCCTGGTGAGATATCTTTATATTAGCGGATCATCTTATTAAGTTGCTAACCAACAAAGCTTATTGCTTGACAGGTGTTGAAACCACCAACTATTTTGCGGCCAGCTCGGGCTAGGTAGCCGTTCACATCAAAAAAAAGCCCGCAAAACCAGAAAGGTAATGCGGGCTTTTTTCATCGTCTTGGAAAATCTTAGGCAGCTTTCTTGGTGCTACGCTTGGCTGCTGGCTTTTTCTCTGGAACGGTAGCACTTTCCATGGCCTTTTCAAACCAACCTACCACTTCATCGCGAGATTCGGTAAGGACGTCGGCAGTTTTACGGCCGTATTCCATCATCTTGCTACCGTACTCGCTGGCAAATTCCGCTTCCGTAGAGAGCAAATCCTTATAGTTGGAAGAGCTACCCAGTGTTTTAGTAAACTCAACACCGGTTTCGATGTTATATGAAACCAGACTCATCTGTAATTCTGACAATTCCTTCATGATCTTGGTATTGATTTCTCCAAGTTCCTGTATGGCTACGTAAGATGATTTGCCTGCTTCCGTCATTTTTTCAATAATTTCGTTTTGCATTTCTACTGACTCCCGTTTAATGGTTCTTACAAAATAATTTACACTAGTATCATATTGTGCAATGCAATATATTGCAATGCAACATAACCCAGCTTCGACTATCTGTCAACCATTTATCTATGAATATTTTGTTAAACGGATGCGACCCGCTACGCGGGTCTCAGAAATGCAATTCTTCAGACGAATCGTTATAGGCCTGCATGGATTCTGCAATCTCCTGTTTGGCTTCTTCCGTGCCATACCAACCATCAACCTTAACCCACTTATTCGGTTCCAGGTCCTTATAATGCTCAAAAAAGTGCGTGATTTGGTTTAGCAAGGCCGGCTGCACATCCTCGAATGAATTCACATTTCGATTGAATTTGGAAACGCTATCAAGCGGTATGGCCATTACCTTGCTGTCGTCGCCTGCCTCGTCTGTCATCTTCAGAACCCCTATAGGCCGGCATGGAATCACTGCACCGTGGATAATCGACATCGGTGTCATGACAATGACGTCTACCGGGTCACCGTCTTTCGCCAGTGTCTTCGGAATATAGCCGTAATTGCACGGATAGTGCATGGAGGTATTCAGGAAACGATCCACAAACATGGCTCCGCTTTCCTTATCCAGCTCGTATTTAACCGGTGGTCCATGGATGGGAATTTCAACCACAACATTAACTTCATCCGGCGGGTTTTTTCCAGCCGTCACTCTATCTAGATTCATCTTCTGGCTCCGTTATTATTTATTTGCCCGGTTATCGATCAAATCATCAACCACGGCTGGTTCAGCCAGTGTGCTGGTATCACCCAGCGCGTCAATCTCGTTAGCGGCAACTTTCCGGAGGATGCGCCGCATAATCTTACCGGAGCGGGTTTTTGGCAGACCCGGCGCCCACTGAATGACATCCGGACTGGCTATTGGTCCAATCTCCTTGCGCACGTGCTTGACCAGTTCCTTCTTCAGGTCGTCGCTGGCCTCCGCATCGCCCATCAAGGTGACATAGGCATAGATACCCTGTCCTTTGATATCGTGCGGGTAGCCGACCACGGCGGCTTCGGCGACAGCCGGGTGCAAGACCAGCGCGCTTTCGACCTCTGCGGTCCCCATTCTGTGGCCGGAAACATTGATTACATCATCGACACGTCCGGTAATCCAGTAATAGCCATCCTCGTCGCGGCGCGCACCATCACCACTGAAATATTTACCTGGAAACATCTTGAAATAGGTTTCTACAAAACGGTCATGGTCTCCGTAAACCGTGCGCATCATTCCAGGCCATGGCCGTTTAATACATAGTGCCCCTTCAGTTGCGCCTTCCAGTTCTTTACCCTGATCGTCAACCAGGCATGGTTCCACGCCAAAAAATGGCAGTGTTGCCGACCCTGGCTTTAGCGCCGTAGCACCAGGTAACGGCGTAATCAGATGGCCTCCTGTTTCAGTCTGCCACCAGGTATCAACAATCGGGCATTGTTCCTTACCGACGATATGGTAATACCATTCCCAGGCTTCAGGATTAATCGGCTCCCCGACCGTGCCAAGGATGCGCAAGCTGCTGCGATCGGTCTTGGTCACAAATTCATCGCCCTGCCCCATGAGCATGCGTATTGCGGTTGGCGCCGTGTAAAAGGAATTGACCTTCCATTTGTCCACCACCTGCCAGAAGCGGCTCGCGTCCGGGAAATTGGGCACCCCTTCAAACATAATCGAAGTCGCGCCGTTAGCCAGTGGTCCATAGACAATATAAGAATGACCGGTAACCCAGCCTACATCGGCCGTACACCAGTAGATATCACCTTCCTGGTAATCAAACACATACTTATGCGTCATAGCGGCATACAGCAAATAACCGCCGGTAGTGTGCAACACACCCTTCGGTTTGCCCGTTGAACCAGATGTGTAAAGAATAAAAAGCGGGTCCTCTGCGTCCATTTCTTCCGGAGAGCACTCGTTTGACGCCGCCTCGATCAGTTCGTGGTACCAGACGTCACGGCCTTCCTGCCAGTCGATATCGCCACCGGTACGTTTGACTACGATACAGGTATTCACATTCGGGCAATCTGCAAGGCCTTTATCCGCATTCGCTTTCAGGGGAATCTGTTTCTTTCCGCGCAGACTGTAGTCGCTGGTGACAACCACCTTGCAATCCGAGTTCTGAATTCTGTCTCGCAATGCGTCGGGGGAAAAACCGCCAAATACGATCGAGTGTGCAGCGCCAATACGCGTACAGGCCAGCATCGCGACGGCGGCCTCCGGTATCATCGGCAGATACAGACAAACCCGATCGCCTTTTTGCACGCCTCTGGATTTAAGTGCATTCGCAAACCGGCAAACCTCATCATGCAATTCCCTGTAGGTAATCTGACGATCTTCTTCCGGGTCATCTCCCTCCCAGATTATCGCAACCTGGTCACCACGTTTTTCCAGGTGCCTGTCGAGGCAGTTATAGCTGACATTTAGCTTGCCGCCTTTAAACCAGTTTATCTGCGCATCAGTGAAATCCCATTCCTGAACCTTGTCCCATTTTGAGGACCAGCTAAGAAATTCTTCCGCCTGCTCGGCCCAGAATGCGTCCGCATCATTGATTGAGCGGTCGTACATTTCTTCATATTTGGCTTTATCTATATGCGCTTTTTTGGCAACTTCTTCGGGTACTTCGTAGATTTTTACGTCCGACATAAGAACTATCTCTCTGCTTATCAGGTTATTGTTTTGCTCGAAGCATGGATCCAGGAAGTGAATTCAGTTCCTGTTATTCAAGCCCCCTCCCGTATCGCAATGATCATCTGACCCGCGAAAGATTGTCATGATATACCTAACGCGTATAAAAATTAATTGATCTAAAGCAAGTAATCGACTGGCTGTTGCAAAATACGACACTTCAGCAGGTGTGCTAATGAAATATGCGGGCAGTGGCATACCGATAGGCACCTTTAAAGTGCCCGGGCAAAGGAATAAATTTTGTAGTGTTTCTGAAAAGCTGGGGGTAACGAACCAGTGAACGTCACACTTTGGAATAGTGCGTCTCGACATAATTATCAACGATGTCGCGAAACTCACTTGCAATATTGTCGCCTTTTAATGTCGTTACCTTTTTACCATCAATAAATACCGGCGCAGAGGGAGCCTCACCGGTACCGGGCAGACTAATACCAATATCGGCATGCTTACTTTCCCCGGGGCCATTAACAACGCAGCCCATCACGGCCAGATTCATTTCTTCTACGCCCACATATGTTTCTCTCCAGACAGGCATCTGACTGCGCACATAGGCCTGAATATTATCTGCCAGTTCCTGGAATACAGTGCTAGTGGTGCGACCACAGCCCGGGCAGGCGGTAACCAGTGGCGTGAATGAGCGTAAACCCATCGTTTGCAGGATTTCCTGGGCCACAATCACTTCTTTGGCGCGGTCTCCATTTGGTTCCGGAGTAAGCGATATGCGAATCGTATCTCCGATACCCTCCTGCAGGAGCACACCCATGGCTGCCGTAGAAGCGACAATTCCTTTCGACCCCATGCCGGCCTCGGTCAGACCAAGATGTAATGCGTAATCACAACGCGCAGCGAGGTCCCGGTACACGGAGATGAGTTTCTGTACGCCACTCACCTTGCATGAAAGCAGAATATGATCACGAGATAAACCTATTTGTTCGGCCCGCTCGGCACTTTTTAAAGCAGAAACGATTAATGCTTCGCGCATGACGTCATCCGTTTCTGCCGGTTCCGCCAGCTTGGCGTTTTCATCCATCATTTGTGTTAACAGTTCCTGATCCAGACTTCCCCAGTTCACTCCAATTCGGACCGGCTTGTCATATTCAATCGCGCACTCAATCATGGTGGCGAATTGATTGTCCTTTTTTCTACCAAAACCGACATTACCCGGGTTGATGCGATATTTGGCAAGCGCCTCTGCACAATCCGGATAATCCGTTAATAACTTGTGACCGTTGTAGTGAAAGTCTCCAACCAGCGGGACACTGCATCCGCTGGCATCGAGTTTTTCCCGGATCGAAGCAACCTGAGCCGCTGCCTCTGGCGTGTTGACCGTGATCCTGACCAGTTCTGAACCTGCTGCAGAAAGCTGTTGCACTTGCTTCGCAGTGGCTTCAGCATCAGCAGTATCTGTGTTTGTCATCGACTGAACGACAACCGGATGTCCGCCGCCAACAGTTACAGAACCAATTTTTACGGCGACACTGGCTCTTCTACCAAGCGGACCAAAACCTGTACCCATAATATAAAACCTTGATTGCAACAATAAACAAGCAAGCAGTCTAATCCGCACTGTGTCAATGTCAAACCAGACATACTCATCGCCATAGCTGGCAGAAATAGTAAGGAAAAAAGTCCATCGGCATGAGATACTTTCGCCGATGAAAAAGAAAAACAGCTATACAAACGAAGAACTTCTTGCCTGCGGCCGGGGAGAAATGTTTGGGGAAGGAAATGCACAACTGCCGCTCCCACCAATGCTAATGTTTGATCGCATTATCAGTATTACTGAAGATGGCGGAACCGCCAATAAAGGCCAGGTAATCGCAGAACTCGATATCAAACCTGATCTATGGTTCTTTGACTGTCACTTCGAAGGGGACCCGGTGATGCCGGGCTGTCTTGGTCTGGATGCGATGTGGCAGCTTGTTGGTTTTTTCCTAGGCTGGTCAGGTGCGCCTGGCAGGGGACGTGCGCTTGGCTCAGGCAGTGTCAAATTCACAGGCCAGGTAACGCCGGATATTCAGCTGATAACGTATAAAGTTAACATGCGCCGGGTTATGTTGCGCAAACTGGTGATGGGAGTGGCCGACGCCATCATGCTGGCCGACGGCAAAGAGATATATACTGCCAGGGATCTGCGTGTCGGCTTGTTCACTTCTACAGAGGATTTTTAGGGGAATAAAATTGAAGAGAGTCGTTGTTACCGGAATGGGCATCATTTCGAGCATCGGAAACAATAAGAATGAAGTGCTTGATGCCTTGGGCAAAGGTAAATCAGGTATAGAGTACTGTCAGGAATATGATGATCTTGGCTTTCGTTCTCATGTTCATGGTTCCATCAATATTGATCTGGATGCACTCATAGAGAGAAAATTGAAGCGCTTCATGGGTGACAGTGCGGCGTACTGTTACCTCGCCATGCGCGAGGCGATCGAAGATGCCGGCCTTGATGCAGAGTCTATATCCGATCCTGGAATTGGTCTGATCGTCGGTTCAGGCGGCGGTTCAAATGCGAACATGCAACAAGCCATTGATACGCTGCGCGAAAGGGGCGCACGCAAGGTTGGACCAACGATGGTGCCCAGAATCATGGCCAGCACCAATAGTGCCTGTCTGTCAGTAGCTTATAAAATCAAAGGGGTTAATTACTCAATAAGTTCTGCATGCGCTACCAGCGCACACTGCATAGGCAATGCTTATGAACTGATTCAAGCCGGCAAGCAGAATATGATTTTTGCCGGTGGCAGTGATGAATTACACTGGACCTCTACGCTACTGTTTGACGGCATGGGCGCATTATCCTCCAGATATAATGACACACCGCAGTCTGCCTCCCGACCTTATGATGCCAATCGTGACGGGTTCGTTATCTCCGGTGGTGGCGGTATTCTGATTCTTGAAGAACTGGAGCATGCAAAAGCCAGAAATGCGCGCATCTATGCAGAGTTGATAGGTTACGGGGCAACCTCTGACGGTTTCGATATGGTTAAGCCTTCCGGTGAAGGTGCAATACGCTGCATGCAGCAGGCAATGGCAACGGTCGAGCAACCCATCGACTATATAAATGCCCACGCCACCAGTACTCCTGCCGGTGATATTACCGAGTTAAAGGCGATAAAAAGTGTATTTGCAGAGCAGATACCGGCTATCAGCGCGACTAAATCCCAGACTGGTCACGGCCTTGGAGCCGCGGGAGTCAATGAATCGATATATAGCCTATTGATGCTTGAACATGATTTTATTTCTGCATCAATCAATATTGAGGAGCTGGATCAGGAAGCGCAAGGCATGCCAATCGTAGTGCAGAAAAAAGAACCGGCAAACCTCAGGACAGTGATGTCCAATAGTTTTGGCTTTGGTGGAACCAATGCCTGCCTTGTTTTTCAAAAAACAGAATAACCATAAAGGACATAATTAATGGAAGCACATCTGCTGGCCGTATTACTCAGCTGGACGGTGAGCCTGTCCAGTTACCCGCATCCCGGAGAGCCTCCGCAAATCGTTTTCCAGCCCAGGGAGTTTTTTGTTGAAGCCGCCTGTGCCGGCAACGAAAAGTGTAAGGCGGTTGCCTGGTACGATAACAAAGGCATTATTCATCTTGATCAGCGTCTGGA
>CAJIBF010000242.1_pt1 | contig 43396 bp, 30 predicted proteins | sample 9199291 | NCBI WGS metagenome assembly CAJIBF01 (sample SAMEA7708293, study PRJEB35096) | sediment metagenome | biome: marine neritic benthic zone biome [ENVO:01000025]; feature: sediment [ENVO:00002007]; material: shallow marine sediment [ENVO:03000034] sea grass bed [ENVO_01000059] ...
GATATGTGGGTCGATTTCGAGTAAATCAATATCTACCAGCGGCATTCCAAATTCAGATGCGCCGGCGAGGGCAATACTATTACTGGGAACGAGTTTTTCGTTTACTACGTGGGTAACGAAAGGAATTTTTTTCTTGAGTGATTCTTCGAAGGCTTTTTGCGCCTTTTCTTCCTCAAGCAGGCCATCGACAACCAGTTTTCTGGCGAGTCCGCTGAGGTTGATTTTTTTTGTAGAAACAGCCATTGCCGAAATCTTGACCCTTAAATATCAAGTATGACTGCTAAATATTAGATTATATAGAAAAAATAACCAACCGTTTTAGGCCAAAATAGCCCAAAATTTGACGTCATGCGGCGCAACATGACGTATTTCAGTTTATTTATCAGGCTGCGCTGGCATTTTGCCGTACGAATTGCAGTTCATTGTCAGCAATGTCAATGTTTATAACGTCTTCAGGGCCAAAATCACCGGCGAGTATCTTCTCTGCGATTGGTGTCTCGATGTCGTCCTGAATCGCCCGTTTCAAAGGCCGTGCGCCATATACCGGGTCGAAGCCAACCTTTCCCACATGGGCAATCGCGGCATCACTAATCTCAAGCGCGATATCCTGCTCCGTCAGCCGCGTTCGCAGGCGTTCCAGCTGGATCCTGGCAATCGCATGGATCTGCTCCTGCAGTAATGCGTGAAACACTACTACCTCGTCGATACGGTTCAGGAACTCGGGCCGAAAATGCTGACTGACTTCATGCATCACGACCTCTTTCATCGTGCCATATTCTGAATCAGCGGTCATTTCCTGGATCAGGTTCGAACCCAGGTTCGATGTCATCACTATTACTGTATTGCGGAAGTCCACGGTTCGACCATGTCCATCCGTCAGGCGGCCATCATCAAGCACCTGAAGCAGGATATTAAACACATCATTATGCGCTTTCTCTATCTCATCCAGCAGGATCAGGCTATAAGGTCGGCGTCTGACGGCTTCGGTCAGATAGCCGCCTTGTTCATAGCCGACATAGCCCGGAGGAGCGCCTATCAATCTTGCCACCGAATGTTTTTCCATGAATTCGGACATATCAATACGTATCATGGCGTCTTCACTGTCGAATAAAAACTCGGTAAGACTTTTACATAATTCGGTTTTACCCACCCCGGTAGGGCCCAGGAAAAGAAAACTGCCGTTGGGTCGCTGCGGATCAGACAAGCCGGCACGGGAACGCCGGATCGCATTGGATACGGCCTTGATAGCTTGCTCCTGGCCAACGACGCGTTTATGCAATCCGTCTTCCATAGCCAGTAGTTTTTCCTTTTCTCCTTCCAGCATCTTGCTGACCGGGATACCGGTCCAGTTGGCAACCACCTCGGCAATTTCATTTTCTGTTACCTTGTTGCGCAACAGTTTCATGTCCTGCATCTCGGCCTGGCCGGCCATGTCCAGTTGTTTTTCCAGTTCCGGAATCGTGCCGTACTGCAACTCTGACATCTGGTTCAGATCACCGGCACGCTTCGCCGCTTCAAAATCAATTCTTGCCTGCTCCAGTTGCTCCTTGATGGTATGCGAACCCTGTAAAGCGGCTTTTTCCGATACCCAGATTTCCTCAAGGTCGGTAAATTCACGTTCTGTTTCCTTGATGTCGTTTTCGAGCATTTCCAGACGTTTTTTTGAAGCCGGGTCATCTTCTTTTTTCAATGCTTCACGCTCTATCTTCATCTGGATTAGACGGCGTTCAAGTCGGTCCATGGCCTCTGGTTTGGAATTAATTTCGATACTGATACGACTGGCAGACTCATCGATTAGATCGATAGCCTTGTCCGGCAGTTGACGGTCAGTTATATACCGATTTGATAAGGTGGCCGCGGCAACAATGGCCGGGTCTGTAATCTGTACGTTGTGATGAACTTCATAACGTTCTTTCAAACCGCGCAATATGGCAATGGTATCGTCTACGCTTGGTTCATTAACAAGCACTTTCTGAAAGCGTCTTTCCAGGGCGGCGTCTTTCTCAATATTTTCCCGGTATTCATCCAGTGTCGTGGCGCCGATGCAGTGCAACTCGCCTCGCGCCAGTACCGGTTTCAACATATTACCTGCGTCCATTGCCCCCTCTGCTTTACCGGCACCGACCATGGTGTGCAGTTCATCGATAAACAGGATGATTTGCCCTTCCTGTTTGGATAGATCGTTCAATACAGCTTTCAGGCGTTCTTCAAATTCACCGCGGAATTTTGCACCGGCAATCAAGGCGCCCATATCCAGCGCCAGCAGCCTTTTGTTTCTTAATGCATCCGGTACTTCATTATTGACAATGCGCTGGGCAAGGCCTTCAACGATCGCGGTTTTACCGACACCGGGTTCACCGATCAGTACCGGGTTATTTTTTGTTCTGCGTTGCAGTACCTGTATCGTGCGGCGAATTTCTTCATCACGGCCGATGACCGGATCCAGTTTGCCACTCTCGGCACGGGCCGTCAGATCAATGGTAAATTTTTGCAGGGCCTGCCGATGTTCTTCGGCATTGGAGTCACTGACAGACTCACCGCCGCGTACGGCATCGATGGAGCTATTGATACCGGCCTTGTCAGCGCCGGCCTGCCGAAACAGTTCGCCGAGTTTTCCCTTGTCTTCCAGTGCAGCGAGTGCAAACAACTCGCTTGAAATATATTCATCATTGCGCTGTTGGGCTGCCTTATCCATCAGGTTCAGCAAGCGGTCGAGATCACGACTGATATGCACATCGCCAGCAGTTCCGCTGACGCTGGGCAAGGTTTTTAATGACAGGTCAATGTCGGCACTGAGTTTATTGATGTTTACGCCGGCATTGGCGAGCAGGCTTTTCAGGGTGCCACCATCCTGATCCAGTAGCGCTCTTGCCAGATGTACGGGTTCGATAAATTGATGGTCCTGACCAATAGCCAGACTCTGGGCATCGGCCAACGCCATTTGCAGTTTCGTTGTCAGTTTATCCGGTCGCATGATGGGTCCCGATTATTTCAATGGATTGCTAATAGTAATGGGGGCTGTTATCACTTATTCAAGTCGGTTAAATACGCATAATCCTTTCCTGCGGGTAGCGACCTCAAATCGATGCGGGTACCGGGGCCTAATAAACGCCGATATCAATATATGAACGCGCTATCTTGTTAATGGCAACAACATACGCCGCAGTCCGATAGTCACTAATCTTGTCATTGCCTTGCATGACGTCTTTCATTTGCTGATAACTGTTACGCATCGTATCGTCGAGTCCGGAACGAACCAGGTCCAGTTCGTCGGCGCCATAGATCAGCTCTTTTTGTATCCAATCATCGGCGGCTTTCCCTGTCATCGTTTCCAGCGCCTGTACAACACGTGCTCCGTGCAACTCGGCATGACGCCTTTCCATGCGCCCAAAGCGGATGTGTGACAGGTTTCGCACCCATTCAAAATAGGACACAGTCACGCCACCGGCATTGACGAAAGCATCAGGCAAGATAGTAATTCCGCGATGCCTAAGGATATCATCTGCCTCGAATGTTACCGGCCCGTTGGCCGCTTCAACGATGAGTTTGGTCTTGATATTGTCTGCGTTTGAACCGTTGATTTGTGCTTCCAGCGCTGCGGGGATCAGGATGTCGCATTCGATTTCCAGTCCAGCAGCTCCCTTGTCGGAAAACTTCGCATCCGGGAAGCCCTTGATGGTCTTATGTTCATTAATATGTTGACGTACATCTTCAACGCGAATGCCGTCATCATTGGTAATGACGCCGTCGCGTTCAATGATCGCAATAATACGGCAGTCATCTTCTTCATCCAGTAGTTTGGCAGCATAATAGCCGACGTTGCCCAGGCCCTGTAACACGATACTTTTACCACCAAGGCCGGGTTTAAGTCCGGTAGCAATGACGTCATCCGGATTGCGAAAAAATTCGCGAATCACATAAACAACACCGCGACCAGTTGCCTCGGTTCGTCCGCGTATGCCGCCATGGGCAATAGGTTTCCCCGTTACGCAGCCGAGGTAGTTGATGTCTTCAGGATGCAGGTGTTTATAAGTATCGGCAATCCAGGCCATTTCACGCTCACCCGTGCCCATATCCGGTGCCGGGACATTTGTGGCCGGATTCAGCACGCCTTTACGAATCAATTCTCTGGCGAAGCGTCGGGTGATACGCTGCATATCGTCACGCGTATAGTTACGCGGGTCTATAAGTAGACCGCCCTTGGAACCGCCAAACGGAACATCAACGATGGCGCATTTATAGGTCATCAGGGAGGCCAGTGCCTCGACCTCATCTTCATCGACAATTGGTGCAAACCGGATTCCACCTTTAGCAGGCAGCCGATGATTACTATGCACCGAGCGCCAGCCGGTGAAGACCTCAAGCTTGCCGTTGATCTCGACTGGGAAACTGACCTTTATCGTTGAATTACAGGCCTTGATAGCTTCTGCCACACCCGGATCGATATCCAGTGCGGCCATGGCGCGATCTACCATAAAGTTGACGCTTTCACTGAAGCTCAGTGTCTTGTTGTTATTGTTATTCACGGTCTGACTCCCTGCCTGAATGATTATTTGTTTGCTTAAAGCTTAGTAGAATTTCTGACTTATTCCATCCATATCATACTTGCAGTTCTTCCCGTTACGCCGTCACGTCGATAGGAATAAAAGTTTTTTTCATCGGCATAAGTGCATAGTCCACTCTCGTATATATTGTGTATTTTATTATTTGCCAGGATACATTTTACGAGTGAAACCAAATCACAATGCCAGTGTTGTTCATCATATTGTTGAAAAGCGGTTTTTGTATTGGGTGAATATCCCATGCAGGCTTCGAATACGTCACTACCTACCTCGTAATATACGCAGGATATGCAAGGGCCAATCCAGGCCAGAACATCTTCGGGCTGTGAATAAAGTGCAGCCGCGTTGTCAATTATGCCAGTGCTGATTCCTCGCCAGCCGGCATGTACAGCAGCAACCCGGGTTCCTGCTTTATCGCATAGCAGGACTGGTACGCAATCTGCCGTCAGTACGGCGCAGATATTATTTTTTATCGTTGTGTAGCTACCGTCTGCATCTGTATCAACATTATCCTTGTCCAGTATGCTAAGACGATTGCTATGTGTCTGGTTTAACCACTCCGGCCTGGCAGGTAGCTGTTGTTGCTTGATCAATAGTTCGCGGTTTTTATCTACTTTAGCCGCGTTATCACCGACGTGCATCGCCAGATTCAAACTACTGTAGTTGTCACTGCTAAAACCACTGTCGCGAAGAGATGTGCCGGCATGCACATGATCGGGTGCAGGCCACTCTGCCGGCAGCCATCCGGTAACAGGCTCAGTTACGGTCATATTTGCCTAGTGTCTGTATCAGGTTATGCATGTCTGCTGGCAGTACTGCCCTATAAGTAGACAATTTTCCAGTGTCCGGATGCGGAAGTGTTAGTTCAAATGCATGCAGTGCCTGTCGTTTAAATTTCATTACTGCCTGTCTGGTTTCGTCAGTAATCCCTCTAATTAATGATTTGTTCTTTCCATAGACAGGATCTCCGACAAGCGCATGATTAATTGATGCCATATGAACGCGAATCTGATGTGTCCTGCCGGTTTCCAGCATGACTTGCAGTAGCGTGTAATGTTTAAATTTTTTCAACAAGCGATAGTGTGTGATAGCGGGTTTGCCTCCGGAAGTGATCGCCATACGTGTGCGCCTTGACGGATGTCGGCCGATATTTCCCTCAACCGTTCCACCGGCCGTGACCAGGCCGCAAACCAGTGCCTGGTATTCACGTTTAATCTCGCGGGATTGAAGTTTATCAACCAGGAATGTATGTGCCTCTGGGTTTCGGGCTATCAGCAGGATGCCGCTCGTGTCCTTGTCCAGACGATGCACGATGCCGGCACGAGGCAGCAGTTTCAAATTGTTATCATAGTGCAATAGCGCGTTGACCAATGTCTGGTTGGGGTTTCCGGCACCGGGATGCACAACCAGTCCCGCCGGTTTATTCACAAGTAGAATGGACGGATCGGCATGAATGATGTCCAGCGGAATGTATTCAGGCTGATTCAGTTCCTGCGTTTCAAAAACGACATCGATGAGGATTTCATCGCCAGCTTGCACCGCAGCCCGTTGTAGCAGACATTGCTCGTTCACCTTGATCTGTCCCGTTTTTATCCAGCCCTGAATACGAGAGCGAGAATGTTCCGGTAGCATCTTGCTAACCACCTGGTCCAGGCGCATGCCGGCAAAGTCATCCGTTACCGTTTTTTTCAACTGCAGTTTATTCATAATATCGATTTTACTGTTAACGCTGCTGAGGCTTTGCCCTGCGGTTTTGTTTAGGCTAACCTAGACTTTATGCAACGAATCTTCACTATATTACTGTTTTTTTCACTGACTTCCTGTTCCTATTTCGGTGGCGATAAAGAAGATGAGACGGTTACCTGGAGCGCGGACAGGCTCTATGCGGAAGCCCGTGGGGCACTCGATTCAGGTCGCTATTCAGAAGCGGTCGATTTATATCAAAAACTGGAAGCGCGTTACCCGTTTGGGACAAAGGCACAACAGGCACTGCTGGATCTGGCCTATGCCCACTACAAGGACGAGGAACCGGATGCATCAATTGCCGCCTGCAATCGGTTTATCAAGCTCTATCCACAAAACGTCAGGGTAGATTACGCTTACTATCTTAAGGGCCTGGCCAACTTCAACAGGGGCAAAGGATTGACTCAGCGTATCCTGCCAAGAGATCAAGCGCAGCGCGATCCGGGTTCGGCGCTACGTTCATTTCAGGATTTCTCCGAACTGGTTAACCGATTTCCCGAAAGTGAATACGTGCCGGATGCCGAACAGCGTATGCGCTATTTGCGCAATAACCTCGCCCAGAATGAGGTTTACATAGCCAGTTACTATATGCGCCGCGGCGCGTTTGTTGCCGCAGTTAATCGCGCACGTTACGTTGTAGAAAACTATCCACGCACACCTTCGGTACCGGATGCGCTGGTCATTATGGCCAAGGCCTACCGGGTACTGGAAATGGAAGACCTTGCTGCCGATGCCTTACGGGTACTGGAATCCAATTATCCGAATCACCCTGGTTTGTTTGAGGTTAAATCGGTCCGTGTACGTTAAAACTATTTTTCCAGATAACCTGAAGTTATCGGATAACGTCTGTCCCGGCCGAAAGCCCTGGCCGTGACCCGTGTCCCAGGCGCGGCCTGCCTGCGTTTGTACTCATTACGGTCCACCAGCCGAACCACTTTTTCAACACTGGCACGATCAAAACCCTCGGCAATAATTTTTTCAGGATTGATATCCAGCTCAATATACCGTTCCAGTATCTGATCCAGATCGTCATAGTCAGGCAGTGAATCCTGATCCAGGTGGTCTTCCCTGAGTTCGGCAGAAGGAGGACGGCTTATCACATTATCCGGAATAACCTGACCCTGTTGATTGCGCCAGGTAGCGAGCTTGTATACCAGTGTCTTCCAGACATCCTTTAAAGGCGCAAATCCACCTGCCATATCGCCATACAGTGTGGCATAACCCACCGCCATTTCACTCTTGTTTCCGGTAGTCAGTAACAGCTTTCCTGTTTTATTGGAAACCGCTATTAAGAGAACGCCGCGACAGCGTGCCTGAATATTTTCCTCGGTAATATCCGTGGCCAATCCTGTAAATCTTGGTTCCAGGGAATCCAGGAAAGCCGAGAAGGCGGGTTCTATCGAGATAACTTCGTAATGTACATTCTGGGTTTTGGCCTGCTGTATAGCATCGTCAATACTCATTTGAGCCGTGTACCGTGATGGCATTATCAGCACCTCAACATTGTCAGCGCCAAGCGCATCGACTGCGATGCTTACAGTTAATGCGGAGTCTATACCTCCTGACAGACCAATCACTGCGCCACTGAAATTATTTTTTCGCACATAATCCCTCAAGCCAAGCACCAGCGCGTTATAGATGTTCTCTTCGGTAGTCGCATACTCAAGAACAACATGATCGTTACCGGTAATTTCTCCGTTAACGTGATTCAGCTCCACCGCGAACAGGCCTTCTTCAAATTGTGGTGCGTGATAAATCAGTTCACCGGCACTATCAACCAGCATTGAGTTGCCATCAAAGATCAATTCGTCCTGACCGCCTACTAGATTGGTATAGGCAATACAAAGCCCTGTCTCCCGGGCGCGTTCGGTAATGATTTCCTCGCGCTGTTTCAGTTTATGCTTGTGATAAGGTGAAGCATTCATGTTAAACATAATCCTGGCACCGGCATCGGCTGATTTAGCTGCAGGTTCGGTTACCCAGATGTCTTCACATATGCTCAATGCCGCCGGTATACCATTAACATCAAAAAGAGATACACCTTTCCCCGGGGTGAAGTAGCGCTTTTCATCAAAAACGCCGTAGTTGGGAAGTTCCTGTTTGCAGTAGGTGAGCTCAATTTCACCTTTGTGTATTACGCTGCAGGCGTTGAAAAGATGACCATTGTCGAGCAGCGGGTATCCTACTATGGCCTTTATATTCCCTGTGGCTTCTGAAATCTCAGCCAATGCGGTTTCTACATTTTCATTAAAGGTCGGACGAAAAAGCAGATCTTCCGGTGGATAGGAACAAATACTAAGTTCAGGAAAAAGAATAACGTCTGCTTTATGAATACTTTCAGCCGATTCTATTGCAGAAATAATTTTCTCTGTATTGCCTTTAATATCGCCAACAGTGAGATTTAATTGTGCGAGTATGATTTTTAGCATCCTGTTACTCGTAACTGTAAAGTCAGGTAGATATAGTAGTATTTTGAGATAAACTTTACTTCAATAAATAGTAATTGCTATCCACAGCCGTACTGGTCAATACGGGACCAGTACCTGGCAGTTGCGATCTTGATACAGGTTATAAACTAATTCTCCCTGTATTTGTTGACTATCTCAGTAGCAGTTTCAGTTTTTCCGGCAAGATCAGGATCAGATTGATTGGGTCTGGACAAATCAACCCCGAATACATCTTTCAACCAGATGTAAAAATCTGCACTTTCATCGTTATACGGGATAACCGAATAAATTTTGTCGGCCTCTTTAAATATCTGGTCCGTTCTCCCGTCCATGCATAGCAAGTAAAGGTAAAGGGGATAAATATAGCCGTAATCTGACTCAGGGATTACCTGTAAGTAATCATCCAGATGCTGAATCGCTGCCGCATAGTTGCGCGTCGAGATTGCCTGCTTGGCGAGCAGGTAACTACTTTCAGCAGGCTGCTGGCCTTCGGCAATCAGCTGTTTGATTATAGCTTGTTCCTGATAGTTGCTTTCCAGCATCCAGAGTGGCAACGTTTCAAGCTCTGATTCTAACAGCACCTTATGCAGGTCCCGGAAGAAATCGACTCCTTGTTTACCAGTAGTTAGAAACACGTCTGAAATCATCCGTTGATAATCGAAGTAATCCAGAGTTTTTCCATATATTGCTGCAGGCAAAATCTGTTTGATGTAAGTACTTTGTTTAAATCTTTCTTGGACGGCTTCTATATCCATCATGCTATAGAAAAAAGCTGTATTTTCTTTCATTGAAACTGCTTTCGTAGAGAGGCGTTTCGGATAATTATCAGTAACAGGAAGATCTTTCGCCAGGAAGGCTTTTAGCGTGACAGAGTCTGCAAGAAACATACTACCAAGCAGAGCAGGTTCTTCTATACCCAGGTTTTTTAATTCTTTAGCAGTGCCAGGGTTGTACCATTGCTGTGAAAATTTATCTGCTGAACCCGGACCTTTATTATTTTTACTACCCGCCAACATCCATTCAAGGCCGGCACCCGTCCATAAAGAACAATCTGGAAATACGTTACAGAAAGCCTTGATAATTGATCTGCTATCACTGGCACGCAGCTGATAGACCGGTAACCAGTATGTTGTTAATCCTCCCTCAGACAAGTGGTCATAAATAAGTTGAAAATATTCCTGTGTGTATAGATTGACAACCTGGTTCATTTTGGGTGGAGGAGGCTCGCCGGTAATCAAATCGTACTTTTTTGCTGTTGTTTGTAAATAAAAACGGCCATCTTCAATATTTACATTAACGCGTTCGTCATTAAGCGGGTGTTCATCAGGATCCGGGTAGAGCACTTCGCTCATTTCAAGTACATCCCTTGATATATCAACAATATCGATTGACTTCAGCGAAGCAACATCTGTTAAAGCTTTTGCTGTTGTACCTACGCCATAGCTGATTAACAGCGCATTTTTCATATCAGGGTTTAAAGCTACAGGCCAGAACACAAATAACTTCATATAGCGACTGGCTATCCAGGAAGTGCCTGACATTGAATGCCCGTTCGTCATTAGGCGATACCATTTGGGTTTACCAAATTGCTCATAGACATAATAAAAATTGGTTGCTACCAGACCTTCTTTTACAGCCGCGACTCTTGATGCCCCCCACTTTTTAAATACCTGTTGAAAGTGAGTTTCCTGCATAAGACCAAAAGGAAAGAAAATAATCGAGATGAAGAAGATTACAGGAGCAGCATATTTATAGACTTTAATACTGCGCAGTGATGGAGTGCCGGTTACCGGAATTAATAATGCAGCTAGACCAAACAGAATAGCGAGTAACCAGAAGGAGCGCTCCATGCCCGCGGTCGTTAGCAGTACCAGGCCTGCAAGCAGGGCGCCTGTCATGGCTCCGACAGTATTGGAAAGTGTTAACAGCCCAACAGCTCTTGTCTCAACAGGAATAATTCGTTCCAGTGATCTGCCCAGTGTTGTAAATAACATGCCGGATATCACGGCGATTGGTAGCATTAGAAAAGATGCATAAATAACAAAGATACCTAGAGGCGGCTCTGTTTTTTGTGCGTATCGAAAATAGACAAGATCAAAACAGACATAGGTCAATACCGTGCATATACCACCCGCAAAAGCCAGTTCTCTTGCACAACACGATATTTCCAGTTGTTTCTTGTAAAGCAGGGATGCAATCAGTCCGCCCAGACCAATGCCAGTAAGCACAATTACCAGCATGAGCGCAAAAATTACACTGGTACCGGATATCGTCAGCAATAGAAACCTGAACCAGACTACCTCCAGCGCGAGTAGCACCAGTCCAATCAGGAAGGTAGCGGCAAGTATTCTGAAGCCATTCAATGGGATGGAATGTCTGGCTGAGTCTTGCCTGCGCTCCGCTGTTAACGGCTGCACATGCTCATCGAAGCTGGACTGAAATCGCAACGCGAGTGCTATTGCGAGAAGATTAAATACGACCGCAACAAATCCGGCGTTTCTGATACCTAACCATTCGATAAGATAGAATTCACATAGCAGAACGCCTGAAACGGCGCCCAGCGTATTCCACCCGTAAAGCTTGCCGAGCACCGCACCAAAATTTTTGTCAATATTACATACAGCTTTGACCATGATTGGCAGGGTTGCTCCCATTGCTGCACTGGGTACAAGTAACAGTGAATAAATGAGCACCATCCGCGTGGAATTTAATAACCAGCTTTGGTCAAGCAATAGCTGAAAAACTGGCGTTAACAATTTAGGTAATTCAGGAAGTAGCATTACCAGCGCCAGTCCTGAAGTGCCAATCAGGACCTCGAGTACAACATAGAAGTAAATTTGTTTACTTATCAAGTGGCCATGACGGGACACAAGCCAGTTACCAAGCCCGAGACCACCCATAAAACCGGCGAGAACAACGGCCGCCCCCCAAACACTGTTTCCGACATTTAGTCCGGCGAGTCGAAACCACAAGGTTTCGAATATCAGGGCTGCAGATCCTGACAGAAAAAAAATGAAGAAAGGTAGTCGAGACAAAATAAAAGGCTACAAATTAGCGGTTCATAGCGACAGGTGAAAATGTTTTAGTTATGAGTCGCTTAAGCTAGTTTCCCATTCGCTCACTAATGGCCGAACCCAGTTCAGCAGGAGAGCGCACTGTTTTTACATTGGCGTCTTCCAGGGCTGCAAATTTATCATCCGCTGTACCTTTACCGCCGGAAATAATAGCACCGGCATGTCCCATGCGTTTGCCCGGTGGTGCTGTAACGCCTGCAATATAACCGACGACAGGCTTGGTCACATTGTCCTTAATAAATTGCGCGGCCTCCTCTTCGGCTGTACCACCTATCTCTCCGACCATGATTATACCGCTAGTATCCGGGTCTTCCTGAAACAGGCCAAGACAATCGATAAAGTTCAAGCCATGTATCGGATCGCCACCGATACCAACACAGGTGCTTTGGCCGAGACCGTTCTGAGTTGTCTGGTGCACGGCTTCATATGTCAAGGTGCCCGAACGCGAGACTATACCGATAACACCAGCTTTGTGGATTCCGCCCGGCATGATTCCGATCTTGCATTGTCCGGGTGTGATCAACCCCGGGCAATTTGGTCCGATCAAACTGACTTCGGGCATGCGTTCCAGATAGGCACGGACCTTTACCATATCGATCACAGGAATGCCTTCAGTAATACAGACAATGACTTCGATACCTGCTTCGGCGGCCTCGGTTATCGCTTCAGCAGAATACGCGGCCGGCACCATAATCATGGTGGCATTGGCGCCGGTATTTTTTACAGCATCAGCAACGGTATTAAATACCGGTCTGTCCAGATGTGTTTCTCCGCCTCTCCCGGGGACTACACCACCAACAACCTGTGTTCCATATTCGATAGCCTGTTCAGCATGAAAAGTGCCCTGGCGTCCGGTGAAGCCTTGCACGATAACCCTCGTATCTTTGTTTATAAGTATCGCCATTAGCTTTTCCCTCCGCTTGCGGCAACGGCTTTTTTTGCAGCGTCTGTCAAATCATCAGCCGTAATAATAGTGAGTCCGCTCTCGGCCAGAATTTTTTTGCCTTCTTCTACCTTGGTTCCTTCCAGTCTTACAACGACCGGCACATTAACACCGACCTCCTTGACCGCCTGTATAATTCCCTGAGCAATCAAGTCACAGCGAACGATGCCGCCAAATATATTTACCAGGATGGCCTCCACATTGCCATCAGATACAATCAGTTTGAAGGCCTCTGCTACCCGGTCAGCTGTTGCACCGCCGCCAACATCCAGAAAATTCGCGGGCTCGCCGCCGTGCAGCTTGATAATGTCCATGGTGGCCATCGCCAGTCCGGCACCATTAACCATGCAGGCGATATTTCCATCAAGCGTTACGTAATTCAGATCGAAGCGTTTAGCAATACTTTCCTTTTCATCCTCTTGTGAAGGATCACGCCATTCTTCAAGGTGAGACTGCCTGAAAAGTGCGTTATCATCGATCGATATTTTTGCGTCCAAAGCTTCCAGATCACCATCACCATTGATAGTCAGCGGATTGATTTCAACCAGACTCAGGTCCTTGTCAGTAAATAATCTATACAGGCCATGCAGGAAAATGGTGAGCTGGTCTCGCTGTTTTGCATCCAGACCAAGGGCAAAACCAATACGTCGGCACTGATGGTTCTGCAGGCCCAGCACCGGGTCAACAAATACACTGATGATTTTGTCTGGCTGGGTGGCTGCAACTTCCTCGATATCCATGCCACCTTCAGTTGATGCCATGATGGCAATACGGCGACTGCCACGGTCGACAACCAGGCCAAGGTACATCTCGCTGGCTATCTCTGATACCGACTGAACCAGAACGCAGTTCACAGGTTGTCCATCGGGCGCTGACTGCTTGGTAACCAGCCGACTGTGTAGCATGTCTCTGGCCACTGCTTCCAGTTCGTCAATACCTTTGACGATTTTTACGCCACCGGCTTTACCGCGTCCACCGGCATGCACCTGTGCTTTTATGACCCATTTGTCTCCGCCCAGGTCATTTGCATAACGTACAGCCTCCTGAATTGAATGTGCCGGCTTGCCTGGCGGCACATTTACGCCATAATCCTCAAACAGTTTTTTTGCCTGGTATTCATGTAAGTTCATGTTTTTCCCTTTAGAATAATGCGATTGGTTTATTGATTCTTTATTCTACATATTACATAGATATTAAATATAGACAGTCTTACGCGAAATATCAGTTATTGGAGGATAACGACTATATCCGACAATACTTGAGCAAGTAGTATAACAGTTACTCATTCATGACAGGCCGGCAAAAATAAATTGCAAGAAATAAGTGAAACTTTAAATCTGAATCAAAGACGCACAAACTGGACCGCGTTACAGTATTTTAATATCTACCGTATTCTCCTGTCCGGCCTGTTCGTAACTTTGATCCATATCGGGCAATTACCACAGCCACTCGGTGTGCTTGATTCGCGAATCTTTTCACTGGTGAGCCATGTCTACCTCGGGATAGCTATCATTTTCAGCTTATTTATTCACTATCAGTTCCCGCGTTTGTATCTTCAAATTGCCATACAGACACTGATAGACATCATCATGTTAAGCCTGATGATGTATTCAAGTAATGGTCTCAGCAGTGGTTTTGGCATGTTGCTGGTCATTGCCGTAGCCGGAGGCAGTATCCTCAGGGCCGGCAAAATCTCGATCCTGTTTGCGGCTATCGCAACTATTGCTGTTTTGTCACATGAATTGTATGTCCAGTTTTTTCTCTTGTTTCATAATGTCAACTACATACATGCCGGTATACTGGGGGCCACTTTTTTTGTCACGGCGATCATCGGTAATTTACTCTCTGCCCGCGTCAAGGAAACCGAGGCACTGGCCGAATTACAGGCAAAGGAAATTAACGAGCTGGCAGAGTTGAACGAGCAGATTGTGCAACGAATGCAATCGGGCATTCTGGTGCTTAATAGCAGAATGAGCCCGATGTTAATCAATGAATCGGCGAAAAAAATACTGCTGCAAAAAGGTGAAAATACCGGTGATTTAAATGAGATCATCAACCTGGTTTTGAAAGATCATATAAAAGACTGGCTGCATTCGCAGGGTAATAAAAACATCATTGTAAAATTCGCAAATAGTGAAACAGAGGTTCAGGCGTCATTTATCAAGCTTGGTTTTGGGGATGATTATCAGATACTGATTTTTCTTGAAGATATAGCCAAGTTAAGACAAAGAGCACAACAGTTAAAACTGGCATCACTTGGCCGTTTGGCTGCAAGTATAGCGCATGAGGTTCGTAATCCACTGGGAGCTATTAATCATGCAGGGCAGTTATTGACGGAATCTGACAACCTTGGTGCTGAAGATAAACGCCTGACACAGATAATCAATGAACATTCACTGAGAGTGAACACGATCATTGAAAATGTGTTAAGTATAAGCAGAAGGGAAAAACCTTCTGTTGAAGTATTTAACCTCATTCCATGGTTACAGGGATTTATATCTGACTTTGCTACGAGACTGGAAATACCCTTGTCCAGTATTCAGATGAGTAATGAGATTAATGATATAACCGTTCGTATAGATCCCTCCCAGCTGCATCAGGCACTCTGGAATTTGTGTGAAAATGCGCTACGCTACAGCAAAAAAGAGCCATGCATCACACTTTTCGCTGCGATTAATGATGAAACAAAACGCGCTTTTCTGGATATTATTGACTATGGAACCGGGATGACTGATAAAGTGAAAGAACAGCTGTTCGAGCCTTTCGTGACTACCGAGACCAAGGGATCGGGTCTGGGTCTTTATCTTGCCAAAGAGTTATGTGAAGCAAATCAGGCAAATTTAAACCTGATATCTTCATCTGAAACAGGAACCAAATTCAGGATAAGTTTTATGCATATTAACAAACAGGACGAGCTATCCTGATTATGACTGAACAGGTTTTAATCATTGACGATGAACCCGATATCAGGGAATTATTGAATATTACCCTGCAACGCATGGGTATCGATAGCAAGTGCGCTGAGGATCTGTCATCGGCCAGAAAGCTGTTATCAAAAAATCGATTCGATTTATGCTTAACTGACATGAAACTGCCTGACGGAGACGGGGTTGATTTTGTCTGTGAAACGCAGGCCGAATATCCCGCAATGCCGATAGCGGTTATTACTGCGCACGGTAGTATGGATGCCGCAATTCAGGCTTTAAAAAATGGTGCTTTTGATTTTCTTACCAAACCTGTTGATTTGAATTTACTTCGGTCAATTGTAGAAGGAGCCCTGCAAAGCAAGAAACAACGTAGTTCAGAAAAGTATCGGTTAATAGGTGACAGCAGCGCTATCAGGCTGTTAAGAAAAACGATCGACAAAGTAGCGCGTAGCCAGGCACCGATCTATATTAGTGGAGAATCCGGAACAGGTAAGGAGCTTGTCGCAAACATGATACATGACAGCGGCCCCCGGGCTGAACACCCTTTTGTTCCTATTAACTGTGGGGCTATACCGCATGATCTTATGGAAAGTGAGTTTTTTGGGCATAAAAAGGGGAGTTTTACCGGTGCTGTTGCGGACAAACAGGGGCTGTTTCAGGCTGCTGATGGAGGCACATTATTTCTGGATGAAATTGCCGAGCTGCCGCCTCACATGCAGGTCAAACTGCTGCGTGTTTTGCAGGAAAAAGTTGTCAGACCAATAGGTTCACAGAAAGAAGTACCCGTTAATGTGAGAATACTGAGCGCAACAAATTTTGATCTGACGGAGCAGGTCAAGCAGGGTTTGTTTCGTCAGGACCTGGTTTTTCGTATTAATGTTATCGAACTGGATATTCCTCCACTCAGGGAAAGAAAAGAAGATATTCCGCTGTTAATTGAATACATACTGGAAAAGATTATTCAGGTTTCAGGCGGTGTTAAAGCAAAGATCAGCGATGACGCGATGCAGGCTTTATCTGACTACCATTATCCCGGCAATATCCGTGAGCTGGAAAACATATTGGAACGTGCCTGTACTCTTTGCAGTAATAATATCATTGAATTGAACGATATCAGGCTAGCCGATACAACATCCAATGTTCATGAAACAGATCAGGCACTGGACACGATGCTTGATGACATTGAAAAACAAAAAATTCTTGAAGCACTGGAGCAAACTCGCTGGAATAAAACCGCAGCAGCCAAGCAACTGGGGATCAGTTTCAGGGCGTTAAGATATCGACTCGAAAAACTGGGTTTGGATAAATAAACAACTCAGGCTTTTTTTCTTATTCTCCAGCGCCCACTGCAAGGATGAATTAATGCTACAAATACGAATGATTGACAGGCAGTGGTGTCATCTCGTTTTTATATTCTGTATAACCCTTATCGTTTATATCTTCTCAATGCCCCACAGTGTTGTGCTTGAAGATGATGGCTATTTCGTACTCGCTGCCTACTATAATGGTGTCGCGCATCCTCCAGGCTATCCTCTTTATACTTTGCTCGGCCATATTTTTACACAATTGCCTTTCGGTAGTATTCCATTCAGAGTGCATCTGCTTAGTGCTGTCTTTGGTTCACTGACAAGTGTTGCCGTATGGCTGCTCGTTATTCATTTATATAAAAAACAAGTGTTCGCGTATGTCGCTGCTATCGGTTATAGCCTCTCGAGCATGTTCTGGTCCCAGGCAATAATTGCTGAAGTTTATACATTAAATACCTTTTTCTTTTTCTCACTATTGCTGATGAGTATGGCAATTGCAAAGCGCTCAAGTCGTTCTCGCTGTTTCTTTTTTTTGCTCTTGTACGGTTTATCACTCTCCAATCATTGGCCTCTGACCGTGCTTTCAACACCGGCATTCATCGCAATTTTATGGGGTAAAAAACAGCATTTGACAGGATTTTATTCTTTAGCCGGATTATTGCTTGGCTTACTTCCCTATGCGTGGATGATAGTCAATTCAAGAATCAATCCGGACATCAGTTTTTATGGCCCGATACAGTCTTTTTCAGATCTATGGTTCTATATAAGCAGACAAGCCTATGCCGAGCAGGACATGAGTATAACCGCAGGTTTAAGTGACAGAATCGGATTTCTTGTATTTTTTTGCAAGCAGTTACTAGCACAGTTTGGTTATGCAGGAGTGGTGCTGGGTGTTACTGGCTTTCTGTTGCAATGGAAATCTGAAGCACGAATTTCGATTTGCTTTACCCTTGCGTTTCTAGGTAATTCTCTTCTATTAATACTGTTATTGGGTTTCGATCATGATTTACTGCATGAAAATATTTTTCGCGTATATCCACTTGTAGCTTACGGTATATTTATGATCTGGATAGTGACAGGCTTACACTATTTGTTAGTTTATCTGGCAGATAAAATCACGCTAAAGCCACGCATGATGTCTGCCGGTCTTGTACTGATTATATTGGTTTCCATATTGCCACAAAGTGTTATGGCTAATTACAGGGCTAATGACATCTGGGCAATTAACTATGCCAGGGCTGTTCTTGATTCACTTGATGAAAATGCAGTACTGTTTACACATGGAGATCTGGATCAAGGCTCGTTGGTTTATCTTAACAGGGTGCTGAGCTACCGGGCAGATGTAAGCTTATACAGCAGCAAGGGAGTGCTATTATCAAACCGTTTGTTTTTTCCCATGCGACAGACCAACATTGAAAAGCAACAGGCAATTCATTCTTTCATAAGTACAAGCAAGCAGCCGGTCTATTTTACCTATGGACTGGAGCATGAATTTAATACGATTGATTATGGTCTGGTACGTAAAATAGACAAGGATCAATCGATAAAGCGAAACAGAATTCTGTTAACCTCTGAAAGTATTGATTTTCTCAATTCACTGTTAAATAGTGGTGAGCCTGCGGATCCATGGCAAAGTATGCACTATAAACTGATATTGAATGATTTCTGCCGTTTGCTTATCCACTACAATAAGCAAAAAGATGAATATAGTAATGAATTGGGTGATGTCGGCGCTGTTGATAAAGTGTGCTACCTTTATCCGGGTAAACTTGAGCGTATAGATGCTTTAATCAATAATGAAGTTATTGATATGCGTATACTGCAACAATTATTATTGCAAGCCGAAAAACTTAAACATCAGTCTGTCCTGAAGTCAGATATTGCAAGGCTCGACTATTACTGGGGGCTTTATTATTCAATGGCTGATATGCCGGACAAAGCTAAATATTATTTTCAAAAATCTATCACTAAATGGAAGCATCCGGGTAACCCGGCCTTTGCCAGGCTCGGCAGTTAATGTGAACTATACAATTTTTTCTCTAACAGCTTTGACAGGAATTTAGCATGAGTATTTTTTTCTGGAAATCCAATAAACAACATGATGCATTCGCAATGAGTATTGCGAATGAGTTCATTGGAAAATTTCCCAATGATGCCGCCCATAGCATACCTAATAAAAAGAACAAGATTAAATTGAACAAGGCGATTAATGGTATCAATATGAAGGCAACACACTACGCTAAACAGGTAAAGCTTGGTGTCTATAGCAAGGCCAGAATAGGTAATAAGTTTATGTGGGCTTTAAAAGAACAGGGATACGATGAAAAGTTTATTGATGAAATCACCAAGGATTTACTGGCAACTCTGAGTAAAAAAAATTAATACCGGGAAGCACTTCTTATGACAAGGAAATTACATATTGGTGGAACTATTTCCGCGCCAGGCTGGGAAGTATTGAATGTGATGCCCGGCCCTCATGTTGATCACATCTGTGACGCTGCTGAACTTTCTATCTTTGAAGACAATAGTTTTTCGGTGGTCTACGCTTCACATATCCTTGAGCATATGGATTTTGTTGAAGAGATTTCGAACGCACTGGCTGAATGGTACCGTGTGCTCGAGCCCTCCGGAAAGGTTTATATTAGTGTGCCCGATCTTGATGTACTATCAGAATTGTTTCTTGATAAACAAAATCTTCCTTTAGATGACAGGTTTCAGGTTATGAGAATGATCTTTGGCGGCCATACGGATGATTACGATTATCATATGATAGGTCTCAATGAAGAGTTTTTAACTGAATACCTGAAAGCGGCAGGTTTTGGCAGTATGCAGAAAGTTGATGTTTTCGATCTGTTTCAGGATACAAGCACAATGGTCTTTCATGATGTGCTAATCAGTTTGAACATGATTGCAGAAAAACCAGGCTAGTGATTTCGCTGTTCGTGCCTGTCCATGATTTGAAAGTAGGCCGCTTCCAGGGTTCTCGTAAATCCGGCCGCATCTGTTAAGCTGGAAGCTGACATGGCATTTCTTAGCCGATGTCTCAGTTCCTCAAGCTTGTCGATATCATCGGATAATTCGAGTACCTTATTGATGTATTCCTGCTCGCTAGCGGCAACGCAGACAGATTGCATATTCACCCTGGCAAGGAGACTCAGACCCACCCGTGACCTATGGGCTTTCCCCGCCAGCGTGATCACCGGCACTCCCATCCATAATGCCTCGCAGGTGGTGGTGGTACCATCGTATGGAAAGGTATCCAGTGCAATATCGATGTTATTATAGAGCTCAAGGTGTTCATATACATTGGCCGACCAGCTCAGAAACTGGACGCGTTCCTGGGCAATCCCTTCCTGGCTGAACATCGCCCGAAAGGTATCGACCAGACTGTTATCCTTAAACTGCCTGGCTTTCAGTATCAGTCTGGCCCCGGGTAAACGTCTGAGAATCTCCGACCAGACGCCGATCACACGCGCGTTGATCTTACTCGCATTATTGAAACAACCGAGGGTCAGGCCGTGTTGCTGCCTGGCGGGCAGGGGGCCAATAGTCGGACTTTCAGCAGGCGGTTGGTAACACAGGAATCCTTCCTGCAGCCGTAGTAGCTTTTCGGTATGGTATTTTTCTGTCTCGTTTTCCGGATCGGCTTGAGCATCGGTGATTCGGTAATCCATCGAGTCGAGCCCGGTAGTATTACAATAACCCAGATAATTGATTTGTATCCGGGCCAGCCTGTTGGCCAGCAAGGGCATGCGGTTATTGGCGGTATGACCTGCCAGATCAACAAGCATGTCCACATCAAGATCCCGGATGCGCCTGGCGAGTGCGTTGTCATCGAGCAGGGCCACGTCCAGCCAGTGCTCAGTGTGTGCGATCAATCGCTGCGTGATAGCATCTTTAATTATAGAGTCATGCAAGGCATAAACTTCGATCCGATCTTTGTCGTGATGTTGCAGTATCGGTTCGATAAAAAAAGCAACAGAATGATTGCGAAAGTCAGGTGAAAGATAGGCGATACGGAGTCTTCTGCCTGAATCGTTATGTTGGTTGATATCCGAATCTTCAATATGACTATCCGGTTGCAGTGATGTTGCCCAGTTGACATGCTGTTGAAATAGATAGTTCTCATCAATATCGGTTTTGTAGTTCAGGCAAAATAGCAACCCGGAATGCGCATCATGCATGTCGGGTTTGATCGCTAACGCCTTATTAAAATTTTCTATCGCTTCATCGATGCGGCATAAATCCTGACAGGCAATCGCCCTGTTTTTATAGACGTCGGCATAATTCGGAACGAGTGTCAGTGCACGTGAGTAGCTGTCCAGTGCTTTTTGATATTCAACGACGTGACGATAGGCCACGCCCAGATTATTAATAATACCGGCGTTGTCGGGAACAAGTTCAACGGCTTTTTCCAGATGGTCTATGGCCTGTTCATGCCTGTTGAGAGCCTGGTAGGCATTGGCAATATTATTATGTGCCATGGCGTAGTCAGGGTTACTGTCAATGGCCAGATTAAATTGCTCAATCGCTTGTTCAAATCTTCCGGTAGCCATTAATATAAGACCAATATTATTTAGCGCTTTTTCAAAGTCAGGTTTAATCCCTATTGCCTGCTGGAACGAATGCATCGCTTGATCCAGATTGCCCATGGACATATAGGCGCTACCCAGGCTGTTATGGGCCATGTAATAGTTGTTATTAAGCTCTATCGCCTTTTTATGGCAAACCACAGCTTCCTGAAACATTTTCAGATCCTGAAGTATATTTCCCCTCTCGTTAATTGCCTCCACATTGTCCGATGATATATGTATTAGTTTTTCGATGTATTTAAGAGCTGAGTTGTAGTCACCGGTTATCTGCCCTAGTCTCGCAAGCTGCATAAAGGTTTCTGAATCACCGGGTGTAATTTCCAGGATTAGCTCATAATCAGCCAGTGCTTGTTGATATCTTTTTTTATTAAAATGATCAAAAGCACTTTTTTTTAGTCTTTCACAGTCAGGACTCGAACTGCTCATCACAGATAAGGGCAATTGGCGGAGTAGCTGTTTTATTAGTTTAAGCAACATATAGTATGTAACTTAACAATTGAAAGTTATATTGTATCGATTTGCACGCCAATAATTATCAGTCGTTTCTGTCATTGGCCTGTTATCAATAATACGAAATATACTGGAAAATATAACTACGTAGTTGTATTGTCATACACTGATTCATAAAGCTGTTCAATATTGCTTGTCAGCAGTTTACTATCCATCAACGGAGAGTCAGACAGTTTATTTCTGAGGTTCTGGCGTAATGTGTCCAGACTTTCCAGGTTGCTAACAGCAGTCCTGGCAATTTCAATCATCATTTCGCATGAGCTTGCAGCCCAATCTGTCATTCCGGCATTTGTGAGCAGACTCAGTCCAACACGGGAGCGATGTTCATTTCCAAACAGTGAGATGACGGGTACCCCCATCCACAAAGCATCACAGGTAGTTGTAGTCCCATTATATGGAAAAGTATCTAGAGCAATATCAACCTTATTGTAAAAATTCATATGCTCAAAAGTATTATTAGAATGATAGGCAAATTGAATTCTACGAGAAGAGATATTTTTTTTCTCGCAAAAAGCCATGATTCTTTTTCTTAATATTTCACATTGATATTGACCTGATTTGAGTAACAGGGTCGAATCCGGAACAGATTTCAGCAGTTCTACCCAGATAGACAGTAATGTGTCATTAATTTTTGTAGCGTTATTAAAACATCCAAAGTTTATTGTTGAATTGGAGAGTGCAGGTAGTCTTGAAATTTCCGGACAATCTGCAGGTGGTTTATAACAGATAAAACAGTGATCTAATCGCAGCAGTCTTTCTGAATAATATTGTTCTGTTTTGCCTTCAGGATCTGCATACCTGTCTGTTATTCTGTAATCAATTGCCGAAAGCCCTGTAGTGTTCGGATAACCAAGATAAGTGATCTGAACGGGAGCAGGTTTTCGAGCGAATACAGGTAGTCTGTTATAAGCAGTATGCCCAGTGAGATCAACCAGTATATCTATGCCATCCTTAACAATTTGCTGAATAAGTTGTTCATCTGTAAATGTGTAAACATCTCGCCAATGTTCAAAGTGTTTTTGTAATCGTACCGTAACTTCATCTTTTTCCGGATAGGTATAGTAAGCATAAATTTCGAACCTTCCTTTATCATGCTCTTTGAGTATTGAATCAATAAAGAAAGAAACGGAATGTCTGCGAAAGTCAGGAGAAATATATCCAACTCGTATACGTTTCCTTCTTTTACGATCCAGGCTATAAGCTGGCTTAAATGATGGTGGAAGACTGCAGTGCTTTAATTCCCAGTTACGATGTTCAGTAAAAATATCGTCAGGACTTATTTCAACTTGATAGTTCAGGTTAAGAAGAAGATTGGTGTTCGCTTCGAGATAACCGGGTTCGATTCCCAGTGCTTTACGATATAAAGAGAGACTGTTTTCAAGGTCTCCAATTGTTTCATAAACTCTTGCCAGCCCATTCATCGCTAAAACATGCATCGGCGAAATAGATAGTGTTTCCTTGAACGCTGCTATCGACTGTTCATATTCATTTAAATCTCTTAGTGTTATAGCTTTATTATAAGCTGCATCAATATGCCCGGGATTCAGTTCCAGAGCTTTGATAAATGCCTGCAATGCTTCCTGAAGCCGGCCATTCTTGTATAGAGCATTACCTTTATTAAAATAGGCATCAACAAATCCAGGCTCAATCAAGATGGCCTTTCCATGATTAACTAGTGCCTTATCAAAATCACCCTTGTTAAAATATACTGTACCCAGATTGTTATAATAAGTTGCCTGATTGCCATTACATTCAATGGCTTTATTTAGTAGTTCGATTGCCGATATATAATCGGTTTGCTGTGATTTCAGAATTCCGAAAAGATTAAGAGCATCGGCGCAGGTTGTATTATCCTGTAATATTTTTCTGTAAATAATTTCGGCGGTTGCGAGATCGCCGGCTTCATGGTGTTTTAATCCTTTTTTAAGTAGATCATCACTACCAGTATCATTGTCGGTAGAACTTTCCGAACCTTTCAATACTTTTTGAAATAAACTTAGTAGCGACATGGGAAAACCATTGTTTAGAATAGAAGTTGATATGAAACAGATATGGGACCATTGGTAAACAAGCATAGTAGTTTACTTGCCAAATCGCTATCTTGCGTTTGCATAAAAAGCATCCTATCAGAAGTTAATTAAGGCCTGATACACAGGCAATTTCGAGGTTTTTTCATTATATATTTTTTATTTCAATTAGACTTGTAACTAATCTGGAAAATGCAGTGTAGATTTATAAAATAATAGAGTCGCAAACGATTACTTCCATATTGAAATTAGAATTCATTTATCATGTTCCTGATATTGAACGAATAACAAATAATGATCAAAATCACGGAATGAAATACTGTGCGTATTATCAATAGCTGATATGTATTACCTTGTTAGCCTATGTTCCAGCAATTTAAACCATGACTGATTTATCCCGGATACTATTGTTTCCACTCGCCTATGCATTTTCCATAAATGCAGTCAAATCTGGTGTATTAAAACTGTATGCCAATGAGTCTATCAATCCCGGAATATTATTTGAGTTTTCACATGATTTTACTTTTGGCTTTTTAATATACGCTTTTACGTTATTAATAAACAGGCAGAGTTACAGGCATGTTTTATTAAGTGTAATGACTTGTGCAGCAATTATTATTGAGTATCTTTCATTTCACTACCAGTTGGTGTTCGGGCGATTACCTGGTTCGGATATACTTTTTTATATAACGGAACTGAACCAATTATCTTCCTCACTCAATACAAACCTTCCTTTATCGGTTCTGATCACAGAAATTTTACTGACATTTTTACTGATCCTGATTTTATTGAAGTATTTGCAGTCGGTATCGTCGCTTGTTAATCATAAGCGTTTATTTGAAATAGCAGGATTTTCTATCGTTGTTTTTTCTTTGTCGGTATTGATATTTCCATCTGCTGTTGATCAAAAATATCAGTGGGCGGCTCGACATGAAATTCTCTGGCTGGTGCAGAGCCATTTTCTAAGGGAAAGCTATGATCTGGATAAACTCAGCCTTAATGCGGAACAGTTCGATCAGTATCTGGAAGATACAGGGCTATCAGGAACTGCCCCACGTATAAACCCGGATTATCCGCTTTGTCGTATCAATAAAAATAATGGCAGTCCCAATGGCAGGAACCTGATAATACTTATTCTGGAAGGTGTAAGTGAAAGTGAAATGTATAGTTCTTTTATGGGGCAGAAACTTATGCCTAATCTGCAAAAGATTGCCAGTGAAAATGTTTCGTTTACACAGGCTTATGCGGCCGGATCGAAAAGCGCACAGGCGCTAACCGCAGTATTCAGCGGTTTGCCAGCACATACCAGTTACAATTATTTATGGACAAAGCCTTTGCTGAATTTTGACGGATTTCCAAAAAAGCTTGTGGGGAAAGGTTATAAGTCAGCTTATTTTCATGGCAGCGATCTTTCCTTTGAACAACAGCGAACATATCTTAATCAAATAGGTTTTGATTATATATTCGAATATAACCCCGATATAAGGCATCAGATATACGGCTGGGGTTATGATGATGGCACTATGTTCAATGAATTAAAAACATGGATAAATGATCAGAAACAAAATAAACAATCCTATGTAGCGTCCCTCTTCACCTTAAGTACTCATGATCCTTATTTGCTGCCCGATGAATGGGAACCTGTTTTTTCAGAACGAGAGAAAAACTTACGAAGTAATACCAACTGGACTTTGCTGACTGAGCTTGAAGAAGTAAAGGTTTCTGCTCATGAGGCGTATCGATTCCTTGATTATCAGCTTGGTGAGTTTTATGAATGGTATCTTAAGCATGAAAAAAACAATGATACGATTTTACTTATCACAGGCGATCACGGTTCATATTTGATTGACAAAGAAGAAGGTCATACTACAGATGTCAACAAGTTTAGAGTTCCTTTAATCGTGGCAGGACTTGATGAAGATAATGTTGCAGCTTATGAAGCCTTCGCAAAAAAAAGAATTGCAGGTTTACAAGATATACCTGCCACAATGATGTATTTACTGGACCAAAGCCCTCATACTTGTAACCTGGGTATAAACCTGTTTATGTCTGAGTCAGACTGGCCCGAAGACAGACTAATTTATTCTGTCGCGGGTGACGTCCTGGAGAAACTCTATATCTGGAACAGCGATCATGCCTTGCTGCTCGATAAAAGTCTGGGAGAATTTACAAAGATAGCCTTTTCTGAAAATCAACAGGGCCAACATTCTGATGCAATTGTAGCTGAATCATTAAAGCAAAGAATCGATAATTTATTCAAAGTTAATTTTTATCTGCTAAAAAAGAATAAATACTTTCCTTTTCAAAATGAGTTACTTAAGTCAGATCTTATTCCACCGGTGAAACAACCTGTTTACATATCACATAGAGGTAATATTACCGGAGCAACTGGCAGCCAGTATGAAAACAGTAAACTGGCGCTTGATACTGTTCTAGATTCCAGTTTCGAGTGGGTAGAGGTTGATGTTCAGATTACCGGAGATGGTGTGCCCGTATTACTACACGACCCTTATATAAGTTTGCCTGATGGGAAGCAGCTGAAATTAATTTCAACCACATACCCGGAACTCATCAAGATAAATGGGTACAAGGACCTGTTAACTCTGGAACAAGCGTTGGAACTCTATGCCTCTGAAATCAATATGTTAATTGAAGTGAAAGTACCCGAGCATATATCTGATATTCTTCATCTTGGTAGAGAAGTAGCTCGACTGATAAGAAAATATCAGGGTAAGAAGCGAATAATTGTTGACAGCTTTAATGACGAATTAATTACATCGATAAAAAATCAGTGTAATTGTGAAACTGGCCTGGATGCGCCGTTCAAGGCCCGACTGGACAAACCAGCGCTGGAATATATCAAGGCGATGAATATGGATTGGGTTTATTTACATCATAGTGTCGCTACTCCGGAAGTCATCGCTTATGCCCATGAAATGGGTTTGAAAGTGATGGCCTATACTGTCAATGATAAATCTGTCATTGAGCGATGGCTTTCAACCGAATTACCAGACGGTATTATTACTGATTATCTTGAAATCAAGGAACATTTCAGACAGGACAATGAAGCAGAATAAGAAAGCAACTTGCTGCTATATGATCAAATGTCTGGTATGACACTGTCTGATCGGATAGGACAGGCTGATTCTGGAGTATGAGAGCCATGGTCTCAAGGTTGCAGTATGAGCGGTCTTTGTATTTTTAATGGCATTCGTGATTGGTTATGTGTTAATTATATTTCTTAATAGTAAGAATAGCGCAGCCTCCTGATAATCATTGGATATTTGTTGAAAAAGCCCGGGCAAATTATGCGAAAAACAAAAATCATCCTCGTGACACCGGTTTATAACGATTGGGATTCGTTGAGTATTCTATTAACAACAGTCAATGATTATGTGCCCGAAACTGCAGAAGTTAGCGTGCTGGTTATTAATGACGCTTCATCAGTAATGCCTTCACTCTCGAAATCAAAATTTGCCGATTTGAACAATATTATAAACGTCAGTGTTTTGCATCTTAACTGTAATCTTGGTCATCAAAAGGCAATCACGATTGGCTTGGGGCATGTCGTTGAAAATGAGGATTTTGATGCCGTCATTATTATGGATTCTGATGGAGAAGATAACCCGGCCTATATAAATGAAATGCTGGCTTCCTATCAGAATGAACAGGATAAAATCATTATCGCCCGCAGGGATAAGCGTTCGGAAGATTTGTTATTCAAGATTGGATACTATTGCTATAAGTGGATTTTCAGGATACTGACAGGCGAGACCATCTCTTTCGGGAATTATTGCCTTATTCCAAGGAGCCAGCTGCAAAAACTGATCTATAAGGAAACACTATGGAGTCACATAGCATCTACTGTATTGCGCTCTGGCCTGCCATTAAAAATGTTGCCGACAAAAAGAGGAGAACGCTATGCGGGAGAAGCGAAAATGAATTTCCCTGCACTGGTTCTTCTGGGGCTGAGCGCCATTGCCGTATTTAGTGATGTCGTTCTTCTAAGAACACTCATTGTTTCTTTTTTACTATGTGTCCTGGCGTTATTTAGTATAGGTGTTGTCTTCATGATAAAAGTTTTCACAATGCTTGCCATTCCCGGATGGGCATCAAGCACGATAGGGATATTTACGATTATATTTATTCAGTCGCTCATGATATCCATATTTATACTTTTTATTATATTGGCAAATCGTTCAAACAGAATGTTTATCCCAGCCAAACATTATCGCGATTTTATCCTGGAACTTGAAAACTGGAAATAACAGCATCATTTTCAATGTTGCATAGACCGAATGTATCCCTACCAGGAGAAAGTTATTAAAGCAGGAAGTCTGATCAGGAATGCACTGCCTTTTATAATCGCGCTCTTTCTATACGCACTGCTATACAGTCGTTATTTTATTAACGATGATGGATTAATTGGCAGTGATTATTCTTATTTCTTGCCAAACATGTTGAGTGGTTACTACTGGTATCTCGAAAATGGCATGTTCGAAATACCCTGGTTTACGCCGGGTCTTTGTGGTGGTTTACCGTTGCTTCCAAATCCGCAATCGATATATTACTCGATACCCCAGTTTCTATTGATTTGGTTTGAACCGCTGCACAGTGTTTATGTGACTTTTTTAAGTTTTGCCACTGCAGGCATGATCACATTCTATCTGTTGCTTGTGAGAGTATTTAAATTCTCCAAAGCCACTGCATTGCTGGGCAGTTTCATTTTTTTATTTAATGGCTTTTATTCGTCCAGAATGATAATGGGCCATCTCACTTATCATGTCTTTATGCTGGTTCCGGTAATCGCATACTTTCTTATGCGTCATCCTTACCAGGGAAATCAGTATAATAATATTTTGACTGGCATCATCCTGCCTGCAGTGTTATTGAGCTATGTGATCCACGCTGGTGCTCTCAACTTCGTTGTGCCCTTGTTGATAATGCTGATAGGTATCTATTACTGTTTTCGTTTGATAAGCGGAGATAAAACGTCTTTCTGGTACCGGTTTATACTTTCAGGATTGCTTGCTCTATGTATTTCTGCGAGTAAATTGGTACCTGCTTTTTTTTATGTCAGACAATTTCCCCGCGATATATATTCTCTTCCTGGATTTGAAGGTGTTGTAAGTGCGCTTATAAATGTAACTAAATCCTTGGCAGGCATCTTTGATAGCAAGATAGCAGAGCAGCTTGTGAATATATCCTTTCCTGTTTCGAATCTTGGATTTGATTTCAGTATTGGTTTTGCGCCACTTTTTAATCTTTTTATTTATATTATTTACAAGATAGTATTGCGGGTAAAAACCATAGCCGGGAAAACAGCTAATATTTCATCATATCAGTCAGCCATCTGGCCAATAGCTTTTATAATTTTTATTCCTGTCTTGCTCAATACCTACTACCCTGCCTGGAATGATGTTTTAAAAAACCTCCCATATATAAAAAACTCAAGTTTATTAACGAGATGGATAGCGATAGACATACCGTTAGTTATCATTCTTGCATGCCATATCGTGGATAAGTTGAAACATAACAAGCGGTTTTATTTTATTATTTTTATTGTTGTGGGAGTTGTGTTCGTAGAGAAGTCATTCAATAGTAATCAATATAAAGAGGAAATGAATTATTCTTCCAGTAAGATTAATGCTGCATATCTTCAGGCCAGACAAACCCGCCACGCTATACCAGTAGAAAAAATCGGTGCCTATATTGATGAAAGAAATCAATATATTATTGCACATGCTCGGAATGACGAACTTGTTGCGGGCATATATTGAACTGTTACGAGCCTATATTTGGTTATTTTGGCGAGCAGTTTCCTGTAAAGCAGTTACGGCCTGGTCCTGTTAGAGTTCCTGTTGGAAACAGATTTAATCTGAAAAATCCTGCCTGTTACTTGTTTCCACGGGAAAACAATTGCCAGCCAGGGGATCACTTTTTGATTTCACAGAAAGCAGATGCTGAAAACTTTATAAACTATAAACCAATCAAATTCGATATGCCTGTATTGCAATATATAGCAAACTGGATATCACTATTAGTCGTTCTCTTATTGATTATGTTGGCAGTTTTTCAAACGACAATGCTATTACTGGCTCAAATACGTAAGATCGATTAAACGCTTGCATAACTATGTTTGTAGTCGGAAAGAATAACATTTCTAACCCAAGGGTTGTTCTGACTGCAATAATTCTATTTGTCTCGCTAGCGGCTTTTTATATTTCTTTTTCCTTGGGATATGGCATCGCGGGATTTCTATCCGATGATGCAGTTTATCTGCTTCTGGCAGAGATTTATTCTCCCTGGGTCGATGTTGATAAGCCAGTATTTACGTTTCTACTCGATCATAATCGTTTTCCACCACTGTATCCTTTAATACTGGGTTTTTTTGGTGCTGATTCTGAAAATATTCAAACTGCCGTTGGAGTTAACTGTTTATTATTTATTATTTCCTGTCTTGTTGTGGGCCTTTGGAACTGGAGAGAGACAAAAGCACCCTATATAGCAATATTTCTAACAACTGTTTTTGCACTTTTACCTGCTTCACTGATTTTTACCCAGGAAATATGGAGTGAATTTCTTTATATCCTGCTTTCATACCTCGTTTTGCTATTTCTGTCAGATAACGATCATAGAACAAACAAGACATGGTTATTGATCGGCTTGATTATTAGCCTTGTCACGATAACCAGAACGGTCGGGCTAACTTTAGTAATCACTTACGCTATCCTGTTAATACTTAACAAACCCAGAAACAGTCTGTTACTTCTTATCCTAAGCATATTGCCTTTCACAACCTGGTATGCATTCAATTCCTTAAAAACCAGCAGCCAGGGTTATCTGACGGAAATAATTGGACAGGCCCAATCATTTTCATTGCTGAATTTGCACCATTATTTACAGGAGTGGTGTCTCGGCTTCTGGCAGTCGTGGTGCTGGCTGTTCACGTTGAATAACGGTACTGGTCTGTCTTTAATTCAATCTTTGCTGGTCGTATTTTGTCTGTTGTTGGCTATTATCGGATTTCTGATCAGAATCAGGAAAAAAACAGCCGACGCTATATACCTCATTGTTTATCTTTCTGTGCTGTTTATCTGGCCTTATAGCAGCGACCATTTTATTACCCGGTTTCAATATCCTTTAATCCCGATTTATCTATTATGTATCTGGCAGGCAATAAATACTTTAGCGGTTACAAAGTTCAGGCTTCGACTCATGTCATGCGCGATAGTTGCGTCGATACTGTTTCTGATTGCCCCTGCCGATATCAGAGTATTTGCAAGGGCTTATGCCAACATTGATGATGATCTCAGACCCTATACCCGTACTCGTGAATGGTTGTTATCAAAAACTGAAATTCAGGGCCAACAAACTGTCAGGAATATGAAGGTTACAATAGAGTTGTTGCAGAAAATACAGAAAAGGATACCCGCGCATGAATGTGTTTATGCAGTACAGGCACCTTTGGTGATGCTTCATGCAAGAAGGATTACAGGCGTTTTACCTGCGACTGGCACTGACCTGAAATTGTTTATGGAGCAGACCGGATCATGCCGATTTATCCTTGGAATGAACCTGGTAGACCACGGTGGCAGGTTTCCAAGGTTTTATCCTTTGGCAAGAATACAGGGAACGGATAATTACATCATATATCCCTATCATGCAGAAAAAGAGAAAACGGAAGAGGTTAATATGTACCTGATTGAGCGAAAATTTTAACGATATACCTGTTATTGACGCTATTTAACCACTGTTATGAGAACTCCATCATGAATTGAGTTAATGGTTGTAAGTTATTTTCTAATATATACTATTCCTGTAAGAGCGAGAGGAAGGGGCAATGGTTAAGTTTATACAGAAGGGTTTTACACTGGTCGAACTGATGATTGTTGTTGCAATCATTGGAATACTTGCAGCAGTGGCAATTCCTGCTTACAGTGATTACACAGCGCGTGCGCAGGTCAGTGAGGCCGTGCAAATCAGTTCATCTTTCAGAACAGGACTTTCCGAGTATTATCAGAATAAATCTGTCTGGCCATTTAACCTGACCGCGGTTGGTTCAACGACTGCGGGTAAATATGTTGCCAGCGTCGCTATTACTACCGGTGGCGGTGGTACTGGCGATTTAGTGATGACCGCCATCTTCAACACTACCAACGTGAGCCCGTTAATCAGTGCCAGTACCTATGGACTGGCAACGGCGGATGGAGGAAATACCTGGCAATGCGGTCAAAATGGTGCACTTTCCACAGCTGTGACCACGGTCGAATCAAAACATCTCCCCGGTGCCTGTAAATAATCATTTTCCGGGCATACTGAACAATTTCTTTCCTAATTCTCGCCAGCTTCGTTTTATAATCGATTTGTCTTTATAAGCGTTTTCCCTGTTTGCAGACCTTTATTAATTCATTGTGAGCTGGAATTTTTTCAAGAAAAGGTTCTCTTTTTTCAATATCAATCAACAAAGTGTTAAAGAGCTGCTTGAAAAAGGGCTTTCAGAGCACCATGCAGGAAACCTGGAACAGGCTCAGCAACTATATCGGGCAGCGCTTAATCAGGCTCCTGATAATAGTCAGGCGCTGCATCTGGCAGGTGTTATCGATTATCAACGAGGTCTCAGTGAATCAGCATTAAACTATATTGAGAGAGCAATCAGTATAGAGCCCTTAAAGCCCGAGTATTTCAACAGTAAAGGACTGGTATTGCTTGAACTTGACCGGGATGTCGAGGCTTTAACCGCTTTCGAAAAGGCGCTGGAACTCAATCCTGGCGGACTCGAGATAAGTCTGAATATGGGCAGCACCCTGGGACAACTGGGTCGTGTCAGAGAGGCTATAGATACATATCTGAAGATTATTCAATTACAACCTGAACATGAACGTGCTTACTGCAATCTTGGAAATTTGTATTTCCAAAATGAAGATTATGAGAATGCCACTGTTTGTTTCAACAAAGCCCTGGAGTTGAATCCTGACCTAGTGGATGTTTATCCCTTGTTGGGTAATTCTTTATACAAACAGGAAAATTACGTTGAAGCAATAAAGGTACTGGAAATCGCACGGGATAAGTTACCAGATAATCAGGAAATTTATACCGATCTTGGTAACTGTTACCTTGAGCTAAACCGGCATAAAGAAGCCATTGTGCAGTACGAAAAAGCTATACGACTCAATCCTGATTATGTAGTAGCGTTGAAAAATATCGGTGTTGCCTACCAGGAAATGGGCATCAATGATAAAGCGACAGAAAACTATTTACAGGTACTTGCCATTGATCCTGCCTGTTCAGAGGTTTATCACTATCTCAGCGTGATAAATCATAGCTCATGTCCAATTGATGAAATTCAGTATTTAATCGAAGATAATGAAACGCCTGACAAAGACAAAATGCACTGTTATTTTGCCCTGGGGAATTGCTATTCAGCATCCAGGGACTTTCACAAATCATTTGAATACTACCTTAAGGCAAATGCAATCAAGCGTAAAACTATTCGTTATGATGCAATGCAGAACTCAGACTATATTAGTCGTATAATAAAAGCTTACAGCACCGGCCTAATCGATCGATTTGCCAGCAACAATTTAACCACTGAGATGCCTGTATTTATTGTGGGTATGCCACGTTCCGGAACGACATTGGTTGAGCAAATTATTTCCAGCCACAGTCTGGTTTACGGTGCAGGAGAGTTAACTGCTCTCGCCCGGGTTGAGCTCGAACTTGAAAAGATGCTGGATGACAAAGGTGGTTTCCCCGATTCAATTGAACAACTGGATGACAAACAGCTGTCTGAAATGTCGAATGATTATCTTTCCAGATTGCCGGATGTCCCGGCTGGAACACTAAGAATAACTGACAAATTGCCAGGTAATTATCTTCGTATAGGTCTAATAAAAATTCTTTTCCCGAATGCGCGAATCATCCACTGCGTTAGAAATCCACTCGATACCTGTTTGTCCATCTTTACTAACTATTTCGCGGATGGTTATAAATATGGCTATGATCTGGAAGAACTGGGTAAATACTACCTTGATTATGAGCGTCTGATGCAGCATTGGAATAGTCTGTTTCAGGAGGGTATTTATCAGGTGCAGTATGAAGAACTGGTTGCCGATCAGAGAGCGATTAGCCAGCAGCTGATTGATTATCTTGGTCTTGACTGGGAACCACGCTGCCTTGATTTTCATGAAAACAAACGCGCTGTGAAAACCGCCAGTAACGTCCAGGTAAGACAGCCGCTTTATAAAAACTCAATTGGTAAATGGAAGAATTTCGCAGGGCAGTTACAGCCGCTAAAGCATATTCTTGACGGAGAGTAGAGGCAAACTCAGGGCCTGGAGCACAGACCAACTGATAGACACAACTTCAAATTTAAAGTGACGTAAATTGTCACAATCTGACATATTAGTAATGCTTTGTCCGTTGTACTATATTCAACGCTAATTTCATAAAAATTAAAAAATGATTTAAATACAAACACTTAAAAAATATGCAAAAATCAGAATAGATTGAAGAGACCTTATTTCATTAGAAAAATACGAATATCGGCTATGGCATGAATCATGCACAATATGACTCCGTACATACTGTATACACAGTTATTTTCGAAAATGATTGAAGTTAGTTTCTCATAACAAACCTAAGGAGAAATAGAGTGAAAAAGCAAATCCAACAGGGTTTTACCCTTATCGAATTGATGATCGTGGTAGCTATTATCGGTATTCTTGCCGCTGTAGCTATACCTTCATATCAGGACTACACTGCACGTGCACAGGTTACTGAGGCTGTAAACCTGACAGCAGGTTTTAAAACCGGTATGGCTGAATACTACCAGGATAAAGGTATCTGGCCTTCAAACCTGACTGCCGTAGGCAGCACCACTGCTGGTAAGTACGTCGCCAGCGTTATACTGACCACTGGTAACGGTGTTTCAGGTGACTCCCAGATTACCACTTCGATGAAGACGTCAAATGTTAACCCATCTATCACCGGTAGCACTTATATGCTGTCTTCTGCAGACGGTGGTAAGACCTGGGCTTGTGGTGCGTTGGCTCTTACTTCTGGTACGATTGAATCAAAATATCTGCCAGGCGCATGTAAGTAAGCTTTATTACAACATGCTAATAAAAGGTCGCCTCAGGGCGACCTTTTTTTTTAGGAGAATGGTTTAGTTTGAATCGTCTTTACAGCAGCCGGACTGTATCAATGATGGCACTTCTGTCCATATTGGTAACCACTGTTGCGTTTTACTACCTGCCATTATCAAGCCCTTTTGTTTTTGATGATTTCTATAATCTGGCCGGGCTTAATGAAATTAACGATAAAGGCTACCTTTACTACATCTTTAACAGTGGCTTCTCTGGTCCATCCGGTCGACCCGTATCGCTTTTTTCATTTGCTTTGCAGCATGATTCCTGGCCATCGAACCCTTTTCCATTTAAAGCTGTAAACCTGATTATTCATTTGCTTAACGGCATATTGATATGGTTTATCTGCGAACAGATATTGTGCAGACTTGAAATCAGGACTTTTCATAAAAAGCTGCTAGTGATTCTTACTACAGCAATCTGGCTGCTGCACCCGATACATCTGACTACGGTGCTTTACACCGTGCAAAGAATGACTCAGCTATCCTCTCTATTCAGTCTTGTCGGGCTGCTGTGTTATTTACATGCAAGACAGCATGTTGTCATTAAAGAGTCATTGTCTTCATACATATTGCTAGGAACGGCACTTGTTGCGCCTATGATCCTTGGCGTGCTGTGCAAGGAAAATGCGATTCTTATAATGTTGTTGGTGCTGGTACTGGAACTGACAATATTTCAGAATGTAACAAAGCCGCGCTACTGGAATAAGTGGGCTGCAATCGTGATAGGTATACCGGTAAGCGTTCTTGTTCTCTATCTGGCTGTCAAATTCAGTTTCACATTAAAAACCTTTCATTTCCGTGATTTCACCATGGCCGAGCGATTGCTGACACAGCCGGTAGTGCTGCTCACCTATCTCAAAAACATAATCATACCCACTTATGGTGCCTTCACACTGTTTCATGATGATTTTACGGTTTCCAGGGGATTGTTTGATCCGTTTTATACATTCGTATGCCTGTTTGCCGTTTTATCCTTAATCGTTTTTTCAATATGGAAGAGGAAGGCTTATCCGGTTTTGAGTTTTGCAATTCTCTGGTTTTTTTCAGCACATTTGCTGGAATCTACCTTTCTCAATCTGGAATTGTATTTCGAACATAGAAATTATTTACCCTCTATAGCCATTTGTTTTGCTATTGCTGCAGCGTTAGTCTGGGTTTTCAAGAAGATACGCTCACCGTATATAGCCACTGCTATGACATCGCTGTACGTATTCCTGATAATAACGGTGTTGTTCCTGGAAGCTGACCTCTGGCACAAACCTGCGCTGCAGGCCAGCGAATGGTCACGCTTGCATCCCGAGTCAGTACGGAGCCTTAACAAACTGGCCAATATCTATTTGACCATGGGTGAATATGAGCGCGCGTTGGAAATTTTTGATCAGATAGAAAAAGTATCTCCGGATATCCTGTTACCGATTCTACAAAAACAAAGAATTGTAAATTGCAGGCAGCCGTTTTTAAATACTGCAGATAACTGGGATATTGCGATCAAGAAAGCCTCAACAGCAAGGCCAAACAGTCTGGAAATAGTAGCATTACTTGATTTGATCATGGTTGAGACATTGAAAGGAGATTGTCGCGACGGTACGCTATCAGCCATCGATGATTTATTGTATGTTCTGCTTGAAAACAGGCAGTATGTATTTATTAAGGACTATATTTTTGAATTTCTTGCTATAACTGCAGTACAAAAAAGAAATTATAATAATGCGCTTGAGTATATAGATGAGAGCATCCGTATTAAGCCAAGAGCAGAGAAGATGGTGTTCAGGCTAAGAATACTTGAGCTTATGAACAGGACGGATTTGATAGAGCAAATGCTGAAAAAAATGGAAGAAGAAGCGGGTATGAATCCTGTAAAAAGGCTTACACTTAAAGAAATTATTGACGCCTATAATAATAAATGAACGTTAGCATAATACTGCCCGCGCGTAATGAGGCGGAATCACTAACTGCACTCTTGCCGAAGATAAGGAATACGTGCCCGGATGCCGAGATCCTGGTGGTTAACGACGGTTCGACAGATAACACACAGGCAGTATGTGATGAGCTAGGTATCAGAACAATTACACACCGTCACTCCATGGGTAATGGCGCTGCAATCAAGTCCGGAGCAAGACATGCCGCTGGTGAATTACTGGTATTTATGGATGCTGATGGTCAGCACTCTCCCGAGTATATCCCTGAAATGCTGTCCAAGCTTGACGAAGGTTACGATATGGTGATCGGTGCGCGCGAACGCACCTCTCATGCTGGAATACCCAGATACGTGGCCAATATACTTTACAATAAGGTAGCGAGTTACATGTCTGGACATAATGTTCTGGATCTGACTTCAGGCTTCAGGGCTGTAAAAGCAGATATTTTTAGACGTTTTCTTTATCTCTTGCCTAATGGCTTCTCTTATCCAACAACCATTACTATGGCAATGTTTCGTTCAGGTTATCAGCTTGAATATATTCCTATTACCTGTAGCAGGCGCGAAGGTAAAAGTCATATCCGTCTGATTCACGACGGCGTCAAGTTCCTGTTAATTATATTCAGGATAACCTCGCTCTATTCACCGCTTAAAATATTTGCGCCGGTCAGTATGTTTCTTTTCCTTCTTGGACTGGCTTATTATGCTTATACCTATTTACAATACGCACGCTTTACTAATATGAGTATGCTGCTTTTTGTAAGCTCAATTATTATTCTTTTAATCGGGCTGATTTCAGAACAAATCACCTTCCTGCTATACAGTCAAAGCCAGAAAGAAGAATAATCATGCGCGTTAATATCGCGAATTAGAGTACGCTCATGTTCAATGAAACTGGTAACAGTCGATTGCTCGTGCTTACCTCCACTTTCCCTCGCTGGAAGAACGATGTTGAACCACCTTTTGTTTATGAACTCTGCCGCAGACTAGCAAGCAAGGGGTTTTCCGTCGATGTGCTCGCTCCGCATACACCGGGCAGCAAAACATTTGAGCATCTGCATGAGTTGAAGGTATATCGTTACCGTTATTTTTTTGAACGCTATCAAAAGCTGGCTTATGACGGCGGTATTATGGCCAGTCTCAAGGAGAATAAATGGTTATATTTACTAGTTCCTTTTTTTCTTGCTTCACAATTATTTCATACGTGGAAACTTTTTAAGCGGGGAAACTACAGTCTGATTCATGCACACTGGATTATCCCACAGGGTCTTATTGCAGCAATGGCAGTCACGATGACCGGTAAAAAGAACTTGCCGATAGTGTGTATTTCGCACGGTGGCGATTTGTTTTCCCTGGATTCATTCTTTTTTAAATGGCTAAAGCTTTGGGCCTTACGGCGCATGACCTTGCTTACAGTGGTCAGTGAGCATATGAAAAATCATTGTCAGGAGCATTTAGGTGTTGATACCGGGATAGAAGTTTGCTCGATGGGTGTTGACCTGGCCGAAACATTCACCCCGCCAGCAAAGGAATTGGACAGACAACAGCGTTTAATATTTGTCGGTCGTCTGGTAGAGGGAAAAGGCTTGTATGATCTCCTTCACGCCTTGCGCAAACTGCGGGATAAACGATCGGATATGCATCTCGATGTACTTGGAGAAGGACCAGAACGTAATGGAATTATGGAAGAAATAAAGCGACTGGATTTGGCAAACCACGTCACATTGCATGGAGCCGTTGGTAATCTGGCCGTACCCGATTATTTACGACGCTCAGCAATTGCGGTTATTCCTTCCCGGGGCCAGGAAGGTCTGGGACTGGTAGCGATAGAAGCGATGGGATGCGAATGTGCAGTTGTTGCTTCATCGTTTGACGCTATCAGGGACGTCATTACTGATGGAGAAAACGGTTTGCTGTTTCCAGCCGGCGATGCCGAAGCACTATCGGAAAAGATACATCTGTTGCTGGAAGATACTGCTTTACAGAGAAAATTGGCAATCAGTGGCCGCCAAAACGTTCTTGCCAGGTATGATTGGCGCGTAATTGCGGAGAAATATGCGCGATTGTCCAAAAAACTCATCTCAGGTTAATTTTGTTGATATTAATGCCCGGAAAAGGGTAATTTGCACGATCAAATCCCTTAAATAATTAAATAAATCGTTGATTATAAATAAGTAATCTGATTTTGCGATAATTGTCACAGTCAGTTTAAAAGCGAGTTGTTTTTCCTCAATTATGCATTATAGTTCTATTTAATAGAACTATAAGCATACTGGAAGTGAATACCTTATTTAATGCCCTGATTACCTCGAAGATGCGCATCCGCATTCTTATGCGACTGTTTTTAAATCCACAGCAGCAGGCCTATTTACGTGGCCTCGCCGATGAGTTCGATGCATCAACCAGCCAGGTAAGGGAGGAACTACAACATCTCAGTGAAGCCGGACTGTTGCTAAGTCAGAAAGATGGCCGACAGACAAACTACCAGGCGAACCAGAGCCACCCGCTTTTTCCAGAACTGCAGTCAATGGTTAAAAAGTCACTGGGGATGGATCAAATCATCGAAAGTATCGTAGAGCGGCTGGGTAACCTGCAATCTGCCTACCTGGTTGATGATTATGCTCAGGGGAAAGACACGGGTTTAATCGATTTATGGCTGGTCGGTGAGATAGACAAGGAAAATCTCGACGATCTGGTACTAAAGACAGAAAAATATATCGGCAGAAAAATACGAACACTTGTTTTAAGTGAAACCGAGTTTGCTGATATGCAGCAGTTGTTCAATCAAAGGCCAAGCGTTCTTCTCTGGCAATCAACCAGAGACAGCAACTAGTAAAGCCAGGCAACTGCAAAGCCTATGCGTTGCCTTGAAGGGTAATGCAGGGCGGTAGCGTGCCATTAATAAGAGAAAGTAAAATTATATTCATGCAGAAACAACATGATAATGAATGGGATTTGGTTATAACGCCAAAGAAAAATATCCTTGAATTAAACTTAAGAGAAGTTTTTGAGTACAAAGACCTGTTGATGATGTTTATAAAAAGAGACATTGTCACTGTTTATAAACAAACGATACTTGGTCCGGCCTGGTTCTTCATTCAACCTTTGTTGACCATGCTAATTTTTATTATCGTCTTCAATAATATTGCCAGGATACCGACCGATGGATTACCACCTTCAATCTTTTACCTGGCAGGTATCATATTATGGAATTATTTTTCTGACTGTTTGAATCAAACAGCGGATGTTTTTTATACAAATTCTTACATATTTGAAAAAGTATATTTTCCAAGGCTGGTTGTACCTTTATCCAAGATAGTTTCAGCTTTTATCAAGTTTCTAATACAGTTGTCGTTGTTTTTTGCTATCTATTTATATCTGTATATAAAGGGAGCAACTATAGCGCCTAATATTTCAGTCTTCCTGCTGCCTGTTTATCTGTTAATGATGGCAGCACTCGGCCTGGGGCTGGGAATTATAATTAGCTCTATTACAGCAAAGTACAGAGATTTGAAATTTCTCGTTTCTTTCGGCGTACAGCTGGGTATGTATATCAGTCCGGTTATCTACCCAGTTAGCACACTACCAGAAAAGTATCAGGCAATTATGTTCTGGAATCCTTTTTCGCATTTACTTGAAGGATTCAAATTCAGTTTATTGGGTGCAGGTGATTTGAATGTGAATGGCCTTTGCTATACGGCACTGGTTGCAGTGCTAATGATGGTTACAGGGCTATTACTTTTTCATAGAACAGAACAGGATTTTGTCGACACGATCTAGATAAGATGAGCAATACGGTACTGCAAATAAAAGATCTGTCTAAACGCTATCGTCTTGGTCAGATTAATACGGGCACATTAAGCCACGATCTGGGCGAGTGGCTACATAATAAATTTAATAATAATCAACGAAATAGAGAAGAGCATTCTATAAAACAGGTAATGCCTGATGATCATATCTGGGCCTTGAAAGACATTAATCTCGAAATAGAACACGGCGAGATACTGGGAATAATAGGAAGGAATGGCGCTGGCAAGTCGACATTGTTAAAGATTATTTCGAGAATTACAACACCAACAGAAGGGCAGGTTAAAGTAAAAGGCAAGATAGCCTCATTACTGGAAGTCGGCACTGGTATGCATCCTGAAATGACCGCAAGGGAGAACATTTATCTAAATGGAGCAATACTCGGCATGTCAAAAAAGGAGGTTACAGATAAATTTGACGGCATTATTGATTTTGCTGATTGCGAGCAGTTTATTGATACCCCTATAAAGAGATTCTCTTCCGGCATGCGAGTCAAACTTGGCTTTGCCGTAGCGGCTTTCCTTGAGCCAGACATATTGATAGTCGATGAAGTACTTGCTGTTGGCGACCATGACTTTCAGAAAAAAGCTGTCAGAAAAATAAAGCAAATTACGGCTGATGAAGGACGCACAATACTTTTTGTCAGTCACAATATGGCTGCGGTAAAGTCTATGTGTAGCAAATGTCTTCTGCTGGAAAAAGGAAAAATAATTACTGCCGGTAGTACAGAAGACGTAATAGAAACCTATCGAACTTCAGGTGTGCTTAATAAAATACCGCTTTCAGGTCGCAAAGACAGGAAAGGTGGTGGTCAGATCAGGTTTACCGGTGTCAGCTTCCATTCAAACAATAAAGCCCTGAATGGCCAGTCGGTTATCAGCAACGAAGATATACAGATAAATATCGACTATAAATCGCTGGCAGGCAATGATCTCGATAACGTACATTTTTCAGTTTCAGTTAAGGATCAGTATGAGCATCTGTTGTTCTCATGTGCGACCAGACATGTCGGTGAAAAATTCTCAAGCCTGAAACCTGACGGAACAGTGCAGTTGGAAATAACCAGTTTACCTCTGGTGCCTGGCAACTATCTGCTTGATCTCTTTTGTAAAGTAAATGAAACAGTAGCAGACCATGTATTAAATGCTGTCGAGTTTGAGGTGCTGGATAATGATATTTACGGAACCGGCATCGTTCCTGACAGGGTAAAACATGGCCCTGTGTTTGTGACACATAACTGGAATACAGTTGAACATGTATGACGGTTATTAAGGACTATCATCATGAAAAAGGGCTGCCGGATTTTTTTCTGGCAGGTTGTCAGAAAACTGCATCTACCTGGTTATACCAGTGTTTTGCAGAACATCCTGAAATCCACGTTCCTGCAACGGACGCAACTCATTTCTTTACATTCAATTATCACAAGGGACTGGACTGGTATAAACAAATCTATAAGGATTACCGTAATCAACAAATTGTAGGAGATACAACACCCTCCTATATAAGGGATTTTGACGCCCCGGAAAGGATCGCTGCATATTATCCCGAAGCAAAAATTATCTTTACATTACGTAACCCGATTGACAGAGCTTTCTCACATTACTGGCATGAAAAAGCGAAAAATAAGATAAATTATGATTTTTCAGAAGTGCTCGATAATTATGATCTATATCAGAATTATATTGTATCCGGTTTTTACTATAAGTATCTGTGTAGATACCTGAACTATTTCAAACGTGAGCAGATTTTAATTCTGGTTTTTGATGAATTAAAACAGGACCCTGAATCATTCATTAGGAAAATCTACCAGTTTCTTAACGTCGATACTAACCATAGGCCTTCAATACTTACTGAAAAAATCAATCCGGCGGCTAAAAGAAAAATAAGAAAAAAGAGTTATCTTGGCAACCTTTTGCATTCTGTCCATGTAGATATAAATAAACCTGGAAACAAGAGCATGTTTGCCAAACTATGCAGACTTTTATTAAGAGTGAAAAAACAAATTCTGCAATTCTTTACAGTTAAGAATGAATCAGAATATATAAAAGGAATGAACCCGACTTTAAAGAAAGAACTAATTGAAATATACAGGGAAGAAAACATTAGACTTGGCGAGCTTTTGGATATGAATTTTTCCATGTGGAACAAGGAATAGAATTAGTCTTCATGTTTGGCTTTTTGAGAAACAAAAGATCGTTTCAACAAGTCGCCGGTAATATTGTGATCATGATGTTTCACAGCATCAGGCAGCCGAGAAAAAATGCTATTGGACCAATGTCTGACACTATTCCAATAAGTGATTTTGAAAACATGGTTAAGCATCTTTCTGAAAACTTTTGCATTATATCCTTAGAAGAATTGAATAAACGAAAATCAGAACTAAAAAACAA
>CAJIBF010000037.1_pt1 | contig 40034 bp, 35 predicted proteins | sample 9199291 | NCBI WGS metagenome assembly CAJIBF01 (sample SAMEA7708293, study PRJEB35096) | sediment metagenome | biome: marine neritic benthic zone biome [ENVO:01000025]; feature: sediment [ENVO:00002007]; material: shallow marine sediment [ENVO:03000034] sea grass bed [ENVO_01000059] ...
AAAAGAGCGGGGACAAAGGCGGCATCATTACCGGGCGCCGTTGAAAATTCTATAAAGCGAAAAAGAAGTCGCGAACTACATGATTTGACCGGTGCTATGCGTAAAAATTATTTACAGGCAATGCTTGGCAATACTTATCCCGTGCTCTGGGAAAATCTCGATGAAAACGGTTACTGGAATGGTTATACCAACAATTTCGTCCGGGTAGTGCTGGAAGATGAGGCGAAAGATCTTGAAAATGCTATCCTTCCCGTTATCGTCACCGGCGTTAACCCCGATGAAACAAGACTTGCGGTTCGACTTGCTTGATCATTCGTTCTCAATATCCTCTGAACTCTCCAGCATTTTCTGAACCTCCTCCAGAGACTTGATGGCAAAGTTGACCTTGTCCAGCTCATCCTGAATTTCTTCAGCACTGCTGAAAGCACCAAGCATTGGGGGTAATTTATTGAACTTATGCGCGTTCAACATAAGTTCGTTAATTTCTTTCGCCTGTGCAGGTTCAAACTTGCGCCCCCACATCTCATGCTTGAGCAGTGACAGCTGTCTTTTCAGCTTTGTTCTGGCTTTTTCCAACAACGCATATGCTTCCTGCATGCGCTCAATCTTCTGACTTTCAGCCTCAGTTTGCTGTTCTGACTCTACTGACGTTACAACTTCAGTTTGCGTAACCTGCTCGGCTTGCTGCTGTTTGGTTGTTTCTGTATCGGCGGTTTTATCATTGGAAGTAGTTGGCCAAAACAGTGTGACGCAAAAAATAATCAAGATTGCGACCACAAGACCTATCATTGCCTTCATTGACTGTATCCTCGTTAAATTTCGTCTTTATTCTGACATAGTTCACAAAACAACATGAAAGTTCGTAACTGGTTCAAAAAAAATCGCTGACATTGTTTTCCTCACGCTTGTTTTCATTAACATAAGATTTATGAAAAGGACCCTCTACCTGAAGTTTTACCTGATTAACGACCTGATACTGGCCGCAGTTTTATTATTGACCAGTTATTGCTGGGTTCAAATCTTCGGGATTGGTGATGAACAGGATAATGGAATTAACGGTGATACCGTGGCAGAACTGGTGCCTTTGGATGACTCCAGTGGACTGGATCAAAACTTGTAGTTCTGGATAAAAAATAGTCAGTAGATTTAATTAAATATAATAAAATCAGTTACTTAATAGATTAAATAAAAATTAGTTATTAAAGCTAATACTAGATTATCAATATAAATTACTGAAAATACTAAAATATTACTTGATTTTTTGAAATAATTAGACTAAAACTTATTTCATAAGTGTTTGATTATTTGGGAGATCAACATGTTAGCAGGTCAAGTTTCCAATGCCAGAATACATCCATGTCCACTACCAGATAATCCGACAAGTACTTCGGTTGATTTCAGTAGTGATTTGCTACAGGGCTTTATTAAACATCCGCGACGCTTTCCATTGCAGTTCAAAAAGCTTCGCTTCTGGGAACGTTCAAAACTGGATACGACTCGGCCATCGAACATCGGTCTTACTTTTCATACCGAGCAATACCATAAACCTGGCAGCATTCTTGAAATCACAATTCCAACGCGCAAAGACACACACTGTTTCCCGGGTAAAGTGGTTGCAATTAAAGAAACCGATGACGGATACGATACAGGTGTTTGGCTGGTGAATGCTGATGACGCACCCAAGCTGAGAATTGTTGAACAAATTTGTCATATTGAACTCTATTTGAATGATAAAAAATACAAAGAAGGACCGTTTTTAAGCAGTGAAAAAATTACGGAAGAATGGATCGGAAAATTTGCCGGGCAATTTCCAGTGAATTAATACATATAATAATTGTGAGGAGAGAATCAGTGTACTACGTAAGAACGACAGGCGGCAGCATGATGGCAATTACGCCGAAAAGCAAAACGGTGATTGCTGTAAAGAAAAACCCTCTATCGGTTAAATCTGTTTCAAGCAAGAAACAACCTATCGCCAGAAAAGCCTAGCTTTCGCAGCGAACCCCGGTTCCACCCAGTCCACAATAACCGGCCGGGTTTTTTGCCAGATACTGCTGATGATAGGGCTCGGCATAATAAAATACCGGCGCCTCAATGATTTCCGTCGTAATTGCAGGATAGCCAGCCTGACTCAAGTTCGATTCATAGACCTGTTTTGAATTTTTAGCCTGCTGTTGCTGTTCTTCATTGAAACAGTATATCCCTGAACGGTATTGCGTCCCTGTGTCATTACCCTGCCTCATACCTTGAGTAGGATCATGTGCTTCCCAAAATACTGTAAGCAATTGTTGATAACTCACCTTTGCAGGAATATAAATAACCAGCACCACTTCATTATGACCCGTCATGCCGGTGCACACCTCCTCATAAAGAGGATTTGGAGTGAAACCGCCTGCATAGCCTACTGCGGTTGAATACACACCATCCTGCTGCCAGAATTTACGCTCCGCTCCCCAGAAACACCCCAAGCCGAACATGGCCTGTTCTGTATCTTCAGGAAAAGGGGGCGTCATGGTTTTTTTTGTGACGAAATGGGGCTCATCTATAATGATCTGCTTCTGCCGGCCAGGCAGTGCCTCGGTGGCGACAGGCATCGTCAACTTTTTCTGATTCATGAAAAGCATGGCAATTAGAATGTCCTGGATATAAACGGTTCAATTAAAACACAGGTCATGACTGCGGGTAAGCATATTACTATTCAACAAGAGGCGTAATTACCTCCGCCTGTACCCCTATATGCGGTTATAGTTGTATAAATTGCACTGCAAGCTATGACATATCTATTTCTCTTTACCTGCGGCGCCCTGGCCTGGTTTTACAGTACGATACTGGCCGGTGGCGCCGCGACATTGTTAATTCCGGTAATTTCTTTGTTACTTGGTGCACAACTTGTCGCGCCTGTTATTTCGATAGCCGCACTGGTTGCCAATCCATCTCGAGTCGTTCTATTTCATAAAGACATTGACTGGAAAGTGGTCAGTTTTATGGTTCCCGGCAGTGTCATTGGCGCAGCACTGGGTGCCTGGTCATTAAAACAGGCCAATGTCAGCGCCATTCAGATACTACTTGGCCTATTTCTCATTACCTATGTATTGCAGGAAAAACTGGCCAGAAGCCAACTGCATCTGAAGATGCGGTTACACTACTTCTTTCCACTTGGTTTGATTGTGTCTTATCTTTCCGGATTAATTGGTGCGACCGGGCCAATTCACAACCCGTTTATGTTGAGTTATGGCCTGGTAAAAGAAAAACTGGTTGGCACCAAATCAATCAATTCGCTGATTATGCAGCTGACAAAACTCATCAGCTACGGTGGTTTGGGCTTACTCAGTATCGAGATTGGGGTCTATGGAGTCGTACTCGGTTTGGGGGCTATTATGGGCGTCTACCTGGCCCGCAACCAGTTACAACAGCTCGATATAAAAAAATACCGGGATTACGTGCTGGCTTTCATGTTTATCAGCGGTTTTGCCATGCTGATAAAGGCCACCGGTTAAACAAGCTGTTTACTCTATATTATTGATTAAAATAATTTTTCCATATAAGGCCTGAAATATATATTGCAGTGCATCAAATATCGTTTAGAATTATGGCCCATTAATACGCGCTCCATCGTAGACATGAGGTAAAACATGGAAATCAAAGATAAAGTAGGAATCATAACCGGGGCTGCAAGCGGTATTGGCAATGCAGTAAGTTTCGAACTCGCCCAGCGAGGTGTGAAAAAACTGGCGATGGTCGATCTGACCGACGATGTTGAAGTTGCAGCAGAACAGGTTAACAACGAAGCGAATACTGATATTGCAATACCTTTCAAAGGTAACGTAACCGATGAAGAATTTCGCATGAACGTCTTTTCTGAGATGGAAACCAAGTATGGCATGCCGGCAATTTGCGTACCTGCAGCAGGCATTACCAGAGATGCGTTGGCTGTAAAAGTGGATAAAGAAACCAAGAAAGCCAGTATCTATTCTGTTGACAAATTTAAACTTGTTGTTGATGTCAATCTCATCGCCCCCGTTTATTGGGCAATGCAAATGATTGCCAATATTGCTGAGGATCGAGCCGCTCGCGGATTAAAAAAATGGAACGCTGACGAAGGCGTCCAGGGAACCGTCGTCTTTATAGGATCTATTTCATCGCAAGGAAACAAGGGACAGGTTTCCTACGCCTCTACCAAGGCGGGACTGGAAGGTGCAGCAGCTACCTTGACCAAAGAGGCCATATTTCATGGTGTCCGCTGTGGGGTTATACATCCCGGCTTTACTGATACGCCGATGGTTAGAGCAATGGGAGAGGAATATATTGAAAAATATGTCTTGCCTGACACACAGCTAGGCCGACTTATCCGTCCGAAAGAAATTGCCGATGCCATTTGCTTCATGATTTCCAATTCTGCGGTAAGTGGTGAGCTTTGGGCAGATGCGGGCTGGCATCCATCACCAGCTTAAGCTAAGCAAAAAATGAAAAAAAGCCTGGTTCTCCGGGCTTTTTTTGGTCTTAAGGACAGTCCTCGTCGCGATAATCCTTTAGCTCAATCGTTTTCAGGCCTGGATAGGCTTCATCACGATAATACGACCAGTTTTCAGCATTCAGCGTATCAAAAGTACCGCCATTTTTTATATCAATAAACACCCAACGAATCAGATCGCTATCAATAGACTCGTTATTAATGCAGGCCAGTATCCAGCGGCCACTAAAACCCAGTTTGACTATCGCCGGCTCGATCATTGTCACTGCTTCCTTGTTCACAATGTAATAATCTCCCGTATCCGTCTGCTTTAATTTATGCTGGGCCGGGAGCTCTTGGGCCAAGACGTTGCTGGATGCAATTAATACCGCTATACAAAGAACGAATGATTGTAGTTGTTTCATAATACTCAATAATTAGTTGAATTTACCGACCGCCAAGTAACTTGGCTACGGCGTGATCGCTGCCTAGCAAGCCGACTATCATCCCAATGCTGCCCATACTGCCGAAGACGATCGTTGGCAGCCATGCGCCGCTTCTGACATCAGCCGGCGCAATAAGTGGCACAGCAACAGCCAATGCCAGCAAGATCAGGCTAACGAGACAGACGATTGGACGTTTCCAGCCAGCAGGCCGGCAATCCTGAGAATTTTCCTCAAAACGCCGCAAAATAGGAAAGCACAGTCTCCTTAACTGTCGGAGCATATCTGTTTTTCTTCTTTTAGTTTATTGCGGACATTCATCAGGACTTTGCCATAGGTATTATGTCCAAGACGATCCCGACCGCAGCCCCAAAAATAGTCATACATACTGTTCTCTATGAGCATATCGTTACCGGTCTCCAGCAGGCGGTTGGCCACCTCTTCAAACGCGCGGCACTTGATATAAAAACCACGAATCATCATTAGCATACGGTTTTTTTTCCAATCCGGTTGGCGTGGAGGTTTGCGGGCATGTCCCATTTTTGTTGCAAGTGCAGGAGTATCGCAGATCCGGATTTGCTGCCGGTATTCAGGTTGTGCGAATTTCATCGCCTGGTAGTAATGCTCAAGCGTAGGCCAATACATCTCCTCCAGCTCAAAGCCATGGTTAGAATAACTGCTCAATAGCTCATTCGCATCATAGCGAGACAGAAAAATAGTCGAATTCTCAGATTGTTCAAAAATTGCCATTAATGCCGGGTAAAATTGTGTCTAATGAAAAAATGTCCGATTATCCGAGAATAGTTATATTGTGTACCGTAGCATAAGAAAAACAAATGCAAGATTTCGGATTAAATATTTTGCCTTAACTGCCCGAATCTCCTAAGATTTCATCCCATATTAACAGGATAAATACGGATATATAGTGGAAAACGACCCGCAGGAAAAACCTCGACCAAGGTTGATTGGTGAATATCTGCCCTGCTCCCGCGGTTCAATAAGAATGGCCATGCAGAAGAAGCGTGACGCCAAAGTAAAAGGGCACACAGTCAAACGCCTGGGTGTTATCCTGCTTGAAGAAAACATGATCGATGAAGAACAACTGGAAAATGCGTTAAGACAGCAACGCGCCGATCGACTGGGTCTTTGCCCCGTATTTATCTCACTTAGCCGCTCCGAACTGTTGGCTATCGGAAATCAATTCGAGGAAATCAGTATCGAAGCGGGCAAGCAGTTCATTTTCGAGGGCGAAAATGATCCGACTTTATATGTGCTGGTCGATGGGCAGCTCGAAGTATTTACCCACGATGACGAGAATAACGAAATACACATTGCCAATGTTAAACCAATAGAACCTATCGGTGAGATGGGCTATTTCCAGGGCGGTATACGCACAGCATCAGTTCGTAGTCTGGTGCCGACAGAGCTACTTGCTGCTGGTTATAACAAGCTGACTCATTATTTTGAACATGTTCCTCGCGTCGCGCATGCTTTTCTGGGAGTCATCAAACGCCGACAAGAGGAGACAAACCAGAAAATAAAGGATGCGGCGAACCGTTAATTCACCATCCTCTTGTATTTATACAAACCAGTCTTGATTAATAATGTCTGAAAATAATCTCGAAAAAATTCTGATCATTGATGATAGCGCTGACTACCGGAAGTTGATCAAGACTTTTGTCAATAAACTGTTACCCGAGATAGAGCTGATTGAATACGACCCCGTATTTCAGGGCGTACCGGACGAAACGTTTGACTGGTCACAGTATGATGTTCTGCTGCTCGATTACCATTTGTCGATCGTTGGTGTTACCGGCCTGGATATTCTGCAAAAGAATCACAGGAAACCCGAATTCCCGGCCACGATCATGCTAACCGGAGCCGGCACAGAAGAAGTAGCAATACGTGCACTCAAAACAGGCATTTATAAATATCAAAGTAAACAGGCGCTAACCAAGGATAAGCTAAAACAGTTCATTATCCATGCCTGGGAAACCAAAAAAGAACAGCGTGTTAAACAACAGGAACTGACACAGCAGAATCGTGCTTTTAACAAAGAACTTTTTTATGAAAAACTGAAACAGGCCTCTGAAAACCCCGACGCGCAGCGCGTTTTAATGGTCCTGCAACCGGATAATATTGCAGAACTTGAAAAACACATTGGCATCATCGGCCGCGATAACCTGCTTAACTTTATCGGTAAAAAGTGTTTTGAAGTCTTTAAACTCGGCGCTTGTAATCCGAATATCACCCGTATCAGCGATGTGGCCATTGGCATGCAAATCGATTTCCCGGACACATGGTATACGCTAGAACATAATATGCAGGGATTGTGCAAGCACCTGACCAAGTCCATCTTCAGTTTTTCCGATGAGGTTTATGAGTACAGCATTAGCATGGGCATCATCAAGCTGGGAGAAATGATCGCCAGTCCGCAGCAGCTGATCGAAATTGCCACAGAGGCAGCCCGGCGCGCCAGTACAGATCCTGCCAACTCTTACTATATCTGGAAAGAAGACGACGTATACGAGCCGGAACAAGCAGCAGCTGAAGAAACTGCAGACGATACCGGTGTAATCGACGAAGAAAAAGAAAGAATCAAACAGGAAGTCGAGGCCGCGAAACAGGAAAAGCAGAGACTAGAGAAGGAGTTGAAAGAAGCAGAAGCGGCACAGGCCAAGATCGAATCAAACATCAAGGCTGAGCAAGCGGAAGCACAGAAGAATCTGCAGCAGCAACTGGCAGAAATTGCTGAAATGAAAGCGCGCGCGCAACAGGAACTTGAAGCCGCCTCCGCTGCAAAAGTAAAGGCAGAGGAAGAAGCAAAGAAAATCGCTGAACAGGAAAAGCAACAACAAAAAACCGAAGCAGAAAAAAGGCAAAAAGCTGAAGCCGTTAAACGTGCAGCTGAACAGGAAAAAAAACAGCTTGAAGAAGAACTCAGGCTTAAAGCAGAAACAGAAGCCAAGCTGCAAGCCGAAACTGAGGCCAAGGCCAGAGCTGAAGCAGAAATACGCGCACGACAGGAAGAACAACTAAGGCGAGAGGCTGAACTCAAAGCCGAAGCAGAGGCCAAGGCCAAGGCTGAACTGGAAGAAAGACTAAAGGCAGAAGAAGAAGCGCGTGCCCGGGCTGAGGCTGAAAAACTCGCCGATCAGGAGGCACAAAAGCGTCGGGAAGCAGAAATCAGGGCTGAAGCCGAAGCCAAGGCGAAAGCTGAACTGGAAGAAAGACTAAAGGCAGAGACTGAAGCCAAGGCCAAGGCTGAGGCTGAGAAACATGCCGAGCAGGAGGCACTGCAGCTCCGAGAAGAAGAAATCAGGGCTGAAGCCGAGGCCAAGGCGAAAGCTGAGCTGGAAGAAAAACTAAAGGCTGAAGAAGAAGCGCGTGCCCGGGCTGCGGCTGAAAAACAAGCCGAGCAGGAGGCACAACAGCGCCGTAAGGAAGAACTCAGGGTTAAAGCCGAGGCCAAGGCGAAAGCTGAGCTGGAAGCGGAAATGAATGCCGCCAGAGCTGCCAGAGAACAAATGGAGGCTGAACTAAAGGCCATTTCTGAAGCCAAGGCAAAAGCCGAAGCGGAAATGAATGAGGTGCGCGAAGCCAAGGCAAAGTTACAAAGCGAAATACACACAGCAGCTTCAAAGCCCGCTGCAACTCCAGAGCAGAACAAAACCGGGGAACCAGAAGCTGCTGGCAGTGCAAGTGAACCTCCAGCCACAACTGCAGCCCCTGAAAAGTCTGCTAAGTCTTCAGTAGCAGCAGTAACGGACGAACAGACTGAACTGAGCACAGAGGAATCGGCCGATAGCGTCGATATCGAGGCAACAATTCAGCAGCTCTTGTCAGAAAACAGGATTATTCAGACCTATCAACCTGTCGTGGCCATGTTCGAGGATGAAGCGCAGGAAGAAGACATTGAGGTCTATAAAACCGGCTTACTAACCTATGATGATACCGATGACGTAAATTCGCGACTGGCAGATACCTCTGGTTTTTCATTGGAATTGCAACAATCGCTGAATGAATGGATGTTAAGGCAAATATTCGCACGCATAACCGAGAGTGGTACTGAAAATACACCATATCGTTTTATTATTGACGTTACAGAGTCCTGGTTTACTGACATAAAGCTATTTCAATGGCTGCAGAAAATATTAACTCAAACAAAAAAATATAATCCGGGCAAAGCAATTGTTATTAATGTGTCTTTACCTGTCTATCAAAAGCATGAGAAAAGAGCGGCTGCGCTGATCAATACCTTGCATAAAACCCATAATTTCCACGTAGCCCTGCACGACATAGACGATATCGAAAACACCCATGAACTATGCACGTCGCTGTTTGCAAAACTGTTAATTATGGACATGGCACAAATTCAGAAACTATCAGCAACTCTTGCACCTTCCGATACCTCAGAAACAAAAAAAGCAGAGAACGAGGAAACTGATGAGAGTGAACAGGAACAGACAAATCTCTTGCAATATTTGAAAGAAAACGGCATTCGCGTCGCCACCACGGGAATTGAGGATGCAACCCTTTTGACTGACGCTATCACTGCTGGAACTGATTATGCGATTGGGGAATTTGTCGGTGGTGTGCAGGAAAGCGTTTCCGAATCGACCTCACTGGAATCCTTTGAACTGACCTGATATGCATTCCCGACTCTGGTTCCCTGCCCTTTTACTAATATTCAGCGCAAATATACACGCCGGGTTCAAAGAGGGTGGTGAGGCTTATAAGCGTGGTGACTTTGCTGCTGCCGCCGCTGAATTTATGCCACTTGCCGAGCGTGGTGACCACCGCGCCATGTACGCGCTAGGCTCAATGTATGCGGCCGGGCAAGGTGTAGATAAGGACCTGAAAAAAGCCTATGAGCTTTTTTTCGAGGCCGCCCAAAATGGCCGTGTCGATGCCATGTATAAGCTCGGCCTGATGTATGAAGAGGGGCTCGGCATTCAAAAAAACTATGACAAGGCACTTCGTTATTATCGGAAATCTGCACAAAAAGGTTATCCTTTGAGCCAGTACAGGTTTGGCCTGATGTATGCGAATGGCAACGGCGTCAAACAAAACTATATCACTGCCTATGCATGGCTTGTTATAGCCGGACATTATTTTGTGTATGAGTCCGGAAAAACCGGGCAATCCGGGAAATCAGGAACGGTATTTACCCAACAGTTATTACTGTTTCGCCAACAGGAAATGGACAGGATAACTAACGATATCATTTCCGAACTGGAGCAAATCAGGAAAGACCTTAAACAGGATGATATCGAAAAGATAAGAAAAAAAGTTGCGACATACAGTAAATATAAAAAACGTTACCACAACCCTGCGGTTAGAAATTTGCCGTTAAACGGCACTATCGAAAAGCTATTTTTACCAGACACCCTGTATTAATGGCTGTTTCACTTCATATTATCGATTTTATTTTGACTGCAATAGTTGGCCGCGTATAATCAGGCTAGTTGAGCGGGTCGTATATTTAGTAACGCTTTGGGCATAATGGAAGCTTAAATCTTGTCCATTTTCAATATTCACCTTTCTCGGCGCGAACACCATACTGCTATATTTATTTTTTTACAGGAATACACTATGTCTGAGTTAGTAACCGGTAAGGTTAAATTTTTTAACGATTCAAAAGGCTTTGGTTTTATTGAACAGGAACAGGGGCCCGATGTTTTTGTCCACTTCAGCGCTATAAACGGCGACGGCTTTAAAACCCTGGCTGAAGGACAACAAGTACAATTTAGTATTACTCAAGGCCAAAAAGGCCTGCAAGCAGAAAACGTAACTCCGCTCTGATTAGTTAGGCAGTGATATCTCCGGATATCACTGCATCTTTCTGATAGTAGTAATCCTGTACATATACGATGTACTGATTTGCTATTGCTTTTTTTCACCATAATAAGTCCTGCGGTGAAAAATAGAATTTGGACATAGACATAGCCTTTTAGCCGCGCCATCTTGCACTTTTAGTGGCAAATGTGACGCAGCACACAGTATTAGCTGTTGCTGCTCATTCTTGTGTAAGCTGTTTTTTCGTTTATAAAACACCTCAATTCATTAGTTAGTAGTAGCCAAGTAGTATTTTCTCGTACCTCTTTTAAATGACGTTTATACAGGTTGTACAAAATTGATCAGCTTATTAATTACCGGTAAAAGTAAAAACGAGCTTCGGTATCTTCTTCCAGGCTATTGTTTTTAAATAATATTTTTCCAATAAACCCCGTCCCCAAACTGATGAGCAAGCATCAGAACATTTCAATAAAACTTGAACGAACAGCATGTCCCTGCAGTTAAGTTGAAATGTCTCTACTTATTTCAAATACTCAATTGAAGTCGATATACGACAACTATTTTAATAATTATTACAGGTGTTCTTTCGCTTAACGAGATATCTGTTAAGTAAGAAGAATGTCAATTAAAGGATTAATTTCAGGCAAGAGGGCGTGTTCAGGTAACGTTAGTTACCCACATTTTGCAGTGACATCCGTAAAGTTCGCCTTGTATGTATAGATGCTCTCAGAGGTGCATATATGCAAGACATAGAAATATTCGCTCGTTTGCTAAGGCTGGATAATAACTGGCATGTCAAATCAGTTGAAATTGATGAACCGTCAAACCGGCTGGACCTGGTTATTGGTCACGGCAAGACAAGTAAAAAAGCATTTTTTAACCGTTCCAAATCGCTTTCAGACACAGAATACCTTGTGTTAAGGCATTTACCCGTTGCCGGAATGAGAACTTATTTACATATTCCTGCCTCGGAAGTAACAGCCGAAGACAGGGTCTGGAAGACTGCAGGCTCCAGTCTTACCAAGGAAATGGAAAATCACCTTGTAGAAGTCTTAAATAATTCTGTATCAAAGCATGCAGCTGCAACAATATCCGGCATTAGTCTGGCCGATGTTCGTAAAGTGAGTGAGAGAACCGGTGCCGGAACGAATGTACCTGAAGCTGTAACAAATGTTGCAAACACCGGTTCTGACATAGATAAATCAGTAATCACCGGTCAGGCCGAGAGTAAATCATTCGAAATTGTTGATGATTCAGTAGTACCGTCTGAAACGCATCCTAATTGGCAGCGTTTGATCAACGGCGAAATCGCTCTGGGATCAACATCTGTGGCTCTGCAGATGCTGTTACAACGAGTACGCAAAGATATTTCAAAAAATCCCAATGAAATTACGCGAATGAATTCCGCCAGAATATTGCGCCAGTTTTTTATCAAAAACCAGGGACAGCATAAGGCTGAAATTGCACTAATAAAGGGCAACGCAACACAAGCGACAGGAAGTGCTGGAGAAAACCTGATTCAGAGCGGTGGTGGATTACCTCCAGAAAGCAATGAACTGTGGATAAAAATAGTCTCCGGCGAAAAGTCTGTATCTACAAAAAACATCGCATTACAAATGATGATGGAAAGGCTACGCCATTCAATACAACAAAATCCGTCTGAGGCTTCATATCAGGCAGGTATAAAGATACTTCGACAGTTCTTTGTTAAGCATCAATCCAGCCTGCATACAGAAATTAGCCAACTCGGCGTTAACATAAATAACAATACAAGCACGGGTATCTTAGAAACGTTTTCAAGCGACGATTTACCTGCTGAAAATGACTCCTGCTGGCAACTATTGATAGATGGAAAAATAAAAATACAAACCAATGCAGTAGGCTTACAAATGATGATAGAGCGACTCCGTCAATCAGTCGCTAATAACAATACTTCTGTCAACCGACAAGCAGCAATAAAGATCTTACGTCAGTATTTCTCAAAACACCTTCATTCGACTGATGACGAATTAAAACAGCTAAGGCGGCTGGGTACCAAACAGCAAAACTCATCCGGCTCAAGTACAGGAGTGCCGTCAGAAACACATCCTAACTGGCAACGAATGATCGACGGTGAACTGGAGCTGAATACCGATACTGTTGCCCTGAAGATGATGCTGCAAAGTATCCGTATTTCTATAGAAAACAATCCAAGCCAGGCTTCTCGTCATGCAGGAGCCAAAATACTTCGACAATACTTTATTAAACACCAAGGTAAACACAAAACCGAACTTGAACAGTTAATCGCTGCATAGGAGACGAATATTATGTCTATATCAAATATTCATTCAAAACTGATATCTGTAGACCAGGCAAAAGCGGCTATTGAAGCCGGTAAAGTACTATGGCTCGCAGGGGATGAAAACCTTCTTAATCAACTTCCAAGAGGACGCTGGATTGGTGGATCAATACCTTATTTCATGTCGTCCGATGGCGGTCAAACAACGCGTGACATGATTTATGCGTCTGAACTCGACCCCGGTGTGGCGAGAAGAATACAGGTCAAATTCTACAATACTGCAACAATTCAGAATATTGCCAAGGATTCACCGGATGACGGCTTTACAATTCTGCTGATACCGGCATTTTCCGAATTACACCTTTCCTATGCTGAAAATGCACCGGACTATGAGGATATGTACATCAAGCCCATAGCAGGATGGGTAACCGGCATACATCTGGACGACATGGGAAGTGTTAAACCTTCTGTATTTAATGGCGGCACCTGTGAATTTTCTCCGGATAAAGCCGTCGCTATGCATGTCACACTGGCACCAAAAAAAGTGGCACAAATAGGTATCGTCAATATTGCAAAACAGGGCGACGGCGATGCAATCGAATTCACTGATACAGGTTTTTCAACGTCAACCTGCCTGGTCAACGGCATAGAACAAAACTTTGCCGATTACCTGCTTGCTAATAATATCGACACCAAATTGCCGCTGGTAGCAGATTATTCAGGTGCAATGATCAATGTCTCTATTCAGGAGATAGATGAAACAAATAAAAAAGTGTCCTTTTATGCACCTGTCTTCAGCGGAGTCGAATATAAGCTGTCATCACCCGTCACAGATTATGTTTCCTCATTCCAGTCCGCGCTGCCCTCCATCAACAATGGCGTCACATTCTCATGTAATTGCGTTCTTAATTATTTGTATTCTGATCTGGAAGGCAAAAAAACAGCTGAGATGACCGGGCCTATGACTTTCGGGGAAATCGCATATCAGTTGCTAAACCAGACGCTGGTTTATCTGACTATCGAAAATGCAGAAATATAAAAAGAGGTCTTAATCGTGAGTTCTGACAATAATATTTCAATTGCACTGATAGGAATTCCTGCAATTGAAGAAAAAAGACTGAATGCCGCATTTATTCATTCACAATCACGGCAAACTTCCTACAGAATTGCCAACATCGCTGATGCGCCACAGGTGCTAATGGTCAATGCTGATGAGCCTGCATCACTGATTGAATGGCGACAATACAGAAATACACTTGAATCCGAGGGGAAACAGGACCCCCCTTCTGTACTCGTATCAAAGAGCAAACAATTTGAGACCATACATTACCAGGTAAAGCGCCCGCTCATTTCTTCCAGGGCAATTAGCGTACTGGATCAGGTCAGCACGCGAGAATTCAGCCTGGAAGAAGAAGTGGCAATAAATGGCAATGCTGATATTGATAAAACGACTGACACTCAATCCAGTGCAGTAGCACTTGTTGTGGATGACAGCTTGCCGGTCAGGATCCAGATGGATCAGGCTTTGAAGCCTTATACCAGTCGTGTGGATTTTGCAGAATCAGGTGAAGAAGCATTTGAATATATTAATACGAATGACTACCAGATTATTTTTCTGGATGTGGTACTGCCAGGTATGGACGGATACGAGGTATGCAAGGTTATCAAGCAAGGGAAAGCAAAAAATACACCCATCATCATGCTTACTGGAAACTCATCTCCAGCGGATAAAATTAAAGGAAAACTGGCAGGCTGTGACACCTATCTTATCAAACCTGTTGGACAAACTATTTTCAACGAGGTTGTATCACAGTATTTGAAGGAAACAACTGACCTGAGCGCAGTTTCATGAATGAAGTTCAAAATTATAAATATTAGTGAAGGAGGCAGCAATGTCGATTCGTAAAGTTCTTATTGTGGATGATTCTTCTACAGACTTATCAAATCTTGAGAAAATAATTACCGATTGTGAGAAAGAAGTCATAACAGCATCTGATGGTAACGATGCAATAAACAAAGCCAAGCAGGAAAAACCGGACATCATCTTTATGGATATCGTTATGGACAAAATGGACGGTTATGAAGCAACCAGGACACTAACAAATGACAGTGCTACAAAATCAATACCCATTGTTTTTGTAAGCAGTAAGCATCAGAAAGCGGACAGGGTCTGGGCAAAAATGCAGGGAGGGAAAGACCTGGTGTCAAAACCATATACGAAGGATCAAATAATGGATCAACTCAGAGCTTATGAATAATTATATCACTTTGGTCAATTACCATGTTTGACGCAAACAATACATCTGCCATGTTAAGGAACTTCATCGGTGGCGCAGATCATTTTGACCCCTATCAGGGCTTTGTAGACAGCGATAAAGAATTAAACCTGCGTTTCGGCTTTAGAGTCGGCGAGTTTAATTTCCTGATCAATGAGTCCATGCCATGTGAAGTCATACAAAACAGCGTGATCTACCCTGTTCCCAATGCCCCAAAGCTTGTACTGGGATTAATCAACCTCCGCGGAATCTTACTTCCTGCAATTGATTTAAAAGCATTCGTTAGCAAAGAAGATGTCATTACCAAAGATCAGAGAACACTACTGGTTCTGGAACAAGGCAACAAAGCTTTTGCTATCTTTGCCGACGAATTACCTACGGCTATCAACATTGATCAGGTGGAATTGAATTTAATTGCAGATTCAGCTCAAAAGACCCTGCCCTGCCAGATCGACTATGTAGCTGCCAGCTATATGATAAACAGCGAGATCTGGCATGAAATCAAGTTCCGTGAATTTATCGGAAATATGATTGAGCATGAAGCCACTGGCAAAAAGCATTGACAAACCATTCTTTCAAAAAAGCATAGAGAGTCCGATATGAATAAAAAATTCAAGTCAAAATTGATCGCTGGCATGATTGTTACCAACTTGCTGTACCTGGTAATTGTTGCCACACAATATTTTTATATCTCGAATATTGAAAACCTGATTAAAGTCAATAAAGTTGTTGATATGACTTTTTATATCACTGTTGCGACTGTGCTTATCTCTATAGCACTAGGCTACTATCTTATTGACAAGCTGTGTCAGCCAATAGGCAGGTTGAAAGACGTAATGAAAAAGATCACGCAGGGAGATCTTGATGCACGTGCTGGCATTAATTCCAATGATGAATTTCAGGAAATAGGAACATCTATTGACACTATGCTGAAAGAACGTGTGTCTGTGCTGACTACAATTGAGGATGAAAACGAGCAATTAAATGACTCTATTGTTGCGCTTCTGGAAACAGTTTCGCAACTGGCTCAGAAGAATCTCGCGATCAAGGCCAGGGTTAATGAAGATATCACCGGCCCGTTGGCAGATGCATTAAATCTTATGACTTCAGAAACGACCTCTGTTTTAAATGAGGTTACACGGATTTCTGGCGATGTGGCAGAAACATCTAACCTTGTAAAATCTCAATCGGACAACGTTTTATTGCTGGCGAACAAGGAAAGAGATGAGGTGGAAATGGCAGCCAAAGAATTGAAATCTGCTGCTGAAACCATGGCCCGAATAGCAACTCTTGCAGAGCAGTCTAACAATGCTGCTGAAGATGCTATAAGGACTACAGTAACGGCCATGAGCACTGTTGGCGACACCGTAGAAAGCATCAACATTATCAGAGACACCATCCACGAAACTGAAAAGAGAATCAAACGCCTGGGCGAACGATCACAGGAAATTGGCAGTGCTGTAAACCTTATCAACAACATATCTGAAAGAACACATATTCTGGCATTGAACGCCAGCATGCATGCCGCATCTGCAGGTGAGGCAGGCAGAGGTTTTGCCGTTGTTGCTGACGAAGTTCAAAGGCTCGCCGAAAATGCCAAGGAAGCCACATCACAGATTGGCACCCTGGTAAATAACATACAAATAGAAACTGTAAATACAGTTAATACGATGAATGAGCTTATTACCCAGGTCGTTGGAGGCAGTAAGCTGGCGGAAGCTGCCGGACAACAAATGAAGGAAACACAATCAACTACGGCTGAACTTGTAAGCATGGTACAAAAAATTGCCGAAAATGCCGTAATACAGTCGCAAAACAGTAATCAGTTAAAAGCAAGGACTGACGTCATCAGGGAAAGTGTACGCAAAACCGGCGCTCACTTGAAAGATCAGACCTTACATACGGATGAACTGGTAGAACAGGCGATGCAGCTAGTGGCCTCTGTAGGCGTATTCAAACTTACGCATGAGGATGGTCTCGTACAGTAATTTGATTGATATCTGCTCAACCGATGATCTCAAACGTGAACATGAATGCCTGTCTTGAAGATTTGATTCGAACAATCTCAACGCAGGAATATTCGGATAGCAGTCCAGTGCAGTCTGTACTGGATAATATAGAGGCACTGGCACTGGAGGCCGGAGAACTGGATAAGCATGGCTTTCAGGACGTTTGTCTGCTTGTTCAGGAGAAGATTTCAGATATTGCCGATACTCAAGGTCAATTGAACACCGATCAATACTCCTTGCTAAATCAATGGCATGTTCTTGCATCCAGCTATTTGAAAAAAAGTGACGAAGATACAGCTACCGCTTTACTGGATTTTTGTTTCAATTCCGGCCTGTTCGGGGATATGGAAGAAAGCGATCTCATCATAGTAAAAAATATGCTCGGGGAAGAATATGCTATAGAAAACGATCCGGACTTGATACAAAACCTGGACACAAGCAGCAAACCCGAACCCGCCATAGAAACCCACACTATTGAACATATTATAGAAGTAGCAAAATCAAACAGGCACCTTGGGTTGCTGTATGCATCTCTTCTTTTTCAAAGATATATACAGGCAATCAATCCAGATACAGACACACTAAACGATGAATTGGAAAAACGTCTAAATGAGTGGATCGCATTGTCTACCGAGTATTTGTCCGGCGATAACAAAGAACAGATTGCACTGAAACTTGCCGACATCCTGCACACAGACGGCGCAGTAATACGTTCCAATAGTAACGATGCACAGACTCTAATAGAGTTATTTGAATTTAAAGATGATCTTGATATCAATAGTGCATTAAGCACTCCTTATAAAGAACTCCTTGGCACATTCTATTTGTATGCAGATAGTCCTGAATTGGCCCTGCTAAGTACATCTGAATGGGTTGAACAACTGGGGTTGGCTGCAGGCAAACTGAATCTGCTTGGCTTTCAGGATTGCTGCCTGATTGTAAGTGAATACATAACTGATGTTGTAAACACTGAAACAACCAGGCATATAGATTACATACTTCTGATTGCAGAGTTTTTGCTGCTAGCCAGAAAATATTTAATGGATCCGGAAAATAAACAAACATCCGATGCATTATTCGAGTATTTGACAAACGAGCATTGGCCAAAAGCCATTGCCAGGGAAGATCTGATAGTGCTGCAGGAGATTATGTTACAGGAAGCGAATAAAGAAATTACTACATCACATCTAACAAGCACCAATGCAGTTGAAGAAGAACCACAGAAAAAAAGCGAACTATATGAAGAAATAGATACCAGCGATACCCTTGCAACACCGCATGCAATCAGCCGTGAACTGGTTGAAATGCTGCATGAGGAAATGTTGTTAATAAAACAGGAAGCTGCAGAACCGTTTAAGACTATAGACAGTAAAACCTGGGACACATCTAAAGTGGTTCCTCTACTGGAGCAGTATGCACTTCGTATTGAAAGGTTCGGAGGTGCCTGCCAGGCTGCCGAGATGGATGGCTTATACCAGGCTTCAACTATCTTTCTTAAAAACTTACATCATTTATCTAGCTGCCCGGATTCTATAACGACTTGTCTTCAGGGATTGCTGCTGGACTGGCCGGACAGCGTGCTGTTTTACCTGAACGCTCCCGATGAAAGTACGTCCTCAGATCAGATACTTCAAATATTGCAGCATGAGAATTTACCGGAAAAACTGATTAATAGTGTTGCGCCTGCTCTCACCAATTTATTGCAAGCTGCCTTGATATCTGATGATTTGCCGGTTCAAGAGTCACTACAAAAATCCATCACCCTGGATGATATCTCCATCTCTCTTCCTGCAGATATAAATCAACCTCTGCTGGATGGTTTAATGTTCGAGCTTCCTGGCCAGATGGAGTCTTTATCTGCGAGCATTCAATCACTGGTAAACGGCTCCGGAGGTCTCGAAGATATCCAACAAGCACAACGTATTGCGCATACCATAAAAGGTGCTGCAAATACTGTAGGGGTAAAAGGAATTGCTACTCTGACTCATGAACTTGAAGACATTTTATCTGCCCTGATCAAATTCAACTGCCTTGCTCCTCAACAGCTTGCACTATCAATGATTGAGGCCGCAGACTGCCTCGAGGAAATGAGCGAATCACTCTCCGTGCAAGGTAGTGCACCAGATAATAGCCTGGATGTTCTTGAACAACTGGTCAATTGGTCAAATAGAATTACTGCTGAAGGATCAGAGTGCCTGAAAAGCGGAGCTGAAGTTCAGGAAAATAAAGTATCAGACAGTAACATGGACCAAGTCATACCTGAGAAAGCAAACGAAACATCCACATATAATGAAAAAGATGCGATGATTCAGGTGCCGGTCAGTCTCATCGACAACGCACTGAGGTTACTTGGTGAAAGTAAAATCATTACTTCGCAGCTGCAGGAAAGATTAAAACAATCTGAACTCAGGTCTCAATCGCTGATTCAACACCAGAATATCGTACAAAACCTGGTATCCGATCTGGAAATCCAGGTTGACGTCAATAGTGGTGTCACCCATAGAAATATTCAACACGATCATAGCAACGCTTTCGATACACTTGAGTTTGAAGAATATAACGAGTTGCATACAGTAACAAACAGGATCGTGGAGGCTTCGGTAGATTCGCATGAGTTTAATAAACAGCTAGCGGATGGCTTTTCAGACATTGATGAACTTCTGGTAGAAAAATCGCGCTTGCATCAGGAAATTCAGGAATTGATCATGCGTTCGCGGATGATTCCGGTCTCCAAAATTGTGCCGAGATTACAGCGCATAGTAAGACAGACAGGCAGAACGACCAACAAGCCGGTCAAGCTTGCTATTACAGGTGCAGAAACCCTGATCGATAGCGATGTGCTTGATAAGCTGATCGACCCACTAATGCATATACTAAGAAATGCCGTTGACCATGGTATTGAATCAGGCGAACTAAGACAGAGTAAAAACAAACCGGAACAAGGCCAGATTACACTCGACTTTGTCCAGGAAGGAAATCTGGTGCATATTCGTTGTCAGGATGACGGTGCCGGTTTGAGCAGGAAAGAAATACTGGAAAAGGCTGTCAATTCCGGTTTTATTGAACAGGATGAAGATATAGATAATACAAGGTTATTCAGGGTTATTCTGAATCCTGGTTTCACGACACGAAAAAATGTAACCCAAACCTCCGGACGTGGCGTTGGCATGGACGTGGTTAATACCCAGATTCAATTAATCAAAGGCACTGTACATATTGAGTCTGAACAGGATCAGGGTTGCCTGATACAAATTAAAGTCCCGGTAACACTTGGAACAACACACGCTATTCTGGTGAGGTCAGTCGACAGGATTATTGCTGTATCAAATCATGCTGTAGAACGTATTCTCCATCCGGGTGACTTCAGCACAGAGGAAACCGAGGATGGTTTCATGGCTAATTTCAACGGTGAGCATTTGCCAATGCTAACACTTGAACACTTGCTCCATCTTCCTGCAGAAAGGAGAAACACAGACAGAGAGCTCCGACCTGCCCTGCTTCTGGAAGGCAATGAGCTTAACTATATCGTGACTGTACAGGAAATAGTCGATACACGTGATCTGTACGTCAAGACCATGGGTGATTATTTGACAGACGTAAGAGGTGTCCCCGGAGCCACAATACTGGGAGACGGCAGTGTCGTCCCGGTAGTGGATTTACCGGAATTGATTCGTTCTCCGTCAAGTCGCATGGATATGACGGCTGAATTGACAAAAACGGATATTATTAATTCCTTGCCAATTGCCCTGGTCGTTGATGATTCACTTAGTGCACGCAGAGCCCTGGCTCAGGTTGTACAGGATGCGGGATTTGACGTTAGAACAGCAAAAGACGGACTTGAAGCAATAGAAATAATCGACAAATGCAAACCGGATATTTTGCTTGTTGATATGGAGATGCCAAGAATGAACGGCGTCGAGCTTACCTCACATGTTCGAGGTAGCAAGGAAATCAAAGACCTGCCAGTCATAATGATAACCTCAAGGACTACAGACAAACACAAACAGACAGCCACTACTGCTGGAGTAAATGTGTATCTGACGAAACCGTTTTCTGAAGATAACCTGCTAGATCATGTACACGCCTTACTAAATTAATTTCACCTCTATCCAGAAACCTGACAAAACATCAATAAAGAGCCATTAGTGTATGTTATTCAGAATCCTGCTTATTGATGACTCTGCTGAATATAGAAAACTGTTAATCAATCTGATTAACACGATCAGACAGGATGTTCAGGTTGTTGAATACGACCCTGCTTCGCAAAAATTACCCGGTGAGAATTTTCCGTGGGACAATTACGCTCTAATCATCCTTGATTACGATTTGGGTCTGGGCAAGGAAAACGGGCTTGGCTGGATGATGCATTTCAGCACAATCAATCGTATACCACCGGTTATCATGTTGACTGCCGCAGGCAACCCCGAACTGGCTGTAAATGTACTTAAGGCGGGCGCAATTGATTTTATCGATAAGGAAGATATCAATGATGATGTACTAAGAACAACATTAGATGACTTCCTTAATAGCACCGAACATACCGAGAAAAAAACAGAACAACCCTTGCCGGAACTGTTGTTTCAGGAAGAAAACGAGCATGTTATGACGTCGGCAGAAAAAACCGTTTTCTTGCTAAACGACACCGATGAACACCGGTTTGGGGTTTCCGTACCCGGTTATAACATCATCAGGGAAATTGGCCGCGGCGGTATGTCAACCGTATTACTGGCAACGCCAGATGACGATGAAGGTCTTGAAGTCGTACTCAAAGTCATGTTTACCGGAAATAGCCTGGATGAAACATCATTAAAACGTTTTATGCAGGAATATAAACTGATTTCTGCACTTGACCATCCCAATGTCGTAAACATTTTTGAGCGTGCCTTTGCCTCAGATTTTGCCTATATCGCAATGGAGCACTTCCCGGGAGGAGATCTCAGTAAAAAAATGACTGAAGGGCTGAATATAGAGCTGGCTGTCGATTACATCAGACAGATTTGCAGTGGGCTCGTTGCTATTCATGAGCTGGATATCGTGCATAGAGATATGAAGCCCGGCAATATTCTGTTCAGATCAGACGGAACGCTTACAATCACAGACTTCGGCGCGGCAAAAAATCAAACCGGTGAGACGGAAGACATTACGATTAACAACGCCATAGTTGGCACTCCATATTATATGAGCCCTGAACAGGGAACAGGAATGAAACTCGATCATCGCAGCGATCTGTATAGCCTCGGAGTCATGATTTTCCAGATGTTGACCAACGAAAAACCATTCCGTGCTACATCTATACCTCACCTTATCTCAATGCATGTACACGCGCCAATACCACGTCTGCCTGCCGAGTTTTCATCCTATCAACCGCTTATCGACGGTCTGCTAGCCAAGGATCCGGATGACAGGTTCCAGTCTGCAAACGATGTATTACTTGGTCTGGACTGGATTGCCTGAACAAACACTGCTGTCTAAAGCAGTTTTCAAGCTTGCTTATTCATTCTCTCTTAAGCTAGTAAAGAATCATCAGGCGTTTGTTATGGGTAAATAGATAAAGCCGTTATAATAAACCGCATAGGAATTTAAGGAGTATTAGACTGTGGCGTTTTTAGCCGAATATGGCATGTTTCTCGCGAAACTTAGCACTGTGCTGCTAATGACAATTATTGTTATCGGCGCAATCTTTTTTATCGTTGCTCGTTCCAGAGATGAAGCAGAACATCTGCATATTAAAAACATTAACGACAAATATGAAACTATGAGTTTCATATTAAAATCCCGTATTCTTGGCAAGAAGGCTTTAAAAAAATATCTTAAAGAGCAAAAACAAAAGCATAAGGAAAAAGAAAAAGATACTGAAGACAAACATCGAGTCTTTGTATTGCATTTTAAAGGTGATATCAGAGCCAGCTCCGTTTCTTCGTTGAGAGAAGAGGTCACGGCGATATTAACCATCGCCGATAAACACGACGAAGTCGTCGCTCTGATAGAAAGCGGCGGTGGCACAGTACACGGATATGGACTGGCCGCATCACAGCTTCGAAGAATAAGGGATAAAGGTATTATGTTAACAGCCTCTGTAGATAAGGTTGCTGCCAGTGGTGGCTACATGATGACTTGTGTCGCGGACAGGATCATTGCCGCGCCGTTTGCCATTGTCGGTTCAATCGGCGTTTTGGCACAGATTCCTAATTTTCACCGTTTGTTAAAAAAAATGGATATAGATTTTGAACAAATTACCGCAGGCGACTATAAAAGAACTCTGACTTTTTTTGGAGAAAATACCGAACAGGACAGGGAAAAGTTCAAACAGGAAATCGAGGATACTCACAAACTATTCAAGGAGTTCGTAGCAGACAACAGACAGCAGGTAGATATTGAAAAAATTGCAACCGGCGAACACTGGTATGGCAAAAGAGCAATCGAACTGAAACTGGTAGATGAACTTGTTACCAGTGATGATTATCTCGTGGAGGCCGCCAAAGAAAAAGATATTTACGAGGTCAGTTACGACACAAAAAGAAATCTGTCTGAAAAACTCTTTAGCATGGCCATGGGCGTCATCAATCGACTTGATGAAAAATAATTAGTATTTACATCAATGTTTTTATTTCTTCAGCAATTATTTTAATGCCTGCTTCCACTACTGAACTGTCCATCGAATAAGTAATCCGCAGGCACTGATGTTTATGCTCCCAGTTATCCTCTTCCAGCCCGGGGAAAAAATACTCCCCCGGTATAACCAGGACATTTCTCTGTTTCAACCGCTGATACAACTCAAGCGTCGTAATCGGCAAATCCGGCAGCCATAACCATAGAAATATCGCGCCTTCCGGTTTATGAATATGAAAATTCAGACCAGCCATTTCCTGTCTGATAATAGCAACGGCATGGTCCACCTTTTCCTCATAATAAGGTTTGATCACCAATTGTGAAAGTCTTGACAACTCACCGCTTTTAACAAGATCGGTTGCGATCATTGCACCAAAGTTTGCCGGCGCCAGGTTGATGATCGCATTCATATTACGAATATGTCGGATCACCTGTTCATCTGCAATAACAATTCCGGTACGTGTGCCCGGCAAGCCTACTTTTGAAAGGCTCATGCAATAAATAATATTTTTATTCCAGTATGGCGATGTTTCAGTAAAGATTATATTCGGAAACGGGGCACCATAGGCATTATCGATTATCAAAGGAACACTATTGGATTCTGCCAGTTTAATTAGCTCATTCAATTCATCATCAGTAATGACATTACCGGTGGGATTAGTAGGTCTGGAAACACAAATAGCACCCGTATTATCTTTTATTTTAAGATCCTTGAAATCAATATGGTATTTAAAAATGTTGTCACTCTGTTGTTCAATGACAGGTCGGAATGCATAAAAAGGCCTGTCACTTAATCCAACATCTGCATAGCCAATATACTCAGGCGTAATGGGTAACAGTATCTGTTGCTGAAGACCGGATTCAGTATCGCCGCTAAACATGTTGAACAGGTAAAAAAACGCTGACTGGCTGCCTATTGTGAGTGCCACATTCTCCGCAGCAATTGCCCAGCTATACTCCTTATTGAGCATATCAACAATAGCTTCAATAAACTCCTTGTTACCCTGCGGTAATTCATAATTGCCAACGACATGGGCAAAGCGGGCAGGATTATCGATCAAACGGTGCAAGGAATCGCGAAAGTACTGCTGTACAGCAGGAATATGACTGGGGTTACCACCTCCGAGCATCAACATATCAGTTTTGCCTGCCATGGCGTTACCCAGGTCGTCCATTAACTGGACGATACCTGATTCGCTATTGAACCTGGATGCAAAACGAGAGAACTTCATGGCCTGTCAGTTTGCCTGGCGGCTTCTTGCAGTATGAATAGGGTTACTTGCGGCGCTTCTTCTTGTCCGCAATTTTTTTACCAACCAGTATCAGATGTATAACCCTTTCTGCCGCATTGGCCAAATGCTGCCTGGCATGTCCAATGGCTTCCTCTAGCGACATGTCTCTTGCACAAGCGCTTTCCAGCCCATCAATGCCATGTGCAAATACACCGTTAGCATCGTCGGTTATTCCACCACCGATAGCCACGGTAGGCACACCCTGCTTACGAGCGGCCTTCGCTACACCAGACGGAGTCTTGCCAAATGCCGTCTGAAAATCAACACGCCCTTCTCCGGTTATCACCAGGTCAGCGCCTTTCAAATGCCGCTGCATTTGTGTTGCTTCCAGGACGATATCGATACCGCTTTTCATTCTCGCCCGCGTAAATGCCACCAGACCCGCACCCAGACCGCCCGCTGCACCGGCTCCCTTAAGATGCATGACGTCTTTTTTAAGATCTTTTTTAATCACCCTGGCCAGGTGTTTCAGATTGGCATCGAGTTTTTTAACCATGGCAGGCGTCGCGCCTTTTTGTGGACCAAATACATTTGACGCACCCTGCCTGCCACAGAGTGGATTATTCACGTCACAGGCGACAACGACCCGAGTTTTTTTCAATACCGGATTAACATTACGCATATCAATTGCTGCAATCTTATCCAGCATACCGCCAGCGCCATATTGCTTGATTTCCTTGCCGTTCTTATCCATAAAACGAACACCAATCGCCTGTGCCATACCGACACCGCCATCATTGGTCGCTGAACCACCTATCCCGATAATGATCTTGCTGGCACCGCGCCGTGCCGCGTCGATTAATAATTCACCGGTACCATAACTGGTCGTCTTCAATGGATTTCGGTTTCTCCCGGTTGCCAATGGCAAGCCCGAAGCTTCTGCCATTTCAATGACAGCGGTAGAACCATCTGCCAGCATTCCATAGCGCGCTGAAACAGGCTGCCCGACCGGCCCTGTAACCTTCTTGCGGACAAATTTTCCACCGGTGGCATCGACCAGAGACTGCACCGTGCCTTCCCCACCATCAGCCATAGGCACCTTTATACAATTGGCCTTTGGTAATACACGTTTAATGCCTTTTTCAAGTGCGCTTGCAACCTGTAAAGAAGTGAGGTTCCCTTTAAAAGAGTCTGGTGCCAGTATGATTTTCATTCTTTGCCCCTCCGCAAGGCATGAGACTGTAGTCTTCTGCGTAACAGCTGATTAATTATTATTAAATCCTTGTCGCTTCAGGACAGGAATAACCATAGTTTAAGTTAATTATCCGATATTCAGAAATTTCGTGTTTATTTATCGCTAGCCTGGTCGATGATTACCTCCAGCAAACCTGAGGTAATTCTGGCCATATGTGCATAATTCAGACTGCTATATACGTCACTGACATTGTGATAGCCATAGTTTCGATAAGCCGCCGTGTCAGTCACCATTACTCCAGCAAAGCCATAGCGCCAGAATGCAGCCTGATCAGAGCGTCTCACATCTCGCACCAGCAATACCGGTGCTGCCAATCCTTCTGATGGAAACTGTTTGCTGTTTCGAAAAGACGCGATGCTGTCAGTCAGCAATCGGCGTGATTTAAAATTGCTGACAAATGCGACAAAGTTTGCCGTATCCGGATATATCCAATTGAATGGTTTAGGATAATTCTGACTCCCCGGTTCGTCAGAATAATAGCCAAGCATCTCCAGGGAAAACATGGCCCTTATCTGCTCACCTCTTTCCGAGGCCTGACGTGCATGGACGAGGCTACCCATCTCATCAGTAAAATAGTGCGGATATTCCTCATTCGCGAAGGCGATAAAACGAACTGTCCGGTCCAATGCCTCTGACCTCAATTGTCTGGCCAGCTCAAGCATAACGGCCACACCGGACGCATTATCATCCGCACCAGGACTCATCCATACCGTGTCGTAGTGGGCACCGACAATAATGATCTCCTCTGGCAATCGCATTCCATAGTGCTCGGCAATAATATTCTTAAATTCGGTTTCTTCGCCGAACTGTTCGATATAAGGAACAAAACCGATGCTCGTGAACGTATCGACAATATAGTCGGCGGCCCTGCCATATGCCTCCATTTCACCGTAATGGCGTTCACCAATCTCATCTGCCAGCACCTTCACATGTTGCAGCAGATTATCAGCAACGGTTGTTTGTTCTGTATTCAATGGGGCCAGCGTTGTTGGCACTGACTCTCCTGGCATCAGAACGAAACTGCCCAGCAAAGCCGCCAGGAAAAAGATACAAAGACCTGACAGAACCAATATGTTTCGCAGTGATTTGTGCATGGCAGTATTTTAACCGGAATCCTTTATATTATTCGAAGACCGTGCTTTACTTGATTACAGATAACAATGATCTCGACTACTATGTTTGAACCATTCCTGTTTATCTTTTTCTTCGCACTAGCCTGGTTCATTATCATCTACAACCTGCTGGTAAGAGACAAGATCAGGGTCGAAACAGCCTGGAGCGATATTGACGTTCAATTAAAGCGCAGACATGACCTTATTCCTAAACTGGTAGAAGCCGTCAAACAGTATGCCGCGTTTGAATCAGCCACCCTCCAGACAATTACTGAACTGCGCACTCGTAGTGCACAGAGTCAGCAAGTAGAAGAGATCGGTAAAATGGAAACCGAGCTTGGCTCTGAGATCAAACAGCTACTGCTGCTGGCAGAGGACTACCCCGAACTGAAAGCCAACCAGTCTTTCCTCGATTTGCAGCGTAACCTGACCGATGTGGAAAACCACATCCAGTATGCACGACGCTATTACAACGGTGCTGTCCGAAACCTGAATACACGTATAGAGACTTTTCCAGATTTAATCATTGCCCGTTTTTTCCGGTTCCTGCCCGCCAATTATTTTCAAGCCGAGTTGAATTGATATGAATAAACTACTACAGCTATGCTTATATTCACTGGTTAATATCTTTTTGCTGGCGCCTGGCATGCTACAGGCCGCGGAAGTAATCCAATCTTACCATAGTGATATTCAGGTTTTTGAAAATGGCGATATGCGTGTTACGGAAACGATTGTCGTTAAAGCCGAACATAAAAAGATTAAACGGGGCATTTATCGTGATTTCCCACTGAAATATGAGGATCGCTTCGGCAATAACTATAAAGTAGGTTTCTCAATCGCTGCAGTGCGCAGAAACGGTAAAGCAGAACCTTTTCATACGAAGAATATGTCTAACGGGATTCGCATCTACATTGGAGTTAAAGACCGCTCGATTACCAAAGGCACACACAAGTTTGAAATCACCTACCAGACCAACCGCCAGTTGGGTTTTTTTGAACAGCACGATGAGCTTTACTGGAACGTCACCGGCAACGATTGGGCATTCCCGATCCTCAAAGCCAGCGCCAACGTCATTTTACCAAAGGGCATTAGTCCCTATGATATCAGTGTAAACGCCTACACCGGGGCCTATGGCAGTGCCGGCAGTGACTACGAAGCCTATGTCAATGAACAGGCTGTATCTGAATTTCAAACGACGCGAAAACTGGCAGTCCGCGAAGGATTGACAATCGTTGTTGGCTGGCCGAAAGGTCATGTTATTGAACCGGATATGAATCAAAAGATTGAATATATTCTGAAAGATAATGCCGGCATTCTTGCCGGGTTTGCCGGTTTGTTACTGCTTATTGTTTATTACCTGTTTGTCTGGTCGCAGGTAGGCAGAGATCCGGAAAAAGGCGTGATATTTCCGCATTATGAACCACCATCCGGTTACTCTCCAGCCTCGATGCGTTTCATCAATAACATGGGTTATGACAAAACCTGCTTTGCTGTCGCATTGGTGAACCTGGCCGTTAAACGCTATATCACTATCACAGAGGATGATGATGGTGACTACAGCCTGCTTAAAGAAAAGGATGCAACCGCCCCCCTTGCGGCCGGCGAGAAAACACTGTTATCGAAACTTTTCACCGGCGGCAATATTCTCGAAATGAAGCAGAGCAACCATCGTAAAATTTCTGCCGCACTGGATGCACATGAGTCTTCACTGGAAAGAAATTATGAAAAGATCTATTTCAAAACCAACTCGGGGTATTTCTATTTTGGCCTGGTCCTGAGCCTTGCCGTATTCATCTATGCTATTGCTATGCAGGCGGATATATTAGTTAACGCGGCACCGGTTTTATTTTTGATGGTCTGGCTTAGTATCTGGAGCATAAGTGTATTCGCCCTGCTAAAAACGGCATGGCTCGCCTGGAAACGAGTGACACACTCTGTAAGCAGTATCTTTACGGCACTGCTAACAACAGCTTTTGCTATACCTTTTGTCGCTGCAGAGGTTTTCGTGTTTGGCATGTTTGCCCGAGAGACGTCCTGGTTTTTCCCGGTCATGATTGTTGTGGGCATTGGCATTAACTGGCTCTTTTATGAGTTACTGAAAGCGCCGACGCGGGCCGGTCGCGACCTGATGGATAAAATTGACGGATTTAAAAATTACATTGAAGTCGCAGAAAAACATGACCTGGAATACAAATATGCCGGTGGTAAGACACCGGAATTGTTTGAGCGCATTCTTCCCTTCGCCATAGCTTTGGGTATCGAAAAAATATGGGGAGAACAGTTCCAGGCTGTGTTACAACAGGCCGCAGCAACCAGTGGTGCAAGCTATCGACCTGGCTGGTATCACGGCTCGAGCTGGAGCGTGGATAACTTATCCGGGTTTACCTCTTCAATGGGTTCATCCTTGAGTAGTGCCGTCGCCAGTTCCTCCACGGCACCCGGGTCTTCCTCTGGTGGCGGAGGCGGCGGTGGTTTTTCCGGCGGCGGCGGTGGCGGCGGCGGTGGTGGTGGCTGGTAAGAAATTTTGTGATTTACCCGACATTTCCGCCAAAAACATATTTATTAGCCATTAGCGTATAGAGTCATTACACTATCGCTTCCTGAACCTGGCGGATATCGGGTTGTCTATTTAATACCAGTTAAAAAAAACCGTATCTGTAATAGACGGATACGATGGAGACTTATAATAATGAAACACGTAAAACTCATTCTGCTATGCACCTTACTGATCCCTTCTCTGGTGATGGCACATGGTCCTTCCCGACAGAAAGTAACTGAGACAGTTGAAATCAACGCCTCACCGGATAAAGTCTGGGGCATAATCAGCGATTTTTGTTCAATAAAAGATTGGCATCCCGACATTAACAGCTGTACTTCAGATAAAGGTTCAGAAGTGGGTGCGATTCGAACTATTGAATTGGCGAATGGCGAAAAAATAAATGAAAAACTGTTCAAGCTTGATGCAGAAAAAAAACGTGTTCAATATGCTATGCAACTTGAAAAAGGCCGCGTTGTAGAAGGTCTTCCTATCGCCACGCACGGTTCAACCATGACCATTACTGATAACGGCGGCAAAACCACGCTTGAATGGAAAGGTGCTTTTTACCGTTCTTTTCCAGGGCAACAGCCACCGCCAGAGCTTAGTGATGCAGCCTGTATAGAGGCTGTAACCAAGCTTTATAAAGACGGCTTGGCAGGCATCAAGGCAGAAGCTGAAAAATAATCTACTTCTGTAATTAAAACGTACAATGAGTATCCTCAGAATACTCATTCTGATTTCAGCATACGGCTGCGCCAGTCTCTCACAGGCGCAGCCGTATGCTTTTATAACCAATCAGGGCGATGATTCGGTTTCCGTAATCAATACGTCTACCAGCGAAACAATCAAAAAGATCAAGGTGGGTCATCGGCCTGCGGGCGTAGTCGTCAGCAACGATGGTCGTCACGTCTATATCTCGAATCCTGAAAGCCAGAACGTATCCGTTATTGATGCCCGTACGCTGTCAGTGATTAAAACTATTCCGGTTGGTGGTGGACCGGTTGCCATCGACATCAGTCCTGATGACAAAAAAGTCTATGTCGCAGACTGGTATGAAGACAGTATTTTCGTGATCGATACCGAGCTTCTTGAGGTACAGAAACGAATAAAGGTGGGTGACTCTCCTTCCGGCCTGGCCGTTGATCCGAATAGCCTTTTTTTATACGTGGCGAACCGTGACGACAACACCATTATGGTCATCAACCTGGTTGATTATCATATTGTAAGTACCATTGAAGTCGGCAAGGCCCCTTTCGGACTGGCGCTAAATGCAGAACGACAACAACTTTACAGTGCGAATGTACAATCGGGCGATGTCAGCATCATAGACCTCAACCAGCAACGAACCGTTAAAAATATAAAGGTTGGTACTTTCCCCTATGCCATTGAAATAGACCATAATACACAGCGTCTGTTTGTAACCAATCAACGTTCAAATTCGGTTTCTGTAATCAGCCTTGAAAAAATGGCAACAGTTGATTCAATTGAAGTGGGCGAATATCCGGAAGGTATCGATCTGCATCCAAATCAAACACATTTATACGTTGCCAACTGGTTTGACAATCTACTTTCCGTTATTGATATCAATACCCTGGAAGTCGTTCAGGAAATTGAAACCGGTGAAGGCTGTCGTGCCTACGGTGAATTCATCGCAAATGTTCCGCTAGAAAAAGCTGATTAACCTCTACGAATCAGGCCCTGAGGCGGCTATCTGTCAGCCCTGCTCCAGCAAATTCCTGAGATCTATAACCGCCGCGTTTGCGCGAGATATATATGAACCCATCACCAGAGAATGATTTGCCAGAAAACCAAAGCCGGTACCGTTAAGTATGATTGGGCTCCAGACAAACTCCTGGGTGGCCTCCAGTTCACGAATGATTTGCCTGAGGCTAACCAGCGCGTTCTTCTTCTTCAAGACATCACGCATGTCATGTTCAAGCGCGTGCATAAAATGAATCAGTGCCCAGCATGCTCCTCGTGCCTCATAAAAAATATCGTCAATCTCGAGCCAGGCTGTTTTAATTTCCATCATATCTGGTTTGGCTGTTGACTGCGTGGCCTCCGAATCGCCCTGTAAATCCGTGTTGACACGAGCCTGACCGACACTGGCACTCAAACGCTGGGAAAGACTGCCAAGGCGTTTTTCAACAATGGCAAGCCAGTCGCGAAGATTGTCAGCACGGGCGTAGAATTGTGCGTCCTGCTCATTAGGATCAGAAAGGCGACTTAAATAGCGCCCCAAGCCATCGATGCCTTTTTGATATTCCCTTTCGGTCGCGGGCAATATCCAGGATTCGCTATCAAAATGAAACTGCGGGTCTGCCACCATCAGGTCTTTATCTTCAATAGACTGGGTTTGTGAACGGCTGAAATCATTTCGGAAAGCCCGGGTCAGGTCCCGAACCTGGGTTAAAACACCAAACTCCCAGTTAGGAATATTATCCATAAATACGCTGGGCGGCATAATATCGTTACTCAGATAACCGCCACGTTTATGCAACAGCGTTTCTGCCACGTCCATCAGGGTCGACGCAGAAACATAACCGGTGACAAATTGACTGCTTCCCTGATTCCGATCGGAAGCCCGTTGCATTACGTCGAAACTGTCCGGTTCCGTGTCCCAGTAAAACATCAGTACCAGCATAAACAACAACGCCACCAGCAAGACCAGCAACAGGATTTGTACTATCGGCTTTTTTTCAGCAATTTCGTTCATTTCACTTGTCATAGATGGCGTCTGTTTTATCAACTTCAAGTTAGCTGGAATAGGCCCACCAAACAAGGAGTATTCATTTTTGACCACAAATACTGTGAAAAAGAGAAAAACTCATTCTCCGGTAAATTTTAAAGCCCAATGGCCGATAACTCTATTAGCCAACGGAACAGGACTAGCATGATGATTAAACAAGCTCTGTATTTGCTGCCGCTGATGCTGTTATGCACCGGAGTACAGGCATTTAACGTTAACGCGCTTGGTAACAGCGATGATGACAGTTTATATGACAGCCGCAGCTGCAATGAACTGTATATGCAGGTCTCTGCGCTTGAAAAAACCAGCCATAGCAATAAAGAAAGCCATTTCACCAACAGTAAAGCGCAGGTAGCGAGCATGGCAATGACCGTATTCACGCCTGCCATCTATTATTTCGGCTATGCCGCCTACAAGGATCTTGAGTCCAACATGCGCTCCATGGCGGCTCTGGAACAGATGGATGAAATCAGATACCGCATGGCTGAAAAACGCTGCTTTGATCGATAATCAATAAAATCAATCACTTAAAAATTATGCTTTTGTAAATAGTGAATATTATATTGAATATTCACTATTTATCCCTTACTCTGCTTTGCCATGAGCGAGGCTCTAGTCACTTCAGAAAAAACTGACCCGGCGACAATCATCATTGACGCTGCCATCAGGCGTTTCAGTGAATACGGTTATAACAAGACCACCATGGCCGAGATCGCCGAGGATGCAGCGATGTCGGCTGCCAATCTCTACCGCTATTTTAAAAACAAGCAGGATATTGCCGCTGTCTGCGCCAGAAACTATATGGATGAAAGAATATTCGCACTACGAGAAGCGATATCCGACCCCCATCTCACTGCAGAAGAAATGCTGGAAAAGTATGCCCTGACAACGCTCAGGATTACCCAGCAGAAAGCCAATGAAAACAAGAAAATTGATGAGATCTGCACCGAGATAACCCGTCACCGGCCAGACCTGGTTCACCACAAGGTGAATAGTGAAAAAGCCTTGATCATGAAAATACTCAGTGCCGGTAATCAGCGCAATGAATTTTCAATCGACAATATAGAGCAAACTGCAGACGCTATACATTCCATGCTCGTCATTTTCGATGTGCCTATGTTCATGCATCTCTTCTCGAACGACGAGTACGAAGAAAAAGCAAGGAATACCATCAAGTTATTACTCCCCGGATTACGCAAGCAAGGTGATGGCTCATGAATTACAACAGCGGATTGTTAAGAGGCTAAGGCAAAGATGCACTGGCTGGAGGCAAGTTATCCGAAATGGTTACTCAGGAACCGTATCCCTGTAATCATCGTATGCCTCATTCTTGTAATGCTTGCGGCCAGCGGTGGTCGCCACATCTCATTCACCACCAACTACCGGGTTTTTTTTAGCGCTGACAACCCCCAGTTAATCGCTTTTGAAACACTGGAAAGCACGTATGTGCAAAACGACAATGTGCTCATCGTTCTGGCACCTAAAGATGGCAATGTATTCAGTAATGATGTACTAACTGTAATTGAAGAATATACCGATAAATCATGGCAAACCCCCTTCTCCAACCGGGTCGATTCAATCACAAATTTTCAATATACCGAGGCACAGGAAGATGATCTGATCGTGCGCGACCTGGTCAAGGATGCGGGCTCGCTTGATAAAGAACAACTTGCCCGTGTCAGGGAGATTGCACTCGCAGAACCATTGCTGGAAGGACGTCTCATATCCGCAGATAGTCGCGTAACTGCTATAAACATCACCGTGCAACTGCCAAGAATTAACGAAGAGAAAGAAACACCCGAAGTAGTCAACTTCGTACGGGCAATGGCTGATGAGATTCGTAACAAGCATGCTGATATCGATGTGTACCTGACCGGCATGGTCATGATGAACAACTCGTTTTCAGAGTCTTCGAAAAGAGATATGGGGTCAATCGTACTGATTAGTTTTGCCGTTATGCTGGTCTTGCTTGCCTTACTGGTAGGTGGATTTATTGGCACGTTTGCCACCTTGCTGGTGATTATGTTTTCAATTTTGTCGGCTATGGGACTGGGTGCCTATCTGGGTATGCCTTTATCGCCACCATCGGCAACCTCTCCCACCATTATTCTTACAGTTGCTATCGCCAACTGCGTACACATCCTGGTGACGTTTATGCACGAGATGCGAACCGGTGCCGAAAAAAACAAGGCTATCAGTGAAAGTCTGAGGATCAATCTGCAACCGGTATTTCTGGCAAGCCTCACCACTTCGTTTGGCTTTCTGACCATGAACTTTTCCGATGTGCCACCATTTGGTCATCTGGGCAACTTTGTATCCCTCGGCGTAGCTGTTTCTTTTATTCTTTCGGTATCCTTACTACCGGCCCTGTTATCGCTCTTGCCGGTAAAGGTGAAGCAGAAGGAAGAGAACAATCATCGTGCCATGAACAAACTGGTAGATTTTATTATTAAACGGCGTTCCACATTGCTTTGGAGTATGGCCGCAGTAGTTATTTTTCTGGTGTCCATGCTGCCGAACAACGAACTCAATGACGTGTTCGTTCATTATTTTGATGAAACCGTAGCATTTCGAACAGACTCGGACTTTACTGTTGATAATCTGACCGGCCTTTACAACATCGAGTATTCACTAGCTGCCAGTGAGTCCGGTGGCATCAGTAACCCAGCATTCCTGCGAGAGATTGAAGCGTTCGCCAACTGGTATCGACAACAGCCCGAGACCATACATGTCAATATCTATACCGATATCATCAAACGTTTGAACAAAAACATGCACGGCGATGATGAGACCTACTACAGAATTCCGGAAGAGCGCGATCTGGCCGCACAGTACCTGCTGCTCTACGAAATGTCGCTGCCCTATGGTCTGGATTTGAATAACCAGATTAATATCGATAAATCGGCCACACGCATGACAGCGACGCTTAAGACCATTTCTTCAAACGAACTTATCGCGCTGGAAAAGCGCGCTCAGGAGTGGCTGCAGCAGAATACCGAGCACATTGCCATGGCAGACGGTACCGGGACATCGATCATGTTTGCAAACATTGGCAAACGTAATATCGTGAGTATGCTGTTTGGTACTACCGTCGCACTGATACTGATATCTATAGTTTTGATCATGGCCTTGCGCTCTCTGAAAATTGGTCTGATCAGTCTAATACCGAACCTTGCTCCGGCGGCTATGGGTTTCGGGCTGTGGGGAATTACTGTGGGTGAAATCGGACTGTCATTATCTATAGTAGCCAGTATGAGCCTGGGTATCGTTGTCGATGATACGGTCCACTTCCTGAGTAAATATCTACGTGCACGACGCGAACAGGGTCTTGATTCGCCTGCTGCCGTTCGCTACGCCTTCGTCACCGTTGGCAGAGCATTGATTATCACTTCAGTCGTGCTCGTTGTTGGCTTTCTCATTCTGTCAACGTCGAGCTTTGAGCTGAATGCGGGCATGGGGCTGTTAACCGCGATCGTTATCGCCATTGCCCTGGTTGCCGATTTCCTTTTTCTACCTGCAATTTTGATGAAGTTTGATGGTGATAATGATGAACAGACTATTAATAACAAGCTGGCTACTGATACTGGCGTTTAATTCGGCGCTGGCAGAGACACCCGAGGAAAAGGGACTCGCTATAGCCGTTGAGGCGGATACACGTGATACCGGCTGGACCGACCAAAAAGCCGACATGAGTATGATCCTGAAAAATAAAAACGGTGACACAACAACCCGCACGATGAAAATTTCGACGCTGGAGGTTGAAGGTGATGGAGACAAAAGCTTACTTGTTTTTGATAACCCCAGGGATGTAAAAGGAACTGCCTTTCTAAGTTATACACATTCGTTAACACCGGATGACCAGTGGCTGTATCTGCCCGCATTGAAACGGGTAAAACGTATCGCTTCGGCAAATAAATCAGGCCCGTTTGTGGGTAGCGAGTTTGCCTACGAGGACCTGAGTTCTCAGGAAGTTGAAAAATACAGTTATAAATGGTTGCGCGACGAAACAATTAACGGCCGCGACTGTTTTGTTATGGAACGCTACCCTGCCTATGAATATTCCGGTTATACCAGGCAGGTCTTGTGGCTTGATAAGGAAATGTATCAACCCATTAAACTGGAATTCTACGATCGTAAAAATGCACTGTTAAAAACCCTCGACTTTCTCGAGTATCAGCAATACCTCGTGCGTTACTGGCGCGCCTCCAAGATGGAGATGGCCAATCATCAAACCGGGAAAAGCACGACCTTAACCTGGAATAACTACCAGTTTAAAACCGGTCTGACCGACCGTGATTTTGACAAAAATACCTTAAAACGCGCCAGATAGTACTTTTACCGGACGCGTTGATCATGATTAAACGAATCATCGCTGGCTGCGTCTTCATTGGCATGTTTAATCCGGTCACTACATTGGCTGGCGAACTCACCGGACTCGCGGGTTTGGAATTTCGTGGATTTACGCAAAGTGCACAGCAGCCAGAGCAGGATTATTCGACTAATTTTTCATTTGTCTTTGAACCGGAATATTATCAGGAGTGGGACAATGGCTATCAGAGCTTTGCCTTTGTACCCTTTGTCAGGCTGGATCAGCACGATCGTGAACGCAGTCATTTTGATATCCGCGAACTCACCTATTTGAAAGCAGCCGAGAACTGGGAATTACGTGTAGGCATACGCAAGGTTTTCTGGGGCGTCACCGAGTTCCAACATCTGGTCGATATCATTAACCAGACCGACCTGGTAGAAAACATTGATGGTGAGGACAAACTCGGCCAGCCGATGGTTAACCTTGCGCTGATAAAAGACTGGGGCACACTGGATTTTTTTGTCATGCCCTATTTTCGTGAACGTACTTTTCCGGCTAATGATGCCCGTCTGCGCACGATACCGTTTGTTCAAACTGATAGCCCTCGTTATGAATCGGCTGCAAAGCAAAAACATGTCGATCTGGCCGTGCGCTACGCCCACTATTTTGGTGACTGGGACGTGGGTATTTCACATTTTTACGGTACCAGTCGCGAACCCAGGTTGCTGCCTCGTCAGACGCCGAGCGGCCAGCCATTTCTCACACCGTTTTATGACATCATTAATCAGACCTCGCTGGACCTGCAGGCCACCAAGGGCAATATGCTGTGGAAACTTGAGGCCTTGCATCGCAGTGGTCAGGGCAGTACCTACAACGCCCTGGCTGGCGGTTTTGAATATACCTTTGTGGGTATCCTGGATACGGCTATCGATCTCGGTATTCTCGGTGAATATAATTATGACGACCGTGATGAATCGGCACCCACCATTTTTGAAGATGACATTGCTATCGGTACACGCCTCGCCTTTAACGACATCCACTCTACCGAGGCACTGCTGGGTTTGATCGTGGATCGCGACAATGGCGGCATGTTATTTAATCTCGAGGCCAGCCGTCGCATTTCCGAAAGCTGGTTTATGGAACTGCAGGGACGGTTCTTTTTCAACCAGGAAGCCGATGACCCGGCAGTCGTATTTACGCGCGACGATTATCTCGAACTGTTTCTCACCTACAATTTCTAGAACTCCATTCATTCTCTCTGCCGTGTAACAGGCATTCTGCAGGATACCGTCACTTTAGTTGAAAGTTCTCTTAATGTTCTCTTATAATCAGACTCCTGTTCTTCTAATTGAATAAAACCTGTCATGCTGCGCAAACCGACCGAGATTGAACGTCTTTATATCGACTTCGACTGTTTCTTTGCCAGTGTCGAACAGCAACTGCAGCCGGAGCTGCGTGACCAGCCTGTGGGTGTGCTGCCATTTATGTCGGAACATTCCTGCATCATTGCACCGAGCCGCGAGGCGAAACGCTTTGGCGTCAAAACCGGCACCCGTGTAAAAGAGGCCTTGCAACTTTGTCCGGCGATTCGCTTTGTTCCCGCCCGGCACGATGTTTATGTACAGCTGCATCATCGTATTTATGAATATATCGAACACTGCGTGCATATCGACCAGGCTTGTTCGATCGATGAAGTGGTTTGCAGCCTGCTGGGTCGGGAAAGGACGCAGCCATTACAAATCGCTGAAAAAATCAGGTACATCCTGCAAAAAACGGTCGGTGAGGTTGTGACCTGCTCGCTTGGGTTTGCTGCCAATCGGCTTCTGGCCAAGATTGCGTCCGATTTCGATAAACCGGAGGGGCTGGTGATATGGCAGCCGGACAGTTATGCCGAACGGCTGTTCGAACTGGAACTCAGCGACCTGCCCGGTATTGGTCATAGCATGGAAAGACGTCTGCATACGGCCGGCATCTTTTCCGTAGAGAAACTCTGGCATATGACGGCGGAAACCCTGCGCAAAATCTGGGGTTCGGTTGAGGGAGAACGATTCTGGTATAGCCTGCATGGCTACGCCGTCGAACCGATACCGACTTCCCGTTGCATGTATGGACACAGCCGTATCCTGTCACCGGAAAGTCGTGCCCCCTACCATGCCCGCAACTGCGCCCGCCTGCTCACCGTAAAGGCGGCGCGGCGATTGCGCCGGGCTGGCCGTGCCGCCGCCGCGTTCAGTCTCGGCGTCCGTTTTCAAAACGGTCCGAAATGGGTCGGGGAATCGCGTTTTGCAAAAGCCTCGGATGATCATACTTTTTTGACGGCATTGGCAACGTTATGGGAAAAAGCAATGCAAAACCGGCATAACAATAACAGCGGACATACCCGCATCAAGCAGGTATCGGTCACACTATACCGATTACATGCACCCATCCATCCACAGTCCGATCTGTTTCACGATCAGTTATATATTTCCGGGGAACGGGAAAAGTGGAACGCGCTGGCGGAGACAATGGATAAGATTGCTTACAAATATGGCAGCAAGGCGGCCAGTCTCGGGGTCTGGGAAGAACCGCCGGGAGGCTATGCCGGTGCAAAGATCGCGTTTGGGCGTATCCCTAGCCTGGCCGATTTCTAGCTACCCGGAGTTAACACCTTAGTCAGATAATCTTGAAACCTTAACGTTGTTACGGCCCGCTCCTTTTGCTTCATACAGCGCTATATCCGCGCGTTTTAAAATAGTTTGTAAATAGCGATCTGTTTTGTGGTATTGGGCAACGCCGAAACTCGCTGTTAATTTCAAACCGTCTACATGAGTCAGAAAACCATTGGCCGAAATGACATTCCTCAATCGCTCTGCATATTCCGTCGCCTGATCGAGCGATGCACCCGGTACCAGCACCAGAAACTCTTCGCCACCGGTGCGAAACAGGTAATCCTGACCACGCATGGCACCTGCCACCGCATTGGCAATACCAA
>CAJIBF010000103.1_pt1 | contig 37790 bp, 27 predicted proteins | sample 9199291 | NCBI WGS metagenome assembly CAJIBF01 (sample SAMEA7708293, study PRJEB35096) | sediment metagenome | biome: marine neritic benthic zone biome [ENVO:01000025]; feature: sediment [ENVO:00002007]; material: shallow marine sediment [ENVO:03000034] sea grass bed [ENVO_01000059] ...
GCCTGGTCAAACTCTCCATCGAGCAGTGACTGCATAACAGAGCGATCATCAGCTTCAGTCTGTGCAGGCCTGGCAGGCGGTCTGGACTTTTCAGGAACGATGCGCGACTGTTTGATCGGTTTGATATCACCAACAGTCTCTCGAAAAAGTGCGCTGTCTTCTTCTGATATCTGTGATGATTTGCCCATGAGTACAAGCCTATATTAAGAGTTTGCAGTCTAGCCTATGTTTGGCACGATATCAGTAAAATACCTGTGCCCGTTATTATTTAAAGCAGACCTGAGTTTATTTACTTTTTTGCTATGTAAAAATGTGACTTGTACTTACCGGCCGAGTTCATTCCAGCCAGGTACGCGCGTTGCGAAAAAATTGCATCCAGGGGCTGTATTCGTTTTTCCAGTCTTCCGGTAGCCAGGAAAATTGTTTGCTCAAAAAGACGCGTTCCGGATGCGGCATCATGATCGTGAAGCGTCCATCATCATTACAAAACCCGGTTAACCCGGCGTATGATCCATTCGGGTTCAGCGGATAGGTCTCGGTTGGTTTGCCATCTCTGGCAACATATCGTAATGCAGCTGCTTCGGTTGAACCGTTGGCTACGCGGCCTTCTCCGTGCGCCACCACGACGGGCAGTTTCGAACCAGCCATGCCGCGCAATAATATCGAGGCGGATTCCATCACTTCAACCGTGACCAGGCGTGCTTCGAATTGCTCGGACTGATTATGAATAAAATCCGGCCAGTGCTGCGCACCTGGGATCAGGTCCCGGAGTTGAGACATCATTTGGCAGCCGTTACAAACGCCCAGTGCAAAAGTATCCGGCCGGTTAAAAAAACCGGAAAACATGTCGGCCAGTTGTTCATTGTAAAGAATGGTTTTTGCCCAGCCGCCACCCGCACCAAGCACGTCACCGTAGGAAAAACCGCCGCAGGCCACCAGACCTTGAAAATCATTCAGGCTGGTTTCTCCACTTATCAGATCCTGCATATGCACATCAATGCAGTGAAAACCGGCCCGGTCAAAGGCAGCAGCCATTTCCACCTGACCATTAACGCCTTGCTCACGCAGAACGGCCATCTTCGGTTTGCTATTGAAATTGATATTGGGTGCCGGCACGGGTTCCACTTCGAAATTAACCTGCATGAACAATCCCGAGTGTTCAGTGTTGGCAAGCAGTTCATATTCCTGTTTGGCGCAAGTCGGGTTGTCACGCAGCTGTTGCAATTTAAAGCTGGTCTCGGCCCAGGCTTGATGCAGTTGATTAATACTGCTGGTGAAGACAACTTCATTGTTATTCTGAATCGTCAGCGTCTGTTCCAAATCAGGTACTGCAATCTGTTTAATACAATCATCGCCGATACCTGCCGAATTCAGGGTTTGTCTTATTTGTTGTTCATCCTTGCTGTGAACCTGGATTACGACGCCCAGTTCCTCGTTAAACAGGTATTCGATGATGCTGTCAGTTGCGCAGCTGATGTTAAGACCGGTATTGCCGGCAAAGGCCATCTCGCACAGGGCCACGAACAAACCGCCATCAGAGCGGTCGTGATAGGCGAGTAACAATCCGGATTCGTTCAATATCTGTATTGCGCTAAAAAAACTGGCAAGCAAACCGGCATCATCTGCATCAGGGGTTTCAGTATCGGTTTGCTCAAATACCTGGCACAGGGCAGAGCCCCCGAGTCTTTGTTTGCCATTTGAAAGGTCTATGAATAGCAGACAACTGTCTTCAACAACTTTTAGCTGAGGCGTCAACGATAGTCTCACGTCAGCGACCCTGGCAAAGGCAGAAATATTGAGGGATAAAGGAGAGGTCACTTGCTTGTCCGACCACACCGTATTCATGGAAAGCGAATCCTTGCCGACCGGAATGGCGATGCCAAGCTGCTGGCAAAGCTCGCTGACAGCACTGACAGTCGCATACAGTTCGGCATCCCGTGAGGATTCACCACAGGCCGCCATCCAGTTGGCAGAAAAAACAATATCGTCCAGTTGCAGGATTCGGGCTGCGCAGATATTCAGAATGGCTTCGGCAATGGCCATACGACCCGATGCCGGCGCGTTGATTGTCGCGATCGGTGTGCGCTCTCCAATAGCCATGGCTTCACCGATATAGTCATGAAAAGATGCACTGGTTACTGCACAGTCGGCAACCGGTACCTGCCAGGGGCCGACCATCTGGTCACGCACCACCAGACCCGATACCGATCGGTCACCAATAGTTATAAGAAATTTTTTGCTGGCAACACACGGCAGCCTGAGCACCCGATCAACGGCCTCGCTGAGTATTATGTCGCTACTGTCAAAGGCTGTGGTTTTCGATGCGGCCGTCGTGGCCTTGCGTTGCAGCGCCGGCATCTTGCCAAGCAATACTGACATCGGCATATCAATCGCATCGTTATTAAAGTGCGCGTCGTGCACAAGCAGCTGTTCTTTATTTGTGGCATCACCCAGGATGGCATAGGGTGCGCGTTCACGCTGGCAAAGTTTTTCAAACAGTTCGATATGCTTTGCTTCTATAGCCAACACATAGCGTTCCTGGGATTCATTACACCAGATGGCCATCGGTGACATACCGGGCTCATCATTTGGTATCTCTCGCAGTTGCAGTTCGGCGCCCTTGTCACAGGCGCTGACCAGTTCCGGCATGGCATTGGAGAGTCCGCCGGCACCGACATCATGGATGCTCAGGATCGGATTGTTTTCACCCATTGCCCAGCAGCGGTCAATAACCTCCTGACAGCGCCGCTGCATCTCGGCGTTATCTCGCTGTACCGAAGCAAAATCCAGCGATGCATCACTGGTACCTGTTGCCATCGATGAAGCCGCACCGCCACCGAGGCCAATCAGCATGGCGGGACCACCGAGTACGATCAGTTTTGCCTGGTCCGGTATGGTCTGCTTCTTGATATGTGTATCACGAATCATGCCATAGCCACCGGCCAGCATGACGGGTTTGTGATAGCCGCGCAGAATGCCATTAACATCTTGCTGCTCGTAGCTGCGGAAGTATCCGCACAGGGCAGGGCGACCGAACTCATTATTATAGGAAGCGGCACCTATCGGCCCTTCGATCATAATGTCGAGGGCGGAAACAATCCGGTCAGGTCTCCCATAGCTTTGTTCCCACGGTTGTTCAAAACCCGGGATCTGTAAATCTGAAACGCAAAATCCTGTCAGTCCGGCTTTGGGTTTTGCACCTCTACCGGTTGCGGCCTCGTCCCTGATCTCTCCGCCTGAACCGGTTGCTGCACCGGGAAAGGGTGAAATCGCTGTCGGATGATTATGGGTTTCGACTTTCATCAGTATATGGATGTCTTCATCCAGATACCGATAGCTGCGATTATCTGCATCAGTGATGAAGCGCGTGCCGTGATAGCCGCGCATCACAGCCGCATTATCATGATAGGCCGATAATACCTGGCCGGGATGGCTTTCGTGGGTCTGCTTGATCAGTTGAAACAGGGACGATGCTTTTTGTTCATCGTCTATAGTCCAGTCGGCATTGAATATCTTATGGCGACAATGTTCTGAATTGGCCTGGGCAAACATCATCAGTTCAACGTCGGTCGGGTTGCGGCCGAGTTCATTAAACGCATTATATAGATAGTCGATTTCCTCTTCTGACAGGGCCAGTCCCATTTCGCTGTTGGCCTCGACCAGTGCGCTTTTCCCCTGGTTCAGGATATCAACATGCTGCAGAGGTTCCGGTGTCGCGTGCCTGAACAGTGCCACTGCGTCCTTTTCATTCCCAATGACAATCTCTGTCATCCGGTCATGTAACAGTGACTCAAGTGATTCCGTCTCTGCTTCATCAAGTGAACTGCCGTCACTTAAGGACAAAAAGTAACGCATACCGCGTTCAATACGTTTGATTTTTTCCAGTCCACAGTGATGGATAATGTCTGTGGCCTTGCTTGACCAGGGTGAAATAGTTCCTGGCCTGGGAATGATGATGAGCTGCAGGCTCTGATCTGCAGTTTCAGTAAAACCGCTGGCGTAATTTAATAACTCGTCCAGCTGTGCCTGTTCCTTCTCGGTAAGCTTGCCATCCGCTTCGGCAAAATGGATGAAACGACAGCTTATTGATGTGACCGTCGGGACACAGGCTTGCAGTGACGACAGCAGCTTGCTAACGCGGAAATCAGAAAGGGCGTTGCCGCCAGGCAGTATTAACATCTTTTGGAATCAGGCTGAAGGATTTTGAGCAGTATTTTATCAGTGACAGTGTAGGGAATCTAAATTTTATTTGCCGGGATTTGAAACCGATTTCGCCCAGGTGGAAACAATATGCTTTTGTTTGAACTGCCTATTTCGCCCTATTGGCGAGGTACTTCTTTTCAAAAAGAATTACCCAGGAAAACTCTCTCCCGCTGCCCTGGTCTTCGACTGCCCTCCTTATGCAACCATGTTGACGCGTCGCGCAAACATTCATTCATGAATGAATGCGCTAAAATAGACGTCCTGTCTATTTTTCGCTAACACGATTGCATAACTCAGCAAGGAAATTAACAGGACTATTTCCCCCTTGTAGCTTGCTGAAACCTTGCTTTATTTCAAGGCTGAGCAACATGGAAGTTGCGAAAGTGCATCGAGGACAGGCGTCCTCTATGCACGTGCCGTTTGAAATATAGCAATGTTGAGGGCATCGCGAAGCGATAAGTTACTTGGGGTGCTCTTCTCTTTGGTACCTTTCTCTTGAGCAAGCAAGAGAAAGATACTCGCCGTACAAGGCGAAACCAAATGATGAAAATTACTATGAACTAAAATATAACGCTGAAGTAAAAACTATTTTACCTCATCAACTTTAATCAGAATCGTTCTTAATTCCTGCCCGCGTCGCTTGGTACTGATAGTATTCACGCTGCCATCATCACTGAAACTTTGTGCTGCGCCACCGACGCGCATCCATTCACCGAGTCTGCCCGTGGCAGTGGTTTCCAGGTTTTGAACATCAAAGCTGTCCTGCTGGTATGGATTAACCCGGGACAGGTAGGGTGAAACCAGTAAGGTGACGTTATCTCCCTGAAGTCTGGGCAACACATAAAAACCGGACGTCACATCCCGGTACTCGACCCCATCCTGGACGTAGACGCCACCCGGGCCGACATAGGTTGTGGTAGTGGGGATCGGAACTGACTGGCCGGTGTCGATGAATGCGGCATTGCCTTCCAGTGTCTGGACGCGGAATACATTGCGGTCCTCGATCCTTGATTGTGTCTCAAGCTGTCGGTAGCGGATGACGTTGCCGTCTCCATCCGTACCCTCAACAATGGTGCCGGCACGGCCGATATCCGGCGACTTGATCCGTAAATCATCGGATTCATACCTGGCCGACAGCCCACTCTCGCTGGCACTGAAGTTGCCGTCTATATCCTGTTTGACGCTAATCATCAGGCTGCGTGGCGCATAGTCGATTTCCGCCAGTACGGCCTTGATTTGTTTCAGGTTGGAGGGCGTTGTTTTGACAATAAGCTTGTTATTCGTACCGGTGACGGTGCCGCCTTTGGTAACCAGCGGTTGAATGATAGGCACTATATCGGTAACGAGACGATGTTTCAGCGGAATGATTTCGATTTTCATCGATTCCGCCATAGCCACAGAACTGCCCAGTAAGAACAGGATAAGACTACGTGTCAGCAGTTTCTTCAAATATGCACCCTGCGTAAATTGGGATCCGGCTTGGCCGAGTTCCACATGCTTTCATAAACGTCCAATAAAGCCTTGGACTCACGGCGGCTGTTGAAGTTTACTTTACCCCTGTAGCGTTCGCGGTTTTCGCGAAACAGATAACCTACATCATCGGCTATCAATACGGCCTCATTAAATGCCTTGTACTCCGGGGATGGTTTACGAAAATGAACAAAGCTGCTGAGTTTACCTGACAGGTCGATAAGTTTGTGACCGCGGCGAACGATCAGTTCCGGCTCGAAAACAAGGATGCGCACCTCTGCAAACCGGTTGCCAAGGACCATCTGTTTTAATGCCTCGACAACTTCCAGTCGATCGTAGACAAAAGGATCAAGTTCGTGACTGATAATAGCCAGCTTTTGTTTACACTGCTTGATCAACTCCAGTGCTGCATCGGCATTTTCCTGGCGACTGCTGATATCGATTGCGCCCTCGGTAGACTGCCCCAGTTCGTATTGCGAAAAATCATGCATAGTGGACGTCAGGCTCCCTGCTTATCTTTTTTCAGAAGATCGACCTGTTGCTCAGCATTACCAATGTAATTTTGTGGTGTCAGTTTCATCAGTGTGTCCCTGGCCTCGTCCGGTATATCCAGTTTGGTAATAAATGCATGTAGCGCATCCTGTGTAATTTGCTGTCCACGCGTTAACTCTTTTAACTGTTCATAAGCATTTTCGATGCCATAGCGGCGCATTACGGTCTGGATTGGCTCGGCAAGCACTTCCCATGCCTGTGCCAGGTCCTGTTCCAGCATGTCCGGGTTGATGTCCAGTTTTGACAATCCCTTGCTACAGGAATCAAAGGCAATCAGCGTATGTGCAATTCCCACTCCCATATTTCGTAATACCGTGGAATCGGTCAAATCACGTTGCCAGCGCGAGATTGGTAATTTCGCTGCGAGGTGTTCAAAAATGCCGTTGGCCAGACCCAGGTTACCTTCGGCGTTTTCAAAATCGATCGGGTTTACTTTATGTGGCATCGTCGATGAGCCAATTTCGCCCTGCTTAAGTTTCAACCTGAAGTAGCCCAGCGAGATGTAACTCCAGATGTCGCGGCTGAGATCTATCAGGATGGTATTGATGCGTGTCAGCACATGAAAATACTCGGCCATGTAATCATGCGATTCAATCTGCGTCGTATGCGGGTTCCATTGCAGGCCGAGTCCTTCAACAAATGATTGGGAAAGCGGCATCCAGTCAATATCCGGATAAGCGGCAAGATGCGCGTTAAAGTTACCCACAGCACCATTCATCTTGCCCAGGATTTCATTGTTTTCAAGCTGAGCGCGCTGCCGCGAAAGTCGATGCACATAGACCGCAATCTCTTTGCCCAACGTTGTCGGTGATGCGGTTTGGCCATGCGTGCGTGACAGCATCGGCGTCGTCGCCGTGTTTTCTGCCAGCGAATGCAAACTGGATAACAGGCCGTCGAGGCGGGGCAACAGGACCTGTTCCCGTGCCTCTTTTAACATCAGCGCATGGCTCAGGTTATTAATGTCTTCCGAGGTACAGGCGAAGTGAATAAACTGGCCGGCAGACTCCAGCTCTTTGTCACCGCTGAACTGTTCGCGGATAAAGTATTCGACCGCCTTCACATCATGATTGGTTGTTTGTTCGATCTGTTTGATCGCCTCGGCATCCTCCACCGAGAATTCGCTTCCGATCGCATTCAGTTTCTCTATAGCGGCATCTGAAAAGTCGGCAACCTCGGCGATATCATCATGCGCCGCCAGCGCCTTGAGCCATTCGACCTCGACCAGAACACGAAATCGAAACAATCCGTATTCGCTGAATATCGGTCTCAAGGCATCGGTTTTTTTCTGATAACGCCCGTCTATGGGGGAGATGGCCGTCAAAGGGGTGAGTTTCATGCGATCGTCCGCTGTTCGAATATGTTTAAATTATACATGCAAATCAAGTAATTAAACACGATCGCGATCACGGTGCCGGATTCGGGATGCGCTCCTGTATGGCCTCAATCTGCTTTATTACGTCCTTACCCAGGCTCAGATCAATACTTTCTATATTTGTCTTCAACTGCGGCATCTTTGTCGCGCCGATGATGTTGCTGGTCAGGAACGGACGGCTGGTTACGAACGCCAGTGCCATCTGCGCCGGATCCAGCCCGCTGTCTTGCGCCAGCTCAATGTATGCCTCGGTCGCTGCCAGTGCCTGCGGGTTGGTATAACGGGTAAACCGGTCAAACAGTACCAGCCGGGTACCGGGTGGTTTTGCATCATGCAGATACTTGCCGCTTAAGACACCAAACCCCAGCGGTGAGTAGGCGAGTAAACCGACCTGTTCACGATGGGCAAACTCGGCCAGACCCACTTCGAAAGTGCGGTTCAGCAGGTTATAGGGGTTTTGAATACTAACAATACGTGGCAGGTGTTTTTCTGCAGCAACGCGCAGGTACTCGGCACAGCCCCAGGAGGTCTCGTTGGAGAGACCTATGGTGCGTACCTTGCCGGCCTTGACCAGTTCATCGAGCACCTCGAGCGTTTCCTCTATCGTAACGCCATCTTTTTCCGGTGCGTGGTAATAACCCAGTTTGCCAAAGTAGTTGGTATCCCTCTCCGGCCAGTGCAGTTGATAAAGATCCAGGTAATCGGTTTGTAATCGTTTTAGTGAGGCATCGAGCGCGGCATTGATGTTCTTCCTGTCCAGGCAGGCCTCACCATTGCGGAGATAGGGCAGCCAGTCCGATTTCGCGCAGACCTTACTGGCAATAATCAGTTTGTCGCGGTCGCTGCGCTTTGCCAGCCAGCTACCAATGTATTGTTCTGTAAGGCCCTGGGTTTCTGCTTTCGGTGCCACTGGATAGAGCTCGGCCGTGTCGATAAAATTGATACCCGCGTCGACAGCGTAATCAAGTTGTTCGTGCGCTTCCGCTTCCGTGTTTTGTTCACCCCAGGTCATTGTGCCGAGGCACAACTTGCTGACTTCTATATCGGTTTGTCCCAGTTTCGTGTATTTCATATTAAGTCCTGTTGGTTATAGGCGGGCACTTTCGTGCACGGACAAATGTGTACGCTTATGATACTTTAAGAATCCGGTTTCACATTTAGCATAAGGCATGCAAACGCTTACCATAACAAAACCCGATGACTTCCATCTACATTTGCGTGACGCTGACGCAATGGAGAGTGTCGTTAATCACAGCGCTGCACAGTTTGCACGAGCGATAGTCATGCCTAACCTGGCACCGCCGGTACTGACGACAGACATGGCGCTGGCCTATCGCGATCGCATTCTCGCTGCGGTAGATGACAAGTATGATTTCACGCCACTTATGACACTGTACCTGACCGATAATACAGCGCCCGAAGAAATCGAGAAGGCCGCGGCCAGTGGATCAGTGTACGCCTTGAAATACTATCCTGCCGGCGCGACAACCAATTCCGATGATGGCGTTACCGATATAAAGATGACTTACCCGGCGTTGCAGGCTATGTCCGATTCCGGACTTTTGCTGCTGGTGCACGGTGAAGTGACCGACAATCATATCGATATTTTCGAACGCGAAACGGTGTTTATCGATAAGGTGTTATCGAAGGTGGTCACCGATTTTCCAGACTTGAAGATCGTGTTTGAACATATCACCACGCGTGCCGCCGTCGATTTTGTAATGCAGTCTGATAAACATGTGGCGGCGACCATTACACCACAGCATATATTAATGAATCGCAATGAACTGTTTCGCGGCGGTCTCCGGCCGCATCATTACTGCCTGCCGGTGCTGAAAGCAGAAGATGATCGCCAGGCGGTCATGGCGGCGGCCACCAGCGGTAACCCGAAGTTTTTTCTCGGAACCGATAGCGCGCCGCATGCGCGCAATCGTAAGGAAACCAGCTGTGGTTGTGCCGGTATCTATTCGGCTCATATTGCACTGGAGCTCTATGCAGAGGTGTTTGCCCGTGCCGAGCAGCTGGATAAGCTGGAAGCCTTTGCCAGTTTTTATGGCGCTGACTTCTATGGTTTGCCGCGAAACACATCAACTGTCACGCTGGTAAAACAGGAACAAACCATTCCTGAATTGTACCCGTTTGGCAGCGAAGAGCTGGTGCCGTTACGCGCCGGAGACAGCTGCGCCTGGCAGTTACAGTCATAAGGCTTTCATTAGTTAAAAAATATGAAGACTGTCGCCACTCGCTTCCGCGGATTCCTGCCCGTCATCGTCGATGTCGAGACCGCCGGATTTAATGCCGCGACCGATGCCTTACTTGAGATTGCTGCCGTTACCCTGACCCTCGACGACAAACAGCAGTGGTGTATCGACGAGGTGTTTTCCAAACATGTCAATCCATTCGAGGGCGCCAATCTGGATCCGGCCTCGCTGGAGTTCACGGGAATCGATCCCGACCATCCGTTTCGTAAACAAATTGCAGTCAGCGAGGATGAGGCACTGCATGAGATCTTCCGGCCCATCCGCAGAAAGATTCGGGAACATAAATGTAACCGCGCCATCCTTGTTGGCCACAACGCCTCCTTCGATCTTGGTTTTCTCAATGCGGCCGTTGAACGCACCGGCATCAAGCGTAACCCGTTTCATCCGTTCAGCACCTTCGATACGGCAACGATGTGTGGCCTGGCCTATGGCCAAACCGTGTTATCGCGTGCCGCAAAGGAGGCCGGCCTGGAATGGGATGAAAAGGAAGCACACTCGGCGCGCTATGATGCCGAACAAACTGCCCTGATCTTTTGCGATATCGTCAACAAGTGGAACGGCTTCAACGGTATACCAATCGGAGAAACAGATTAAGTCTATACTTTAAATAAGGCCCTGGATTTTAATGCAACTTTTTAAATCCAAAACATCCGGTTTCAATTGGAGTTAAGCGTGATATGAATGCGCCCGTAGGCCTCGCCAGAAAACTGGGATTGGGACTCGTCTGCTTCTACGGACTGGGCACAATACTGGGCGCCGGTATTTATGTGCTGGTGGGCAAGGTATCAGCCGCGGCCGGTCTATACGCGCCAATGGCCTTTGCTGTCGCTGCCTTTATTTCTTTCTTTACCGCCCTGAGCTATGCGCGCATGGTCGCCATCTATCCGGATTGTTCCGGTCCGGTCAAGTATGTGCTCGAGGCCTTTGGTATAAAATCGCTGTCAGCCCTGGTCGGCTGGTTGATAGTCATGACCGGGGTTGTGTCGGCGGCAACGATAGCAAACGGCTTTGTCGGTTACCTGAATGTGTTTATCGAAATGCAGGCATGGCTCGCGATTCTATTACTGGTTATTATCCTGACCATCATTGCGATCTGGGGCATTGCCGAGTCAATGTGGATCTCGGCCGCGATGACTATCATCGAAATCGCAGGTTTGTTATTCGTTATCTATGTTGCGCGTGACGCGTTGTTAGAACCGCCACTACCGGTGCAGGACTATTTCATCATCGATTCTTTCTCAGCGATGTTTGGCGTGTTTGCCGGCGCCTTTATCGCGTTCTATGCATTTATCGGTTTTGAGGACATGGTCAACGTTGTTGAAGAGGTTAAAAACCCCGGCTTCAATCTGCCCGTGGGCATCTTTATCGTGATCGTTGTTTCATCGTTGCTGTATATCCTTATCGCGATCATTGCTGTTGCGAGTCTGAGTATTGAACAGCTGGCCGAAACCGATGCACCACTGGCCCTGTTACTGCAAGGAAAGAGCGAACTAAGCAGCAAGGCAATTGCCATCATTAGCCTGTTCGCTATCGTCAACGGTGCACTGATTCAAATCATCATGGGTTCACGTGTCCTGTATGGGATGTCGAGAGGAGGTATGGCGCCGGGCATCATGTCTGAGGTTCACAGCAAAACCAGGACACCTATCAAGACAACACTGATTGTTTCTGCACTGGTGTTGCTGTTTGCACTCTGGTTGCCGCTGGTAACGCTGGCCAAGCTGACCAGCTTTATCATATTGACAATCTTTTTCCTGGTGAACCTGTCTTTATGGAAGGTGAAGCACATCAAACATGAAGAATATTCCAGCACGATGAATACACCCAATTTCCCCTTGCTGGGTGCTGCACTGTGTTTGTTTTTAATCGGTTTCCAGGTCTATGAATTACTAACCTGAGCGAGATAACTGTCTATATATTGATACTGGTCAGTTCAATCCAAGAACAAAAGATAACGAGTATCGTTTTGAGTGTACAAACGTTTAAGACCTGATCCCAGGCCTGCATTCAGATGCTATATTGATGGCTTGTTAAAAAGGAAAATATAAGTGCAGTTATCCATCCGCTGGAAATTAATCATCTCCATTGTGTTGCCGCTTGTTGGCCTGTCAAGCATTGTCATGTTGTTAACATTCGACAAGCTGTATGCCAATGCAAAGGAACGGCTATATGGCGAGGCGACCTACATGGCGGACAGTTATGCGGCCAGGCTGGATGGCGAGTTTCAAACTATTGCACAGGTTGCTCGCAATACTGGTGTTTTTCTTGAGATTAATTCCGATCTGGATGAACAGCAACTATATGAAGTACTGCGCCGGAATGTTTCTCAAAATCCACTGATCTATGGTGCCGCGATTGCCTTTGAGCCGTATACATATAGTGATGATAAGAAACTGTTTTCCCCGTATGTTTATCGTAACGGGGATGAACTGGTCTCGATTGATCTCGGTGCTGAATCCTATGATTACACCAGTGGCGACTGGGAGTGGTTTAGCCGGCCGCGTGAACTCAAAAGGCCAATCTGGACCGAGCCTTATTTCGATGAGGGCGCTGGTAATATACTCATGAATACCTATTCGGTACCTTTCTATCGAAATGGTGAGTTCAGAGGTATAGCAACAGTTGATATACCGCTGGATATTCTGCAGGAACATGTCGGCGTGGGGAATCTGAAGAACCAGGCCTTTGGCATTATCAGTGCGAATGGCACATTTATTTCTCATCCCGATCCGGAATTGATTATGCGAGTTAATATTCGGGATCGGGCAGATCAGCTGATGGACCCGGCATACAGTCGTTTTGTAGAGAACATACTGGCGGGTAAAAATGGTTTTGTTGTTTTAAAGTCTGGCATCATTGGTAATATCGTTGATGAAGGGCCCGTCTGGTTGTCTTATGCGCCAATTGAATCAACCGGCTGGTCATTTGCCAAGGCAGTAGCCGAATCGAAAATAACGGAATTTTTTCGTAGTCAACTGCTGATTGCGGCAGTCGCTCTTTTTATACTGATCTTTCTGGTTATCTGTTCGATATTACTGGTAAGTAATAACCTGACGGCTCCCATACGTCGCCTTGCTACGGCTGTTGGACGGATTGAGCAAGGAGAACTGGATACCAAGGTGTCAGACATCAAGTCAGGCGATGAAATCGGTCAACTCGCAACCGGTTTCAATGACATGGTAGATAAATTAAATCAACATATTGAAGCCCTGAGTAAGGAAATGTCTGCAAGGCAGCTGGTAGAAAATGAGTTAACCATTGCCAGAGAGATACAGTCATCTCTGTTACCCAGAACCTTCCCGCCTTTTCCGCATAATGATGAATTTGATTTGTACGCAAGAAATGAAGCGGCGCGACATGTGGCGGGAGACTTTTACGACTTCTTCTTCGTCAATGAAAACACCTTGATGATTGTTATGGCCGATGTTTCCGGTAAAGGTATTCCGGCCGCCATGATCATGGCTGTCACACGAACGATAATTCGGAACCTGGCGAACACCGGTGAATCGCCCGCAAGAATACTTGAAGAAGCAAACAACTTGTTAATCGAGAGCCGGACTCAGCCGATTTTTGTGACCATTTTCCTGGGATGTTACGACATTGTCAGTGGCACCCTGAACTTTGCTAACGCGGGACATCATCCTGCATACATTATTAATCAACAGGGTGAGATAAACAGTACCGGCGATGCGACCGGTACTATCGTAGGTATGCTGGATGAGGCTAAATATGAAAATAACAGTATTGTCCTGGCGCCCGAAAACTACCTGGTTCTGTATACCGATGGCATACCTGAAGCGCGTTCTCCGGAAAAACAATTCTTTGGAGACGATAAATTCACCAGTTTGTTATCAGAGTATGCAGGGAAACCCACTAATGAAATCTGTGACCGCATTATCGATCGGGTAACAGAATTTCAGGCGGGTGACTTGGCCGATGATATTACGCTACTGGTCCTGCGCAGAAATAGATGAGGCTTATCCGGAAACTTCTTTTTCTTTTTTCGAATGCTTCTGCTTCCATTCGGCAATACGTTTTAACAGCTCTTTAGGTTGTTGCTGTTCTATCTCCAGGCGGCCTTCATAGATAAGGCCGTTATCTGCATCTACTGTCAGGTAATCACCTTCAACGATTTTATGATCGCCAATACGTATGCAGCGCTTTTTCATATCAACCTCGATCTCACGACAGCCCACCACACAGGCAATGCCAAGTTGTCTGGCCACCACCGAGGCATGCGAGGTGCGACCGCCGGTGACGGTAACCACCGCATTGGCAAGGTGCATGGCGGCAATATCATCGGTAGAGGTTTCAACTCTTACCAGTACTATTTCCTTGTTATCTTTATTTAGCTTTCTGGCTTTATCCTCGTCCAGAGCGATTATGCCGCTGGCAATACCTGTACTGGCTGTTGTACCGATGGCAATCGGATCTTTCTTTGGCGGTTTTTTCAGGCGGTACTCATATATATGTTCCTGATCGATTTCACTCAGTAGTTGTAACGATGCTTTGGGAGATATTCGCTTTTCATCAACCAGGTCAATCGCGATCTTCAACGCGGCCATCGGCGTACGTTTACCATGGCGTGTTTGTAACAAAAACAGTTCGCCTGCCTGCACGGTAAATTCGAAATCCTGCATATCCATGAACTCGGTTTCGAGTTGTTGCTTGATCTGCTGCAGTTCGGAAAAGACAGCCGGGTGGTTTTTCTCGAGTGTTTCTACGTCCTGAATATCGTGGCGCCCTGAAACAATATCTTCGCCCTGAACATTGGCCAGATAGTCGACATAGAGTTCATTGTTACCATTCGACGGGTTGCGGGTGAAGCCAACACCGGAGCCGGACTGCCCACTGCTGTTACCGAAAACCATGGTCTGCACGATACAGGCTGTGCCCGAATCGGGATTGATGTGATTAATCTCGCGGTATGTCTTTGCCCTGTCACTGAACCAGGAATTGAACACGGCGCTAACAGCGTTGTTGAGTTGCTTCCAGGGATCCTGTGGAAATTCCTTGCCGGTACAATCGCGAAATACAAACTTGAATTCATTGCAAAGCTGGCGCAGGTTGACGCTGTCCAGCTCGTTCATTGATTTAAGTCCGTCCTGCTTTAAACAGGCCTTAATGGCCTGGTCGAAGGCATCGTTTTCAATGCCATATACGACCTCGGCATAGTTCTGAATCAAACGGCGGTAACAGTCCCATGCCAGTCGCGGATTGCCTGTGGCGCGTATCATGCCGTGAACGGATTGATCGTTAAGACCAATATTCAAAAGTGTTTCCATCATGCCGGGCATCGATACCGGTGCACCGGAGCGCACTGAAACAAGCAGCGGTTTACGTTTACTGCCGAAGGTCTTGCCCGCGGACGTTTCCAGTGCCCGGACATGTTCCTTCAATTGTTCCCGGAGACGCGCCGAGAGTTTGTTCTTGCTCTTGAAGTATTGTCGGCAGCAGGCCGTTCCCAGTACAAAGGCCGGTGGCACGGGAAGCCCGGCAGAAACCATGCGCAACAAACCGAATGCCTTGCCGCCAACCGTCTCACGGGTAAAAGGGACCTTTGGCGGCTGGGTCTTTTCAATCAACAAAATATCGTTCTGGTCTTTTGCAGGATTTCTTGTCACGGCGTAATTACCTCATCGATAACATAGTCCTTCATCGTGATTGCACAGCGTGCCAGTGAATCGGCGGCCTCTTCAAACGAGGAAGCAAGGCGGGTAAGTAAGTGCATATGACGCGGATCATTTTCCTGCTGAATCAACAGCGTTAACAGTCGTCTTTCCTCTGCATCGGTTTGGTGTTCTACGATAATAATATCGTCAACAGCTTCCAGAAAATCCTGACGATCCTCACGCATATTACTCTCTTCAAGCTGGCGAGCTGTTTCTATGCAGCGTATGTAGCCACGTACCCCGTTTACTACCTGGTTTGACAGGTTATGTAACGGCTGTTGCAGCGTCGTGGTGAGTGGTTTCTCCGGCAGCAGTGTTAACAGGTACGCTATCTCTTCCAGTGCATCCGCCACGTCATCGGCCTGTTCAGTCATCTTTCTGAATGACAGGCTATCACCCGAGCGCCTCGAAATTTCCCGCACACGGTTAAGAAGATTATCTGCACGTGTTTCCCAACGCTTGGCCAGTACGGCCATTCTGCCTATCTGTTCACGATGAATACTGACGTTAATTTGTCCCAGCATGTTGGAGACGGCATCGGCCAGATCAAAGATGCTGGCGGCATGATCGGCGCAGATCTCGTAAATGCCTTCCTGTGCAGATTGAAAGTAATTGAATATCTCTGCTTTTACCTCATCCCGTATGAGTCTTTCTGAACGGCCGTTAAGTAAACCCTCAGCAGCGGTTTGCAGAATGTATTTCAGGAAATCCATTGCTCGATCGCTGCCAAGCAGTTCATCCAGTCGATCGCCATAGCGGGCCTCGGTTCGGGATACCTGCGCCAGCGCTTCATAAATGATGCGTTCGCCACCAATCTGCAGAAAAGCACGGTGACCGAAGTTATTGTCTGCGGCCCACTTCAACAGCGCCAGGCAATCCTGTTTCTTTATGAAGTTGCGCAGACGCTTGCGGGCCTTGTTCCAGTCAATGAGATAAACAATCCTGGAGCCCAGAAAGTTCAGATAGTCTGATAACTGTTCGTCAGTATTCGCCTTGAAATTACCCACGCAAAGGAAATAACGCTCTTCTTCCTCTTCCTTACTCAGTCCGCGGCTGCGCGTATCTTTCCATTCGACATTGTACTTTTCAAACAGGCTTTCAAAGAAGATGGCGCGGCGTTCGTGAACGTCGGTATAGGTTAGCGTGACGCGTTTGCCTTCAACATGGATTACCAGCACATGTGCATCGGTCGTACCGATATCGTTTTCAATGATAAGTTTATTACCAGAACACGTTGCCGTCGTGTCGAGACCAGGATGATCAAATTTAAGTGGTGCGGTGCTGTTCAGACCTTGCATGAAGGTGCGAATCAGAAAGCGCTCGGATTCTCCAATGGCATAGGCCTTGGCGCCGTCTATGTTTTCCTGAGCGAGTCCGGCCTGAAGCTTATTAATAAGCTTGTGCAGATCCATAACCAGCAGATGCATACTGTCGGATTTGCCGCGGCGGCCATGAGTGACGCTCTCGATGTAGTCCCCACTGACTTCATCACCGCTGAAATCAGGCGTCTGTTCGAGTAAGGCACTGAGTCGTTGTTCATATTCAACAACCGTTTTCTTGCCTTCGCCGATACCCACCGGGGCAAGCATCTCGCGCAGCGCGCTGACGATCTGGTCATGCAGTTGGCTGATATGGGGAATATAGTAATTATTAGTAGCAGTGCGCTGGCTGTGCGGAATAACTGCATCAAGACCTGTATCGGGGATATCTGCCGCCGCGCGTTCCGCGCGAAGATCGGTGGCACCGGTTTCAGGATGATCGGCGTAGCGGCGTGCCTCTTGCAACAGTGTGAAAAAGTATTTGATGCGGTTGTTAGCCTGCAAGGCCTGTTCGACATAGGCCGGTAACAGGAGCGGGCTTTCCCCCAGTTCGCTAACGATTTCAGTTTTTAGCAAGGCAAGTCACCAGATGAAATGAATAGACGTTCACGTTTACTGTACATATGTATTGTATAAATGAATTCTGTTGCAAATTGATGAAGTTTATTTGATTAAGGTCAAGTAACCGGCAAAAGACCGGCATATCAATTATTTCTTTTTCGGAAAGAGTCTATGCACCATTGTTTATTTACTATTTCTTTTGTTCATTACCTTCTGCAGGAATAGCGCTACAACGCCCGCCACCGTTATCTTGCCTTAATCAGGCCGACTAATTAATCAGAAAAACTGATAAATAACATAATAATTATTCACTATCACTGATTTTTTAACGCTTTATGCTCGCCGAAACTTTTTGGAGGGCAATGTTCTATCGACGTCTGCAAAACCTGATTCTTACTAGTATTTTCTGGCATAAAACTGCCGCCGGGTGAGCTGACATCGATGGATTGTTCAGACTATGAATGGCGAATTATTATTATCAAACCTGTTAAACCCGGCCGTGTTGTTCTTTTTCCTCGGTATGCTCGCGGTCTTCGCGCGTTCCGACCTCGAGATACCGCAGTCGATATCAAAATTAATGTCTTTATATCTGCTGCTGGCTATCGGTTTCAAGGGTGGTGTCGAACTGAGTCACAGCGGTTTCAGTATGGATATTGTGATCACGCTGTTGGCGGCCATTATCATGGCGTCTGTGATACCGGTGTATTGTTTTTTCCTGGTCAGAAAAATGGTGTCGGTACATGATGCGGCGGCTATTGCGGCAACCTATGGTTCTATCAGTGCCGTGACTTTCATAACCGCCGTGGCCTTCCTGGATACGCTCGGGATTGAATCCAGCGGTTATCTGGTAGCTGCCATGGCACTCATGGAGTCGCCGGCCATCATAATTGGCCTGGTACTGTATCGCCTGTATTACCAGGATACTGATACGAGCGATTTTTCCTGGAAAAAAGTCGGCCAGGAGGCCTGCTTTAACGGTTCTGTGTTTCTCATTGTTGGCAGTCTTGTGATTGGCTTGTTAACAACTGATGCACATGCGCAGAGCCTGAACATGTTCACTAATGATTTGTTTAAAGGTGTACTTGCACTGTTCCTGCTGGATATGGGTTTGATCGCCGGCAAGCGTCTCGGGGCACTGCGCCAGGCCGGGATGAAGCTGGTTGCATTCTCGGTAATGGTACCCATGCTCAACGCACTTCTGGGTATTGGAGTCGCAACAATGCTTGATTTGAGCCTGGGTGACGCCTTGTTGTTTACCGTGCTCTGTGCGAGTGCTTCTTACATTGCGGTACCGGCGGCCATGCGCCTGTCGATACCACAGGCAAATGCCAGTTTGTATGTCACCATGTCGCTGGCCGTCACCTTTCCGTTTAATATTATTATCGGCCTGCCGTTGTATCTGGCCGTACTTAAGGGGGTATCGTCATGAAACCGGTAAAGCGCATAGAAATAATCATCGATACGATGGATCTGAAACCCTGCTTGCAGGAACTTGAAACGATGGGTATCAGTGGTTACACCGTTATCAAGGACGCCATCGGCTCCGGCGACCGCGGAATACGTAGCGGCGATCTGCTAAACGATACAATGAACAATAGTTACATCCTGATAGCGTGTGATGAGAGTCAGGTTAAGACCATAACTGATGCACTCAGACCCAAGTTAAAACGTTACGGCGGTATGTGTCTGATCTCGGATGCCGAATGGCTTATACACTGAAGACAAACCAGCTTGTTATCTGGCCACGATCTTGTTGATCGTTTAATCGGGTTTGATTTTTTGTTGCCAGTTACCTGCCTGTTCCAGCAGTCTCGCATATTCCAGGGTGGTTAACTGGCGATCTTTCAGCAACTGTTTACCTGCCACCCAGACATCACTCACTTGCTGACGGTTACCGGCATAGACCAGCTGTGCAGCAACATCATACAGCGGCAGGGTTTCCAGCTGCTGCAGGTTAACTGCAGCGATATCGGCCTGTTTGCCTTTTTTAAGCGAGCCAATACTCTCATTCAGGCCCAGCGCTGTTGCCGCATTCAAGGTAGCCATACGCAGCGTTGTGTGTGCGTCCAGACTGGTACAGTCTTTTGCCACCGCTTTCGCCAGCAGTGCTGCAGTACGCATCTCTCCCAACATATCCAGGTCGTTGTTACTGGCAGCACCGTCCGTACCAATACAGACGTTAACGCCGGCACTGATTAATTTTGCTACCGGACAAAAACCACTGGCGAGTTTGAGGTTCGATTCCGGGCAATGTACGACGCTAACGCCCTGGGTGGCCAGCTGCTCAATCTCGTCATCCTGTAACTGTGTCATATGGACTGCCAACAGGCGCGGACTCAGTACCCCGAGTTCAGCAAGTCGTGCCAGTGGTCGTTGCCCGTTCTTCTCTAACGCGCCGGCGACCTCCGACTCAGTCTCATGCACATGCATATGGATCGGTATATCCAGTTCTTCTGCCAGCATGGTGATTCGCTGCAGGGGTTCATCCGATACCGTATACGGTGCGTGCGGCGCGAATGCCGTATTTACAAGCGGGGTATGTCGATAATCATCGTGTACCTGTTCACCTTTAAGAATGTACTCATCGGCATCATTGGCCCAGGCCGTAGGAAAGTCGATCAGGATCAGACCCACTACTGTGCGCATACCTGCTGCGGCGCAAACCTCGGCAGTATGATCAGGGAAAAAATACATATCATTAAAACAGGTCGTTCCGCCGCGGATCATTTCTGCGACCGCCAGTCGGGTGCCATCCTTGACAAATTCCGGGTCCACCCATTTTTGCTCGGCTGGCCAGATATGATTGTTTAACCAGTCCATCAGCGGCAGGTCATTCGCGAGGCCGCGGAATAAATTCATTGCCGCGTGCGTATGTGCGTTAATCAAACCCGGTATCAGCAGATGTTCACCAAGTTCAACTTCATCTGTCGCCTGGTATTTCGAGCGCGCCTTTTCGCTTGGCAGAATGGCTTCGATACAGCCGTTGTTAATGGCAAGACTATGGTGTTCGAGAACAGTATTTTCCGGCTCAACCGGAATGATCCATCTGGCATGCAATAGGGTATCGATTTTCACGTCGTTAACTAGTCCTGTTAAATTCCGATGTGGATGATTATGCTGCACACTGTATACGTGTTCTAACAATAACATATTACTGGAAGTCGTCTTGAATCAGCAGCAAGCCAATCAATCTGAATCATTTGCAGCGGTTAAATGGAATGCAGGTATGTTGACACTGCTGGACCAGCGTCGGCTGCCGCATGAAAAAATCTACCTTGATTATGACGACCCTAGACAGGTCGCCGATGCCATCACTGCCATGGTTGTTCGGGGTGCGCCGGCGATCGGTATCGCAGCGGCATATGCGATCGTGCTGGCCGCGCGGCAATGTTACCTTGCTTCGGGAGCAGACTGGACACAATCAATCGAAGCGGAACTGGCTTACCTGGCCGAGGCCAGGCCTACTGCGGTGAACTTGCACTGGGCTATCGAGACCATGCGTCAGCAGTTTAATGACATAGATGGAGACCCGGAGCCGGTGTTGTTAAGCGCCGCCATAACCATCCATGAGCAGGATATCGCTGCCAATCACGAAATGGGTCGTTTGGGTGCCATGCTGATAGAACCCGGCAGCCAGGTAATAACGCATTGTAATGCAGGGGCGCTTGCTACCGGTGGCTATGGTACGGCACTGGGCGTGATTCGCAGCGCTTATAAGAATGGATTGATCGATCATGTCTATGCTTCGGAAACAAGACCCTGGTTGCAGGGTGCGCGATTAACCAGCTGGGAACTGCAACAGGATCATATTCCGGTAAGCCTGGTCGTAGATGCGGCAGTCGCGTCTCTGATGCAGTCTGGCAAGATTCAGTGGCTGATCGTGGGTTCGGACAGGATTGCCGCTAATGGCGATGTGGCCAATAAGATCGGCACCTATGCACATGCTGTTGTTGCCCGGCATCATGGCGTAAAGGTCATGGTCGTTGCGCCTGCATCAACGGTCGATATGCAGGTCGATTCAGGCACACAGATACCGATTGAGCATCGTGACCCGGAAGAAATTACTACCCTCAACGAGGTGCCAATCGCACCAAAAAACATGGCGGCAATCAATCCTGCCTTTGATATTACTCCGGCTGAACTGGTCGATGCCATTGTCACTGAAAAGGGTGTCGTTCAGCATCCTGGCGCGGAAAAAATGAGCGCACTTTTTGCCTGAAATCTGTCCGTAATTTCACCCCTGAAAATCAAAAATTAAGTAGGGTAAATCGCTGAAATATGATAAAATTTCATATTGAATAATTACTAGAAAAATAGGCGTTTTTACTTCCCTTTTTCATCAATAATTTATGTCTGAATCTGAATTCGCTCGTTCGATTTCCCACGTAAATATCGAAGACGAAATGCGGCAGTCCTACATGGACTATGCCATGAGCGTTATTGTCGGTCGTGCCCTGCCTGATGTCCGTGATGGCCTGAAACCGGTGCATCGTCGCGTGTTATTTGCGATGAAGGAGATGGGCAATGACTACAACAAGTCCTACAAGAAATCGGCTCGTGTTGTGGGTGACGTCATCGGTAAATATCACCCGCACGGTGACACCGCGGTTTATGACACGATAGTGCGCATGGCGCAGCCTTTCTCTTTGCGTTACGTGCTGGTCGATGGCCAGGGTAACTTTGGATCAGTCGACGGTGATGCGCCTGCTGCGATGCGTTATACCGAGGTACGCATGTCGCGTATCGCGCATGAAATTCTCGAAGACATCGACAAGGAAACCGTCGATTTCATTCCGAATTACGACGGTTCAGAACATGAGCCTGTTGTGTTGCCCACACGGATTCCGAATCTGCTGATTAATGGTTCCAGCGGCATTGCCGTGGGTATGGCGACCAATATTCCACCGCATAACCTGACTGAAGTTGTGTCGGCCTGCCTGGCAATGATTGATAATCCTGATAGCAGTATTGCTGATCTGATGCAGCACATCCCCGGCCCCGACTTCCCGACAGCGGCTATTATCAACGGCTCCTCCGGCATCAGGGAGGCCTATGAAACCGGCCGCGGAAGAATCCATGTCAGGGCGCGTTGCGAAATCGAGGAATACGACGCCGGCAACAAGATCATCATTACTGAATTACCTTACCAGGTTAACAAGGCAAGACTACTTGAAAAGATTGCCGAACTGGTTAAAGACAAAAAGCTCAGCGGCATCAGAGAACTGCGTGATGAATCAGACAAAGACGGCATGCGTGTTGTCATTGAACTGCGTCGCGGCGAAGTCGCTGAAGTGATACTGAATAATCTGTATAAGTTCACCCAGATGCAGACGGTATTCGGTATCAATATCGTCGCGCTGGCAGATAATCAGCCGCGCCTGATGAATCTCAAGGATTTGATTGAAGCGTTTATCGGTCATCGCCGTGAAGTGGTGACCCGCAGAACCATTTTTGAACTTCGCAAGGCCCGCGCCCGTGCCCATATCCTGGAAGGTCTAGCGGTCGCACTGGCAAACATCGATCCGGTGATTGCTTTGATTAAACAATCAGCCAGCCCGGCCGAAGCCAAGTCAGGATTGCTTGCACAGCTATGGGAATCAGGGACCGTCGTGGAAATGTTGAAACGTGCAGGTGCCGAGGCATCGAGGCCCGATACATTGCCAGCAGAATTCGGATTGACCGATGAAGGTTACCGGCTTTCACCGGAGCAGGCCCAGGCGATACTTGAGTTACGACTGCAAAAACTAACAGGTCTGGAAAAAGAAAAGATACTGAAAGAATATGGTGAGCTGCTCGATGCCATAGCTGACCTGCTGGATATCCTCTCTCGCCCTGAACGCCTGATGCAGGTTATCAGGGAAGAGCTAAACGAGGTGCTGGAACGCTATGGCGACAAGCGCAAGACCGAGATTGTTCAGACTCATGAAGATCTGAGTATGGAAGACCTGATTACAGAGGAAGACGTAGTCGTGACTCTCTCGCATGCGGGTTATGCCAAATCACAACCGATAGACACATATCGTTCGCAGCGTCGTGGCGGTCGCGGTAAATCGGCAACCTCGGTCAAAGATGAAGATTTTATAGATAAGTTATTTATAGCCAGCACGCATGACACGATCCTGTGTTTTTCCAGTCGCGGTAAACTTTACTGGCTGAAAGTATACGAATTGCCCCAGGCCAGTCGCAGTGCCCGCGGCAAGCCGATCATCAACCTGTTACCGCTGGAAGAAGGCGAAAAGATTAATGCCATTCTGCCCATCAGAGAGTACGCAGAGGACAAGTTTGTATTCATGGCCACGGCCGATGGCACGGTGAAAAAAACTTCGCTGGCCGAATTTTCACGACCCAGACCCAGTGGCATACGCGCTATCGAACTGGCGGATGGCAACAGGCTTATCGGCGTTGAACTGACTGATGGCGAGCACGATATTATGTTGTTCAGTGATGCCGGTAAGGTCGTTCGTTTCCCCGAGACGCATGTGCGCGCGATGGGCAGAACGGCCAAGGGCGTACGTGGTATCCGCTTGCAGGAAGACCAGTCCGTCATTTCATTGATTATTGTGAGCAGCGATTCAGCAACGATATTGACCGCAACAGAGAATGGCTACGGTAAACGTACGGCTATCGAAGACTATCCACAGAAATCGAGAGGCGGCGCCGGCGTGATCTCAATCCAGGTGTCTGAACGTAACGGTTCGGTGGTTGGCGCGGTTGCCGTAGATAGTGAAGATGAGATCATGTTGATCAGCGATCAGGGCACGCTAATCAGAACGCCGGTCAATGATATCTCGGTGTTTGGACGTAATACGCAAGGTGTGCGTCTGGTTAACCTGAGTGAAACTGAAAAACTGGCTGGTCTGGAACGCATCGTTGAGATCAGTGACGAAGAGCAGGCGCCTGAATAAGCTCTGCCTCACCGGTGAAGTACTGTTTCGCTGACTGATTTCTTGTTAAAAACCTTAATGCTGCTGTCCTTATAACAATCAGGCAGCAGCACCTTATACCTACACAGGTAAAACAACTAATGAGTCGTAGAGTTTTAAATTTTGGCGCGGGCCCGGCCATGTTGCCGGATGAAGTCATTTCGATTGCACAGTCAGAATTACTGGATTGGCAAGGCACGGGTAAATCCGTTATGGAGATTGGCCATCGCACGCCTGATTTCATATCGATAGCCGCACAAACCGAACAGACCTTGCGGGAGTTGTTGTCGATTCCCGATCGTTATCACGTGTTGTTTCTCGCGGGTGGCGCTACCTTGCAGTACTCGGTTATTCCCATGAACCTGTTGCGCGGGAAAGACAGTGCAGACTATATCAATACCGGCATCTGGTCTGCCAAGGCCATGCGTATCGGCAGTGACCATACCAGAGTAAACGAGGTTTGTTCCAGTGCCGAAGCCGGTTATACGCTCATTCCTGATCCGGATCAGTGGCAGCTTGATCCAGATGCGGCCTATTGCCTCTATGCTGAAAATGAAACCATCGGCGGTGTCGAGTTTAATTTTGTCCCCGATGTAGAGTCGCCACTGGTTTGTGATATGACCTCATCGTTTCTGTCTCGTCCGGTAGATGTGTCCCGCTTTGGACTGATCTTCGCCGGTGCCCAGAAAAACGTCGGGCCGGCCGGGCTGACACTGGTCATTGTAGACAGCGCGCTTTGTGGCGAAGTCATCAAAGGCACACCGGATTTGCTGAACTATCAGCTGCAGGCAGAAAACGACAGCATGTTGAATACCCCGCCTGCCTTTAACTGGTACATGGCTGGGCTGATGTTTGACTGGTTAAAACAGCAGGGTGGGTTGGAAGAAATGGAGCAGCGCAACCAGCGGAAGGCAGACATGCTTTATGACCTTATCGACGCATCCGATTTCTACCACAACCATGTGCAAACAAGCTGTCGTTCCAGGATGAATGTGATATTTCATATTGAAGATGTTGATTTGACCAACCGTTTTTTAAAAGAGGCCGAGGCACATCACCTGCATGCACTTAAAGGACATCGGCTGGCTGGAGGTTTGCGTGCAAGTCTATACAATGCCGTGCCAGAATCAGGTGTCAAACAACTTGCCGACTTCATGCGCGAATTTGAGCGAACCTATGGCTGAGGTAGCACGCAGCGCTTGTACAGGCCAGATTGACTACCGTATCCTGTTAATCAGCAACACATAATTATTATCACAACAGATAGCGGCATGAGCGACGAAAAAAGCCTCGAACAATTACGTGACGATATCGATGAACTCGATAAGCAGCTTCTCGATCTGATTAGTCAGCGTGCGCGACTTGCGCAGAAAGTGGCAGAAGTCAAAAACGCCGGATCTGAACCTGCAAATTTCTACCGTCCGGAACGCGAGGCGCAAATACTCCGTAAGGTAATCGAGCAAAACCGGGGACCGCTATCCGAGGAAGAGATGGCACGCCTGTTCCGCGAAATCATGTCTGCCTGTCTGGCTTTGGAGCAGCCGCTGGATATTGCCTATCTTGGCCCCGAGGGCACATTTACCCAGACCGCGGCGCTCAAGCATTTCGGACATTCGGTGAACACATCCGCCTTTGGCAGCATCGACCAGGTGTTTCGTGAAGTGGAATCGGGCGCATCGAATTACGGCGTTGTGCCAGTAGAGAATTCGATCGAAGGTGTAGTGAACCATACCCTGGATATGTTGAATCATTCGAGCCTGTTGATCTGTGGTGAGGTGGAACTGCGCATTCATCATCATTTGTTGAGCCGGGACGAAAGCATGGATCAGATTGAACAGGTGTTCTCTCATCAGCAGTCACTGGCTCAGTGTCGGTCCTGGCTGGACACGCACCTGATAAGTGCTGAGCGAGTAGCCGTTGCCAGTAACGCCGAGGCCGCCAGGCTCGCGTCGGGTAGGCATCATGTTGCGGCAATAGCCAGTGAATCGGCCGCTGAATTATACAGTTTGAATTGTCTGGCCAGTAACATCGAAGATCAGCCGGACAACACGACGCGTTTTCTGGTCATTGGTAAAGAACTGTGTCCACCCTGTGGCAATGACAAAACCTCGCTGATTTTTTCTGCACCGAACAAGCCGGGCGCATTGCACAAAATGCTGAGCTGTTTCGCTGAAAATGATGTCAGTATGACCCGTATCGAATCACGACCGTCACGGCGTGAGATGTGGGACTATGTTTTCTTTGTTGATATCGAAGGCCACGTTGATGATGCAACGGTGAAGCAAGCGTTGGCCGAAATGAAAGAGCATGCGTCGATGGTGAAATTGCTCGGCTCTTATCCCCGCTCAGTTCTCTAAAACTGGCTGTTTTCTTCCATGACTTCGTTACTCACTGTTTTGCGTTGCTCATGTATTCGCATATACACTGCGCTACTTAAACAGGTGGTGCCTCGTCCTGAAAAAAAACATCTCACTTTTAGTACTATTGAATAAGCCTTTGGATTAGCATCTGATTTATGTCTTGTGATTTATTAAGTCTGGCTACGCAAGGGGTAGCCGGTTTGCAGCCTTACCACCCGGGCAAGCCGATCGAAGAGTTACAACGTGAGCTGGGCCTGTCAGACATTATCAAGCTGGCTTCAAATGAGAATCCACTTGGGCCGAGTCAGCAAGTGCTCGATGCGATTGCCGGCTGCAAAGACCTGTCGCGTTACCCGGACGGTAATGGCTATAGTCTGAAAAGCATATTGGCGAAAAAACACGGTGTTGATCCGGAACAGATCACATTGGGTAACGGTTCCAACGATGTGCTGGAGATGACCGCGCGCGCCTTCGTCAGTAGCGAACACCAGGTAATCTATTCAAAACATTCATTCGCCGTCTATCCGATCGTTACCCAGGCTGTTGGCGCCGAACATGTTGTGGTGCCGGCACTGGAATGGGGTCACGACCTTGATGCGATGCTGGCAGCTGTCACTGATAAAACACGTTTAATGTTTGTCGCCAATCCCAATAACCCGACCGGTACCTGGGTCAATGCATTGAACCTGCGGCGTTTGCTGGAGAATGTGCCGGAACACATTATCGTGCTGGTTGATGAAGCCTACTTTGAATATGCACGCACCGAGGAAAATTACCCTGACACTAGCAAGTGGCTGACAGACTTTCAGAACCTGATCGTCACGCGTTCCTTCTCCAAGGCCTATGGGCTTGCCGCATTGCGCATAGGTTACGCACTATCGCATATGGATATTGCCAATCTGCTGAATCGGGTCAGACAGCCGTTTAATAATAACCAGCTGGCACTGGTGGCTGCTGAGACAGCGCTGGGTAATAACGACTATATTAATAATACTGTGTCAGTGAACCAGGCGGGTATGGAGTATTTGATTAAGTCATTTGATGATATGGGTCTGGAGTTCATCCCGTCTCTGGGCAACTTTATTTGTGTCGATTTTGAACAGCCGGCTGATGCCATTTACCAGCAGTTGCTACATGCCGGTGTTATCGTCAGGCCGGTTGCCAACTATGGTATGCCAAATCATCTGCGCATCTCGATCGGCACCGAGCAGGAAAATAAAAAATTTATTCACGAACTGGGAAGAATACTTGCAGCCTGAGGCCGTATATAAAGAATAATATGCTCATTGATCACCTATCCATTATTGGCGTCGGCCTGATCGGCGGTTCACTGGCAAGGGCATTGCGTCAGGCCAAGCTGGTAAATCGAGTAACCGGTTGTAATCGGAGCGAGGAAACCTTGCAACATGCAATGGAAGAGCATGTGATCGATGACTACACCATGGATATAGCCGAGGCCGTGCATGGCGCAGATGTCGTGGTAATCGGTACGCCGTTATCAACAACAATCAAGCTGTTACCACAAGTCGCTGCCGCCATGTCTCCGGATACGGTGTTAACCGACGTTGGCAGTGCCAAGGGCAGTGTCGTCAATGCAGCGCGTGAATTACTTGGCGAACATTTACCCAGATTCGTTCCGGGTCATCCCATTGCCGGCACAGAGCAGAGTGGTGTGGCAGCTTCTTTTGCCGAATTATTTGTCAATCATCGTGTCATCCTGACGCCGCTGCCTGAAACCGATCCGGCTGCACACAAATTGATAACCGAGATGTGGCAGGCTGTTCAGGCCGTGGTCCTGAACCTGGATGTACTGCATCATGATCGGGTTCTGGCCGCGACCAGTCATTTACCGCACATGCTGGCTTATGCTTTGGTTGATTGCCTCGCAGGTATGGAAGAACGCGAAGAAATCTTCAAATATGCGGCCGGTGGGTTTGCCGACTTTACCCGTATTGCTTCCAGCAGTCCGGAGATGTGGCATGACATCTGTCTCTCCAACCGTGAAGCCCTGCTCGAGACGCTACAGGTTTTTGCCGAACATATGCAACGAATCCGGCAGGCGATCGAGGCCGAAGACAGTGATGCACTGTTACAAATCTTTGAGCGCGCCAAGCAGGCCAGAGATCAGTTTACCGACCGCAAACTGGTCTAGTCCGCTAATGACTGGCCAGGCATAGTATTTATATGAGTGCTTCATCCCAAACCGGTTTTTGTATCCGTCCCGGAGGACAGATCCGGGGCCATCTCAAGGTACCGGGTGACAAGTCAATATCACACCGTGCCATCATGCTTGGCGCAATCGCCGATGGTGAAACAACGATACAGGGTTTCCTGCATGGTGAAGATACCCTGGCAACGTTGAACGCATTCCGGCAAATGGGCGTCAACATCGAAGCCAGCGAGTCGCAGATACGCATCCACGGTGTCGGTTTGCACGGTCTTAAAGCGCCCGATGCCGAGCTGGATCTGGGCAACTCCGGCACATCGGTAAGACTGCTGACGGGATTGCTCGCCGGACAGTCGTTTGATTGCACTTTAATAGGTGATGCGTCATTAATGAAACGGCCGATGCGGCGTGTCATCGAGCCGCTGGGCCTGATGAACGCGAAGATTGCCTGTTCCGATGCGGGTACCTTACCCGCTCATATTTCCGGTGGTCAGGAATTGCAGGCTATCGAGTATGAAATGCCGGTAGCCAGCGCTCAGTTAAAGTCCTGTTTATTGCTGGCGGGGCTGTATGCCCACGGCAGGACGACGGTCATCGAAAAGCAGGCCACTCGCGATCACTCCGAGCGGATGCTGGCCGCATTTATGAACCCTGTCAGCAGGGACGGGGAGCAAGTTTCGGTTCATCATGCACAACAACTGGTAGGAACCAATATCATTGTGCCAGCTGATTTTTCTTCGGCTGCATTCTTCATCAGCGCAGCGACCATTGTGCCAGGTTCAGACTTATTGTTGCGCGATGTAGGAGTAAACCCGACGCGTCATGCCATGCTTGAGATCATGCGCATGATGGGTGCCGACATCGAGTTACAAAACGAACGCGAACAGTCCGGAGAGCCCGTCGCCGATTTACATATTAAAAGTAGCGAGCTCAGCGGTATCGATATTCCAGAGCAACTGGTGCCCATCGCGATTGATGAATTCCCGGCCATCCTGGTGGCTGCCGCCGCTTCCAGGGGTACTACACGGCTAACGGGTGCAGCTGAATTACGCGTAAAAGAAAGCGATCGTATCCAATCGATGCTCGATGGTCTGCTGGCACTGGGCATTAAGGCAGCGGCTTCGGAAGATGGAATGGTGGTTGAAGGTAGCGAGTTCCATGGCGGTGTCATCGACAGTCATGGCGATCATCGAATTGCGATGGCATTTGCCGTGGCCGGCATGCTTGCCAGCGAGCCGGTTCATATTAAAGACTGTGCCAATGTCGCCACTTCTTTTCCAGGCTTTGTTGAGCTGGCCCATGCCGCCGGTATGAATATCTCTTATGAATGATGCGCCGATTATTGTCGTTGACGGTCCAAGCGGCACCGGTAAAGGCACTGTTTGCAGTTATCTCGCTGATTGGCTGGGCTGGCATTTTCTCGACAGCGGTGCGCTTTACAGGGTGCTGGCCCTCGCCGCGAACAAACGCGGCATATCGACAGATGATACCGCGGGCCTGCAGCAGCTAGCGGAACAGCTGGACGTCCAATTTACCGTTGCGGGAGCCGGCTCGCTCGTTACGGTGATGCTCGATGGTGAGGAGGCGACCGATGCAATTCGGACAGAAGACTGTGGCCACGCCGCTTCTGTGGTTGCCGCTATTCCAGAGGTGCGGGCGGCGCTACTGGCCAGACAGCAGGCTTTTCACCAGTCACCCGGACTGGTTGCCGATGGTCGGGATATGGGCACCGTGGTCTTTCCCGATGCCGACCTGAAAATCTTCCTGACGGCGAGTGCAGAAGAAAGGGCTAAAAGGCGCTATAAACAGTTGAAGCAGAAGGGCATTAGTGCTAATCTCCGCCACCTTTCCGCGGATATCGCTGCCCGGGATGAACGTGACACCAATCGTTCTGTCTCGCCATTGAAACCCGCGGCTGATGCAATAGTCATTGATACCAGTAATTTAGGTATTGATGCAGTAGTCGGAAAAATACGAGAACTGGTACGGAAGACAATTCCAGGACTAACCGACAACTAACAGGTGGTTAACTGCTCGCGACGAGTCGTTAACTGAATTTTAACTAACAATTGGATTGCCTGCCGAATCTCTCTGCAGCAATCAGGACTTACCTTCCATGAGCGAAAGTTTTGCCGAATTATTTGAACAAAGCCAGATAGAAAACAAGATGCGTCCGGGCACGATAGTCAGTGCTACCGTAGTGGACGTCAATTCAGACAACGTTATCGTTAATGCCGGACTTAAATCCGAGGGCATTATCCCGATAGAACAATTTTTTGATGAGAATGGTGAAGTTGAAGTTTCACTGGGCGACGAGGTCGATGTCGCACTGGATTCCATCGAAGACGGATATGGCGAAACCCGCCTGTCGCGAGAAAAGGCCAAGCGTAAAATCGCCTGGGCAGAACTTGAAAAAGCACATGAAGCGAATGCAACCGTTACCGGTGTCATTACCGAACGCGTCAAGGGCGGCTTTACCGTTGACGTTGACAAGGTTCGCGCATTTTTACCGGGTTCACTGGTTGATGTACGGCCGGTGCGTGACACCTCATACCTGGAAGGTAAACCGCTTGAATTTAAAGTGATCAAAATTGACCAGCGCCGCAATAACGTAGTCGTCTCCCGACGCGCCGTTGTTGAAAGTGAAAATACGGTAGAGCGTGAAGAGTTGCTTGAAAACCTGAAGGAAGGTGCACTGGTTAAAGGCGTAGTTAAGAACCTGACCGACTACGGCGCATTCCTGGATCTGGGTGGCATCGACGGTCTGTTACATATCACGGACATGGCCTGGAAGCGGGTCAAGAATCCAAGTGAAATAGTCAATATCGGTGACGAAATTGAAGTCAAGGTATTGAAATTCGATCGTGAAAAGAACCGTGTTTCACTCGGCCTGAAACAGATGGGAGAAGATCCATGGTTGGATCTGACGCGTCGCTATCCTGAAGGCGCTCGCCTGCATGGTAAGGTCACCAATCTCGCCGACTATGGTTGTTTCGTTGAGCTTGAAGAGGGCGTTGAAGGCCTGGTGCATGTATCCGAGATGGACTGGACCAATAAAAACGTACATCCGTCAAAACTGGTACACATTGGCGATGAAGTAGATGTCGTTATCCTTGATATTGACCAGGAACGACGCCGAATTTCACTGGGTATGAAGCAGTGCCAGTCCAATCCCTGGGAACAGTTTGCTGCGACCCACAACAAGGGTGACCGCGTTGTTGGCCTAATCAAATCAATCACCGATTTTGGCATTTTTATTGGTCTTGATGGCGGAATCGACGGTCTTGTGCACCTGTCAGATGTCTCCTGGTCAGATAATGCGGATGAATCTATCCGTAACTTCACCAAGGGCGAGGAAATAGAAACTGTGGTTCTGGCTGTTGATGCTGAACGCGAGCGTATATCACTCGGTGTCAAGCAACTGGAAAAAGATCCTTTCTCAAGTTTCGTTGCCGAGAATCCAAAAGGCACCATCGTCAAGGGTACCGCTCAAAACGTGGATCAGAGATTTGTTACTATTTCACTGGGTGAGGGCGTTGAAGGTACTTTGAAAGTCAGCGAGATATCTATTGATAAAGATATTGATGACGCGCGAACGGTGGTCAAGGAGGGCGAGGAAATGGAAGTCAAAATTACGGCTATCGATCGCAAAAAACGCACGATCAATCTGTCAATCAAGGCCAAAGAGTCAGATGATGAGCAGGCTGCTGTTAAGGAATATGCACCGGAAAACAGTGGTAACGCAAAACTTGGGGATTTACTGAAAGAGCATCTCGATAGTAACGAGTAATTGCTTTTCCAGTACAGTTATCAGGAAAAAAGTCGCATGGAGGCGATTTTTTTCGTCAAAGTTCAATATTTGCTGTTACAATTTGCTAATCTTCTGATAAGATTTAACAATAATAACAATGGTTTGGCCGTGTATGTATCGTGGTTCTTAAAAAGCATACCGAGACGACAAGCATGACAAAATCTGAACTCATTGAAGTACTGGCAAGACGACAATCCCAACTAGCCTACAAAGATGTAGAGCTGGCCGTGAAAACAATCATAGAGCATATGTCAGGAACTCTATCGAGTGGCGAGCGAATCGAGATAAGGGGATTTGGAAGTTTTTCACTGCACTATCGGCCACCACGCGTTGGTCGTAACCCCAAGTCCGGTGAACCGGTGTCCTTGCCGGCTAAGTATGTACCCCATTTCAAACCGGGCAAGCAAATGCGGGAAAGAGTTGATAACAGCCGCAGCCCAATCACCGATTAGTCTTTCTCAGCTGTAAGCATTTCTCAAACCCGTCCCCGGGCTATTGTCATGGGAACGAAGACTGTCTATCGTAGAAACCACACCGATTTTTCTTTTTTGGAGTCAAAATGTCACGTATCGCCAAGCTGGTCCTGGTAGTTGTCGTGTTACTGCTGGGCCTCATATTTCATCTTAAAAATAATCAGCTGATTGAATTGAATTACTACCTCGGCTCGATCGAATTATCGCTGTCACTGCTAGTCGTGCTGGTGCTATGTGTAGGCGCATTTCTTGGCGTCATGGCGAGCCTGCCCGTCATCATCAAGCTCAAGCGTTCCCAGATGAAATTGAATCGCCAGATAGAAAACCGGGAAAAGGAAATTAACAATTTGCGCGTACTCCCCATTAAGGACTGATAATGGAACTTGAGACATCATTGTTCTGGTTGCTGTTGCCGCTGGCGGCTGTTAGTGGCTGGTGGATCGGTAAGCGTACATTCCAGTTTGGAAATAATCGTAAAACCGGTTTGATGCATCCTGAATATTTTAAAGGGCTGAACTTTGTCCTTAATGAACAACCGGACAAGGCCATTGAAGTCTTCATCAGGATGCTTGAGGTCGACAGCGAGACGGTTGAGACACATCTTGCGCTGGGCAACCTGTTTCGCAGGAGAGGCGAGGTCGATCGGGCCATACGTATACACCAGAACCTGATAGCCAGGCCCACCCTGAACAAAGAGCAGCGTGCCCAGGCATTGCTGGAACTGGGCATGGACTACATGCGCCTGGGTCTGCTGGATCGGGCCGAGGGCCTGTTCCTGGAACTGGTCGAATCGGAAATGTACCTTAGGCAGGCCTATACAGAATTACTTGATATCTACCAGCAGGAAAAAGACTGGGAAAAGGCGATCAGCATTGCCAGGAAACTGGAACTGGTTTCAAACAAATCGCTGGATCCAATCATTGCGCAGTTCTACTGTGAAAGGGCAGACCAGGCCATGGCCGAAGGCAACGCCCGGGCAGTAAAGGAGCACATTCGCCGCGCATTTAGTTTTGATCCAAACTGCGTGCGCGCGAGTCTGATCGAAGCAAAGCTGTATCAGCAACTGGGCAAGGACAAGCTGGCAATCCGTTCCTATAAAAAGATCGAGTCACAGGACAGTGACTACCTGACCGAGATATTACAACCCCTGTTTCAATGCTACAGAAAGCTCGATCGTGTCGACGAATTTATCGAATACCTGCGTATGCTGGTTAATATTTACGGCGGCATCAGTTCATTACTGTTGTTGACCGAGCTAATTGCTGAACGCGAAGGTGAGAATGCGGCGATTCATTTTATTTCGGAAGAATTAAAAAGCCGTCCAACGGTAAAAGGGGTAGACCGGCTGATTGAATATGCCCTGTTGAAAGCTGAAGGTGAAACCCACGAGCACCTGCGCACGATCAAGGATTTGACCGGGCAGCTGATCGAGGACCGCACCATGTATAAATGTCAGAATTGCGGTTTTGATGCAAAGCAATTGCATTGGAAATGCCCGAGCTGCAAACACTGGGCCACGGTAAAACCGGTATTTGGTGTCATCGGTGAGTAATAGTCGAATCATCGTACCTTTGGATTTTGCTGAATCAAAGCAGGCACTGGATCTCTGCCAGCAGCTCACACCGGACAGCTGCAGGTTGAAGATCGGCAAAGAGCTCTTTACCCGCGCCGGCCCGGCCCTGGTTGAACAGTTACAAAACAAGGGCTTTGATATTTTTTTGGACCTGAAATACCACGATATTCCCAACACCGTTGCCGGCGCCTGCCGCGCCGCGGCTGAACTTGGCGTCTGGATGTTAAACGTACACGCATCAGGTGGCAGCAATATGCTTGAGGCTGCAAGAGAGGCTATCGACAAGTCATCGCAGCGTCCGTTGCTCATTGCCGTAACGGTACTGACCAGTATGAGTGAACAGGATCTGACCGAAGTCGGGATTGCTCTCAGCCTTGATAAACAGGTCATGCAGCTGGCGAGTTTGACCAAACAGGCGGGCCTGGATGGTGTGGTTTGCTCGGCCAAAGAAGCCGCACTGCTGGCTACTGAATTTGGTCAGGACTTTTGCCTGGTAACACCGGGTATCCGCCCCGCAACAGCAGAACCGGATGATCAAAAACGGGTGATGACACCGGCAGAAGCCATCCGTGCTGGCAGTCACTACCTGGTCATCGGCCGACCTATTACACAGGCCGCCGACCCACTTGCGGCGCTGGAAAAGATTAACGCTGAAGTCGCTGCCTGTCTGTAGTTTTTAATCAACCATGACAATTGCTTCAAGACAGAGTGCTCTGGAACCTGTGCTTCCCCGCTCCGGGCAGCAACGCATCTACTGGTCACGTTTATACGGTAGTGCAAAGGCACTGGCCATTGCCAATCTCGCGGCACAAAGTAAACAAATGATCGTTGCGATCACGGCCGACACGCTAGCAGCCGTCAATCTCATTCATGAACTGCGTGTTTATAATGTCGACGCCAGCAACATTCCTGTACTGACACTCCCTGACTGGGAGACCTTGCCCTACGATCTGTTTTCGCCATACCAGGATATTATCTCGGAACGTTTGCAAACCCTGTTTCATCTTCCGGAAATGCAGCAGGGTATCCTGGTCGTGCCGGTAACGACGTTGATGCATCGCTTGCTACCCTATGATTTTCTTTTGTCCAATAGCCTGGTTGTCGACGTCGGTCAGACCGTCCAGCTCGATGCCTTTCGAAAGAAACTGAATGAACAGGGTTATCGTTTTGTCGACCAGGTGACGGAGCACGGTGAAGTATCGATACGCGGTTCGTTGCTAGACATCTTTCCGATGGGGACCAACACGCCATATCGAATCGATCTGTTCGATGAAGAAGTGGACAGCATTCGCACTTTTGATATCGAGACGCAGCGTTCTATCGATAAGATTAATTCAATCCGGGTCCTGCCGGCGCGTGAAGTCGCTTTGGTGGATGATGGCATAGCGCGGTTTCGATCCAGTTGGCGGTCTCGATTTGAAGGTAATCCCAACCAGTGTCCGGTCTATCGCGATGTCAGCCAGGGTCTGGCGCCGGCTGGTATCGAATACTACTTACCCTTGTTTTATCAGGATACCAGCACTTTATTCGATTACCTGACCGAGCAGTCTTTGCTGGTGATCGACGACGGTGTGACGGAAGCGGCCGAGTCATTTTGGGAAGATGTCGAATCGCGCTATGAACAGGAACGTTATGATGTAGAGCGGCCCATCCTGCCACCGCGTGATGTGTTTCTGAACAGCAATGATTTGTTTAGCGGTTGCAAGCCGTTTCAACAAATCCACATCAGCAATATGGTGACGGAAGATAACGAAGATGCCATTGAGTTTGCAACCGAGATGCCACCCAGCCTGACCATCGATGCCAGAAACAAAACGCCGCTGGCACTGGTCGAGCGTTTTCTTGAAGGCTTTAACGGCCGCGTACTTCTAGCTGCAGAAACCCAGGGCCGGCGCGAAACAATCGTCGACCTGTTCAAGCAGCACGATACGCCAGATAAACTTGATGACTGGTCGTCATTCCTGAACGGCGATAGCCGCTTCGGGATTACTATCATGCCGATAGAACATGGCCTGTTAAGCAGGCAGCCGGAACTGGCCGTCATCACCGAGGCACAGCTGTTTGGTGAACGCGTCACGCAGCGGCGTTTACGCAAGCGCCGGCAGCAGGATGCCGATGCGGTGGTCCGTAATCTCACTGAGTTAAGGATCGGTGCGCCGGTGGTACACGAGGATCACGGTGTTGGGCGTTACCTGGGTTTATTGACGATTGAGGCCGGTGGTATTCCCGGCGAATTCATACACCTTGAATATGCCGATGGCGATAAACTCTATGTTCCGGTTGCGGCACTGGATCTGATCTCACGTTATACCGGCGTCGACCCGGAAAACGCACCGTTACATAAACTCGGCAGTGGTCAGTGGCAAAAGGCCAAACGTAAGGCCGCAGAGAAGGTTTACGATGTGGCAGCAGAATTACTGGAACTGCATGCCAGGCGCGCCGCCCGGCAAGGGCAGTCCTATCATTTCGAACAGGATGCCTATTCCGCATTCGTGCAGGACTTCCCGTTCGAGGAAACACCGGGTCAGCAGGAAGCTATCGTTGAGATGATAGAAGACATGCGCGAAGCAAAACCGATGGATCGACTGGTCTGCGGTGATGCCGGTTTCGGAAAGACGGAAGTCGCGATGCGCGCGGCATTTATCGCTGTGCAAAATAACAAGCAGGTCGCATTACTGGTGCCGACCACGCTGCTGGCGCAGCAGCACTTCCAGAATTTTGTCGATCGTTTTGCTGACTGGCCGGTTCGTATTGAACTGTTATCAAGGTTTCGCACAAAGAAAGAACAGGAAGCCGCGCTGGCCGCCATGGCCGAAGGCAAGGCCGACATTGTTATCGGCACACATAAATTACTGCAGTCCGATATTCAGTTTAAAAACCTGGGGCTCATCATCATAGATGAGGAGCATCGCTTCGGTGTCAGGCAAAAGGAAAAATTCAAATCGCTGCGCGCCGAGATCGATGTCCTGACGTTAACGGCGACACCGATCCCTAGAACTCTGAACATGGCACTGTCGGATCTGCGCGAGTTATCGATCATAGAAACACCGCCATCGCGGCGAATGGCCGTTAA